>JAEEGL011693664.1_pt1 | contig 20634 bp, 11 predicted proteins | sample 9134231 | NCBI WGS metagenome assembly JAEEGL01 (sample SAMN16246548, study PRJNA631951) | gut metagenome | biome: gut microbiome; feature: rumen; material: fiber-attached | host: Bos | place: Iran: Karaj | collected 2018-10
TCATATTGTATTTTTTAATTTTAATCAATAAGTTTCCTAAAGATCTACTTCTTATTATAAATTTTTCAATATCTTTTTTATCTAACTTAAACTCTTCACTTATTTTAGATTCATTTTTATCAAAAGATTTATTTCTTCTTAGTACTTGTTTTTTAATATCTTCATCTAAATTATTAATTTTATCTATAGATTGTTCTATCTTTTTATTTTTATAATCTTTTTTAAAATTACTTTTTCTTAATCCTCTATTTAATTTATTATTACTAAATCTCCCTTCTTCATCTTCTTCTTCAACTTCTTTAATAGTGTTTTCTTCTGCTTTATTTTCCATTTCAATAACAACACCATTTCCTTTTAAATATTTAGCTTTTTCTTCATCAGAAATTTTTTTCTTAGAACTTTTTTGAGATTTATTAGAACTATTATTAGACTGAAAGCTTTTTTTTAAAGAATTTTTTTTTTTAATTTTTTGCTCAGAACTATTATTACTTAAATTATTTTTATTTCCTTTAGATGATGAAACAGAATTATTTTGACTATTTGAACTAGAAGAACTACTTGAAGAACTATCACTTGAATCACTATCACTATCACTATTACTTTCACTATTATTATTTTTATCTTTATTTATTTTATTATTTGATAAAGTTCTAACATATTCTTCAGTTCCATTCTTTTCTATTTTAATTCCTAATCCTTCTAATAAATTAAAATTCTTATTTCTAAAAACACTTGGTTGTAAAGATGCTCTTCTTCCTCCTATTTTTGTGTCTTTTAAAGCATTTCTTGATTTAGTTATTGATAAAGCAAATGAACTTCTTAAACTATTGTTATTACTATTTTTTTTTTCTTCTTTTTCTAAATCATCAAAAACTCTTATTCCATTTTTATATAATTCTGAATATTTACCTTGTTGTTTTTGAGTAATATTAATATCATTTGAAACATAACTTTGTTTTAACTTAAATAAATCAGAATATGAACCTCTTCTTTTTTGATTTTGAAATGTTGTTTTTCCTTTTATTTTTTCTACATTTAAATTATCTGTATTAATTATAATTTTTTTTGATTTATTATTTTTCCCAGAACTTACAAGATTTGGTGAATCTTTGACATTTACCACAGATTGTCTCTTTTTTCTTTTCGGTGATGGACTTCCAATTTTTTGATTTTGAACTGTTGCATTTAATGAAAGATTTGAAATATATGTCACTGATTTTCTTCTTCCTTTATTTATTTGATTATTTGGTTTATTTTCCATTATTTTTTATTATATTGTTTTTATTTATTTTATCTACATTTTTTTATTTTATTCGTATTTAAATTATTATTTCTTTTTTTTAAATATTAATTTAATGAATATATTTATATATATAATTATTATATTATCCTAATTAAAATATTATACAGTCTCTTTTACCATTATTATTTTGGATACAGTCATCTTTACTATATTTTTTTGATTCATCTATTTTACCTAATTTATTTTCTTTAATGTTATCATAATTATTATTACCTTCAGTATAAAGTATTTTATTTCTTATTTTTTCTTGAGATATTAAAATGACATTTGGATTTGTATTTGAAGTAGTTACTGCAGAATATAAATTACTATTTAATAAATTATCATTTGTTTGAATTGGAATTGATTTAATTTGAATTTCATTATATGAATCATCATTATATATTGTTGATGATTCATCTGTTTTATTTACTAAACTTGTATTGTTAATTTGGTCTTTTTTAAAAATTTCAGTTATATTTTTTGATTCATTAATTTCACTTTCTGAAAAATTGTATAAAGTTATACTACTTATATCATCTAGAAAAGGATATTTTTCTTTTACTTTTTCTTTTTTTCTTAAATCTTCTAAATCATTCATCAATAAATTTCTCACTTCATCTATAGAAGAATTTATAAGGAGAAACATTTCTAAATATTGTTCTTTTCTATTATTTGAGTTGTCTATTATAGTTTTTGCCATATCAAATTTTTCCATTGAAGATAATTTTATGTAATGATTATTTTTCTTTTGATTATTTAATTTCATTTTTTTCTTTAATAAAGGTTTATTATTATTGTCAACACTTATTGTTAAGTTTTGTTGAATTGTTTGTAGGATATTTAAAGATTCTTCAAAATATTTTGAAATTGTTTTAAGATATAAATTAGATAGTTTATTTTTGAGAGGTTCAGTTTTATATCTAAAATGATTATAATCATTATTTTCTTTATTCTTTTCTATATTTGTAATATTATTATTAAAAGATATTTTAGATTTAAAAACCATTTGATTATTATTTGATTCAATATTTTTATTGCATTTTTTCATTAAGAAATTATTAAAAAATCATCTTTAAAAAATTAATGGATGAAAAAAAATTAATGCCAGAAGCAAGGGCAAGTTCATTTTTATATCCATTATCAGATAAATCATATATATTAATAGGAGGAAGTGATAGAAATAAAGCATATAATGATGTTTGGTTATTATTACCTGAAGATAAAAAATGGGAAAGTATTCCAAATAATAATCCAATTTCAAATGTTTTTACGCCTCGTTCTGGTTTTTCTTCTGTTGTCACTGAAAAAACTTCAAATAATTTAACTGTATATTTACATGGTGGATTAGATTTTTTCTCCCAAAAATTTTATGCTGATTTTTTTAAAATTAATATTAATTGTAATGATATATTACAGTCTACTGTTTCAAATTTAATTGTTTTTCCAATTAATATTGAAAAAAATCCTTGTGAAAGAAATAGTCATGCTTTGACTTTTGATAATGATAAATTAATTTATATTTTTGGAGGAGGAACTAAAGAAAGCTTATTAAATGATCTTTGGTCTTATGATATACATGAAAAAAAATTTGAATTAATTCAAATAGACAATTTAAATAATATAATTGAACCAAGAGAATTATTTGGAATGGGATATTATAATAATAATTTAATAATAATAGGAGGAAGATTAATGTCTAGTATTGATAATAAATCTTATATAATAAATTTAAATGAAAAAAAGATTAAAGAAGGACCAAAACTTCCATGTCCATTATGTGCATTTGCTTATACTCAAGTTAAATATAATAATATTGATTATATTATATTATATGGAGGAACAGATGGAAATAATTTCTTTAATGTTTTTGTTGTATATAATTTAAATGATAATACTATTAAAAAAAGTAAACTTATTATTAATAAAGAATTGGTTAATAATGATCCTAATTTTGGGGTTTTTTTAGGAAGAATTAGTGCTATTATGACTGTTGATGAAATTAATGAAAATATTATTTTATATGGAGGTAGTGCTTCTGATAAAGAATGGAGTTATATTAATAAAGTTTCTTTAAAAGATATAATTAATAATATTTAAGTTTAAATGAAAATAATCTTTGTTTTTAAAAATTAATATTTTTTTACTTTATTATTGCAAAAATGAATTCAAACTAAAAGAATAATAAAACATTTAGTTATTCTAATAATTCACTAGATCATATGATTTCTTATTGGGAAGACTCTCACTATTTATTTAATATATGATAATTTTAATTTAAATTGAAAGTTAGATAATTAGAACATAATTATATATAAAATATTAAATAACTTAGAACTTGGAAATAGCATAATGTATTAAAAAATTTAAGTTTAGATTTTTTTTGTGTCAATGTAAAAATTTAATCTTAATATGAGTAAAAAATAAGTGAAAAAAATATCTTTATTTTAATTGTTTTGAAAGTGAATTAATTATTGAAATAATTTTCCTTTTATTCTTATCATTTTAACCAATTTTTATATCATTGAGGTGTCCTAAATTATTATCATCAACTTGTTAATCTTTAAAGATTAAATAATAATAATATGGAAAAAATCATATAATTTATCTAACATTTTTAAAATTAATTTATGTTTTTAAAATAATAAAATTGAAAATGTTTATGTTTAAATATACTTTTTTATTTGAAGTTTATTAAATAAATAATTTAAATATAAATAGTATTTACAATTTACTTAATAAATTTTTAGTTTTTTTTCATTTTTATATATTTCCAGGAGTCCCATTAAATGAATTATTAAAATTTTTTAATGCTTCTGTAATAACTCTTAATAATACTAAGTTTTGTCCTGCAGCTCCATTTGCTAAATCTCTATACATAAAATTTTCTAAATATGTTATATTTGAATTTAATTTTTCAGGTTGAGCTTTAATTAAAACATATTGAAATATAGGAAGTAAATCATCAACTCCTGTTTCATTTTTTGAGTTTGAAGAATTAAAATTTATACATTGATTAATTATTTGAAATATTTTTTGAAGACAATTAATTTTATTAATTAATGATTTATCTGATGTGAATTTTTTGATTAATTTAGAAGTATCTGTAATAAAATTATCATAGAAAATATATTTATTTTCTTTTAATAAATCTTTAGGTTGAATCCAACTTAATTTAACACATTTTTGATATATATTAATATCTTCTTCATCAGGAGAATCAGGAAATATTTTATCATATAATTTATACATAATATATCCAAAAATTTTATAAAATAATTTATCACTAAATTTATTTGCAATTTCTTCTAATACTTTTCCTCTATCATTTGATACTTCTACACTTAAGAAATCTGAATATTTTTCTATTGTTTCATCTATTTTTACTATTAATTCATCATAATCTATTTCTTCTTTAATTATTTTTTTTTTCTGTTTTTTATTCTCTTCTTCTTGACTATTAATATATTTATTATATGTTTCAAGTACATTAAATATTTGATTTATTTTTAATGTTATCATTTGAGTTTTTATATCTTCAAATAAATCAGTAAAATTTTCACATAATTTATTTTCATTGTATAAATTAAATAAATCAATATCTGTTTTCTGTTGATATTCACTAAAATTTGGAAAATTTTCTATAAATTGTTTAATGCTTCTACATTCTCTTTTTTTTATACCTTCTTTTTCATCATTTTTTTTAATTTTTTTAGGTGTTTTTACTTGTTCTTTTTTATGAATTTTTATAAAAGACATTTTTTGATCATATTCTAATAATATAATATAATTTGAATTTTCAATAATTTCCTTTGCAATAATATTTAAATCATTTTCTAAAAGGCACTTTTTAACATATTTTAAATTAGATTTAGTTCTTTCAGTAAAATCTAAATCACTATATATTTGACTAATAAATTCAGAATTTAATGATTTAATAGATAAATTTAAATTATCTATTAATTGAGAATAAATTTTATAAAAGTCATTTTCTTTATATTCTTCAGGTAAACTACTTAACAATTGAATTAATGTTTGAGCATACCATTCTGAAGGAATTGAAGAACTTGAAACAAAACTTCCTGTACCAATAAATTTAACTAATTCTCTTAAAATACTTATTGTATTTGTTTTAATTTCTTCAGAAAATTTTATTGTGTTAAAAGTCCTACAATAATATAATAAATTACTTAAAAAATTTTGTATTTTTATTATTTTATTTGTTTCATTTATATTGTCATCATCACCTTTTAATTCTTCTTTTATAAAGCAAGGATTTTGTTTTATTTTTTTTATTTTTTCTAAGGATTCACTAAATAAAGTTTGAGTTATTAAAAAGTAATCTCTTTGTTTAGAATTATATAAATCATTTAAACTATTAAAATAAGGTTGACTCATTAATTTTTCATATAATAAATTCAATTTATTTCTTTTAGCAATAATTTCTTTTTTTTTTTTTCATTTTTACACTCTATATTTTTTATATCAAGTGGAAAAGTAATTGGTTTAATATTTATTAGGGAAATAATATTAAAACAATCTTTAATACAGAAAAAAATAGATTGATGATAAATATTTTTTTTAGGTAAAATCATTTTCATCTATTTCTCCATTAACTAATTTATTTACATATTGAGGAAAATCAATTTCAGTTAATTTTTCGAAAAAATCGAATAAAACAGGAATTATATCTTTTATAAAAAACCAATTAAATATAGTATATCCTGTATTTGTAAATAATTCAAATTTTATTAATTGTTTAATTACTATAGAAATAATATTAATATTTTCTAAAGTAACATTTGAAATAAAAAAAGAATTAATTAATCCTAATAAATCAGGGGATGAAAATATTGGAAAAAAAATTTTATTAAAGAAAAAGGTTCCTAAGAATATATTTAAATCAATTGTTTCAATGTTAGGAAACTTCTTTTTAGAAATTATAAGCATCATTTTAGAAATATATTTAATAGATAAAGGAATTAAATGAATATTTTCTATTATTTTTTTAAATATTTTTTTAATTACATTTTTAACAATATAAAAATTTTTACTAAAAACATGAAATAATTTTTGTCCCTCTTTATCAGTATATAATTTTAATACAATTGTATCATTTGAAAAAATATTATTATTATCTTTTATTTTATTATATTGTCTTCCAAGATAATCCTTTATATTTTTATCATTTGTTGATTTCATTTTTTCTAAAATAATTTTATCATCTAAATCCGGAATATAATTAATTAAAAAGTCATTTGATATTTTTTTTTCATCAAAAGAACCTTGAGGTTTTAGTTTATCCAAATCAAAAGTTAATTCAATATTACTTTTTCTTTCCATATATTCAATAATATCTATTAAAATCATATTGAAAAATTCTTTTATATCATTTTTAACAATTAAAGCATCAAAAATTTTTCCTGAAGTAGATTTTTCTAATAAATCACATAAATCTGATATTTTATCAATTTTATTTATATCATGTTTTAATATTCTATAAATTAAAGAAAGTAATTCTTCCTCAATTGAATTTAGAGATAAAATATTTTCATAAAAATTATCTACTAAAAATTCATAAAAAGATGAATCAACAGAATTTTGGGATGTTAAGTCAAAAGTAAAAGTTTTAGAAATTATTGTAAAAACTATTTCTGGATCATTTCTTAAAATGAATAAAAAATTAGAAAGAATATCATAAGATTGACTTAAGTATTGACTTCCATTTTTTGCAAAATTTAATTTTTTTAATTCAGTATTATTTTTTATTTTTTCTTTTTCACAGAATAATTTTTTTATTTCTAATTTTGTATTATATAATTCCTCACATTCTTTTTCAACATTTGAAAAAATTTCATCTCTTTCTTTAATATCTATAAATAATTAAATATATTATTACATAATCTTCTTAATGATGATTCTTTAATGATTAAATTTTGTAATTCTATTATTTTATTAAAAGAATCATTTTCTTTCTTTAAATCATCCATTATATACTTTTTTATTTAAATAATTTCATTTTAATCATTTTAATATAATAATCATTATTTTTTATAATAAATGAATAAGGAATTTACACTTCTTTATAATGGATTACAATTTTCTTTTGTTTATGAATTATCAAATGAATTAGATTATAATAATTTCAAAAATACAATAATTAAACATTTAAATTTAACTATACCAAAAGATGAAGAAATAACTTTTAATTATATTGATGAAAAAAATAAAGAAGATAAAATAGAAATTTCAAATGATGAAGATTTAAATCAAATCTTTAATTTTCATAATTTACATTTTCCCCAAAATAATAATATTCCCTTAGAAGTATTAATATTACCAAGAGATTCTTTAAATACAATAGATAATGATAATGACAATGATAATGATAATGATAATAATGAAGATAATAATTTAATAAATTCAAAAGGTAATTTAGATGAAATTCTTACATCTAATGAAGAAAATTTAAATTCTTCAAAATTGAAAAATTTAAATATAAAATATGAAAAAATTCAAAAAAATAAAGAAGAATATACAAAAAAAAATGTATTTAATGAAATTCCTATGACAAATAGTATTAAATTTGATAAATCAAAAATGTCTGAAGTGATTCCAAATAATAAATTAAAAGAATATGAATTAAATAATGATTTTAAAATAAGTAAGTCTTTATATAAAAAGAGTAAATTTGATGTGGATATGCAAAATCCAGAAAAAGGTTTTCCAATACAATGTGATAAATGTGGTGAAAAAATTATAGGACATAAATTTACATGTTTAATATGTGATGATTATTTCTTATGTTTAAAATGCTTTCCTTTTCATTCAAATCAACATCCTATGATTGTTGTCTCTGAAGGTTCAAATAAAATTTTTATTGATAAAAGAGATGATATAGGATTTTTGATGAAACATTTTTTTAAAAAATCTTCTCAAAATTTATTATCTAGTATATTTACAAAAAAAAAAAATTACATTATTGATTTAATAGTTCCTGAACATCAAAAAAAGTTTAATATGCCTTTATTATCAACTTATAAAATAGATTTATATATTCAAAATAAAGGATTGAATATAGATTTTCCACTTTATGTTATATTAAAAGATTCTCAAAATTTAGAAATAAAAACTGATACTATAAGTCAATTAAAAGAGAATGGTATATGTTATATAAATATTGAAATTAAAACTAATAATAGGCCTTTTGAATATAATCCGATAATTCATATTTACTCAAATAACATAAAAATGGAATATAATCCAATTGAGTTAAAAATAAATGTTACTGATAAAAGAAAAGTAGATGAATTAAATATAAAAATTTTTGATAAATATAAAAATATTAAAAAATGGAAAAAAGAAAATAAAATTCAATTATTTGATGAATATTTTAATAATAATTTAATATGTGATTTAGAAAAAATAGATGAGCTTAATTTAAATGGACGTGAAGAAAATTGGGAAAATATAAAAATTGTAGTTTGTTCAAAAAGCATAAAAGATAGATAAAGATATAAAATTAAAAATATAAATAAATTTAGATTTTAAATTAGTTAAATTATAAATAAAAGTTATATTGTTTGTTAAAGAGCGTTAAAATAATAAGGCATTTAATTATATAGAAATTATATTAAAAACTTTTCATATTATTTTAAAAAAGAAAATACATTTATACTATAAGTAATCCTTTTTGTGAATTTTATTTTTCTTTTTGTGTTCAAACTATCTTATTCTTATATTTAAAAATTATCTTTTGTTATTTTGGTTTTTTTGTTTTAAAAGAATTATATATATAATATATATTATTTGAGAGTTTTTATTCAAATAGAAATTTGTGGATTTTTTAATATTTTTTTTATAGAAGAAATATAATAGTTTTTTCCTTTATAAAAAAATATAAAACCTTTTGATAATCTTGTTTCTCATATTTTTAATTCATTAAAATCTTTTTTTTTATCATTTAATTTTGAGATATATATCATTGTTATTATATTTTATTCTATCATATAAAACTTATGATTTATAAATTGAATATAAATCATTTATATACTAAAAAAATACAAATATCAAATTTTAATAAAAAATCAAAATTAAAAGTGTCTGAATAAGAACGCTTAAATTTATAAATATTTTAAAATACTCCTTTAATTTGAAGAAAACTAAAAAGAATTATTAAATTATATTTAATAAAATCTTTGTCATCAAAAAATTTCATTTATTAATTTTAAAAAATACTAATAATAAGTAGATATATCAATAATTTTCATTTATTCCATTTTTAAACTTCTAAATGCTTATTTAATCATAATACTATTAGTAAAAATTAATTAAAAATAATCTTTTATAAATGAGTAAAAATTCTTCAATTTTTGACAAATAACAAACAAAAATTAAATAATTATTTTTCAAAAAAAATAAAAATAAAAAAAATTAAAAATAATTATTTATTCCATTATTAAAAAACTTTTTAAATCCCAATTTAAAAAAATTCCCTTAAATTAATAAAACTAAAATAAAAATAAAATAAGAAATTTTAATCCACTCATCTTTATTATTTTTCCACATATAATCATAAGCACATTCATCAGCATCAACCGTCCATCCGTAATGAGTATATTTAAAAAATAGTTCATTTATTTTTTTTTTATTCTTAGTATATCTATAAGCTTCTAAAATTAAATCTTCATTATCTTTTTTATCTTTATCACATTCTTCCCACCATTCAGAAAAAGCATTTGTAACTTCTTTATTTATTTTCCAAGGAGAACCTTTTGAAGTATACATACAACCAAAATCACCAACACCATTTTCGTATATTTGACATTGAATATTATTATTATTATTATCTTCTAGTTCAATACATTTATTTTCTTTATCAATAAATCCAGTGCTACAAAGTAATGGATTTGAAGCATATTGTCCTTTATCAAAGCTTTTTATTCCTAGACATGTCCCATTCAAACGTTGCTTTTTTTCTGATGAAGAATTTTTAGTAGTATTACAAACTTGATTTTTCTGACATGGATTATACCAAGGAACAAAATATGAATTATAAGAACCATAAATAGAAAATTTATCATCTTTAATACTCATTTCATCATAACTTGGCATAATGCAATTTTCACCAGCATTAACAGGAGGAAGACAAGTAGTAAAATCTGAATTTTCTTTGTATCTACAAACTAATCCTTTTTCACATTGAGCAAGTCCAAGAATACAATCCTGCTCTTCTGTAAATCCTTTACATTTAGTTCCATCACATATTCCAGATGTACATTTATTGTTATTGAAACATGGTTCTCTGTCGTAATGTGTTCTTACTTTTATATTACATGCTCCTATCATCTGATTGTAATAGGGAAGAAGAAGACATACTTTTGCACCTTTACATTTACGAACCCACATAAAATCTACATCACCTTTTTTTTCATGGGTTAAACATTGTTCGTCTGCATATGATGAATCAGCACATAAGTATACTGTTGAACGAAGAGATGTTAATTTTAATATATTGATTAGGATTAGTAAAAAATAATTCATTTTTTTTTATTTTTTTTTTATTTGTTTTAAAAGTATTTTTTTGAAAAAATTTTTTTCTATTGTATTATGATGATTGGAGTATTAGTGTTAAGAAGTTATATAATTTTAATTCTGGGGTTTTTTTAAAAAATGATTTAAAAAATTTCTATAATTTAAACATAAATTAAAAACATTCTTAATAAAATTATTAAATTTTTGTTATAAAATGTAATAACTTTTATTTATAATTTTATTCTTTTTTATAATTAAATTATCAATTTTCAATAATACTTTTTATTATATTCATTCTTTCATCTTCAATTGAATAAAATTTATTTTTTTCTATAATTGATGTACAATAATGAATTATTGATGAAAGTAAAACAAGTAAATTTTTAAAATATCTAATTCCACTTTCAGAATTTAAATTTATTATTATATCTTTAAAAAAATATTCATCCAAAAATTCTTTTAAGATTTCTTCACAAAAAATATATTTTGATTGTAATTCTTGTTTATAATTCTTTAATTCTTTTTTTTCACTATTTACTAAACTATCTTTAATATTTTTATGAGATAATTTTAGATTTTTATATCTTAATTTTATTTCATATAAATTATCTTCTTTAGGAAAAATAAAAATATAAAATTTATTTTGTTCACAATTTTCTAAATAATCTTTTAATGATTTATATGTATTTTCAATCCATATAATTTTTAATTTTATTAAAGTATTAATTTTATCTTTTTGACTTTTTTTTAAAGTATCATATAAGAATAAATTAATCATTTTATTATTATCTTCAAAAAAAATTTTTGTTATATTTGTTTTTTTATCAATTTCTAAATTTCCTAATTTACTTATACAATTTATAAATTCCTTAGAATAATTTTCTTTTTTCGTTTCTGATACATCTTCATTTAAATTTTGGTTTAAAGAAAAAGGTTGATAAATAATATAAATATTAAACATTGGAAATGGAATTTTTTGAATTAAATAATATAAAGAATCAATTTTATCTTTTGAAATTTCTTTAATTTCACTTAATATATTTTTATTTTCTCTTAAATTAATTATATATTCTAATATAAATTTAGAAATATTTTCTTTACTTATTTGATAATTGGAATTATAATAAATTATATTTTCTTTTTTATTATTATTTAATATTATTGTTAATTCTTTAATTTGTTTTTCTTCTGTTAAATTATTAAAAAGAGAGTTTGATAAGTCAATTATATATTGAAAAGAATAATATTTATTTATTATTAGTAAAGTTGTTTGGTTTTCTTTTTCAGAAAATGAAATTAAAATATTGTTATTAAATAAAACATAAAAGCCTTTTTGTTTTTCATTTCCTGATAAATTTTGTTCTATTGTTCTTATTGAAATATTTTCTTTTTTTAATATTTTTAAATTATTTTCTAAAACCAATAATCCACAAAAATTGCTTTCTTTTATAAAATTATTTTCAATATTTTGATAAATTTGAATAAATATTGTTTTTTTGCTTGAATAAGAATAATAAATAAGCAATAAAGATACAGCAAAATTTTTTATATATAATTCTTTGTCAAAGCTTTTTTTTTCTTCTTTTAACTCTTTAAGAATATATTTTTCATTTTTCTCAGGAAGTTTTATTTGAAAATTATTGTAAAATGATTCTGTTAGATAAAATTCATTTTCTGGAAAAGAAATTAAAGATATTATTAATACAATTTTATGGTAAATATTATCAAAATTTTTTATGATTTCCTTTAAAAATGAAAAAATGAATAAAAGATTTAATAAAATACAATTTTCTGTTTTATTCATTTGATAAATTGAAATTAATAAATCACATAATTTTTCAATATATATATTTATTTCAAAATTATTTTCAAATAAAGTATTAATATAAAAACAATAAATAATTATTAATTGATTTAAATTATTTGGTATTTTTTCAATGTTTTTTAATAAATTATCAAAAAGAGAATCTTTTTTTTCTTCTATATTAAAAAAAGAAAATGATTCTATTTTTAACCAAGAAAAAAAATAATTTAAATTATAATAAATTTCTAAAGTGGAATAGTCAGTTTTTTCTAAATTTAAATTTGAAAATAAATGATGTATTTTTTTCATAAAATTTTCATTTAAGAAATTAATACTTTTGATATTCTTTGATATTATTTTTAATGAATTTTCATTAAGGCTATTTAAATTCTTTTCTAAATATTTATTTAAAATATTTTTTAAATCAAAGAAAATAAAATTACTATTTTCTTTTTGTTTTATTATTAATAAAGGAATTGGATTAAATTTAAATTTGTTTACTAATTTATTATTATTTTTTAAATGAATTAAATCATCATGAGTAAAAGTAATATAATTTAAAATAGGAGGAATAATTAAATCAAATTTTCCTTCTTCTAAAAAAATATTTAATAATTGTTTCATTTTATCTTTTTGAAAGCTATAATTTAACGCCCAAAAAATTTGATATAAAATTTCTATTATCTTTAAGTTATTCTTTAAATGATATTTTTTCAGAAAAAAAATATTAATAATTTTTGAAAAATTGTCAAAATTCATAAAAATAATGATTTCAATTATATAATATATAAATTGTTTATTAATTTCACTTTCTTTAATCATTATATCTAAAGTTTTTTCTAAAATATTTAAAGTCACATATTCAAATTTAGTTTTTCTTTCTTTTTTCTCTTGTTTAATTTCGTTTTTTAGTTTTTCAAAAATAATTAAAATAAAAGAATTTTGTAATTGATTATTATTTATATTTAAAAATAAATTTATAAAAATTTCAATGTCACGTTCATCATTGTTTAATATTTTAAAATCCAAACAATAACCAAACATTATCAATGAATTAATAGGAACTAACTCAAATAAATTAACAAATTTATCCCTTTCCAAATTTAAATTATGATAAAATAAATCGAAAATTAATGTTTCAATTAAAACTAATTCATCTTGAGTTTCTTTTAACTTATAATTTTTCCCCATAAAAAGTAAAACATCAATAATATTATTAAGAGATTTTTTCATTCTATTAACATTATATAGAAAAGAATTATAAAAAAACCTTATAAAAAATTTATATGAATTTTCTTTAAAATAACTATTTTCATCTAATATTAAATCTTTAAATTTAGAAATTATTATTTCTAAAGAAATACCCAAATTACCAGTAAAAAAATTTTTATATAAATCAGTACTTAAAATATCTAAAATTCCTAAAATAATTGATTCTTTAATATCATATTTTACTTTTTCATTTTCATTTAATAAAAATTGATAACATTTTATTTCAGAATTCTTTATATATTCTTCATTTTCAATATTTTTTCCAATAAAAAATTTATTTATATTTTCTGGAGAACAAATAATAAAATTTTTAAGGGTGAAATAATTCTTAAAGTGGTTTTGATTTATTTCTAAATTAATATTTTGAAAAAAATTTCCAATTAGAATATCTAATAAAAAAGAAGTTAATAAATTTAAATTTAGAGAATAATTATTAAATAATTCAACAATTCTTGTTTTAAATTTATCTGAAGATATTATTTGAATTTTTTTTTTTTTCTTTTCTTCTTCTAAATTATTTTTATTAATTTCTTCCTTAGAATTAATATTTCTTTTTGTACTTTCTAATTGTTCTATAAGAGATATTCTATAAATAAGAAATAAAAATGATAAATTCATTTTTATAAATTTATAATCTTTATTTATAGATTGAAATATCAATTGTTCATAAATTCCCATAAAATTTTTTAAGTTTTTATTTTTAATTTTATCTAATTCAAACATTTTATAAAAACTAATGAAAGTAAATTCATTTATACAATTTAATAAATATATATTTTTCAAAGAATAAAATTCATTTATTTTTAATAATCCTTTAATAATTAATAATAAAGAATATTTTTTCTTTTCTTTAATTTCTTTACAAAAAATACTCGGTAAAAAATATATTACAATTGATATTAAAATATGCAAATCTTTTAAATCCTTATCTTTATTATCATCAAATTCATATTTTTCAAATAAAATTACTGAATTTAAAACAAAACTTTCACAATCTTTAAGTAAATCTTTATTTTTATCTTTTTCAAAATCAAATTCATTAATATATTTAATATTATGATAAATATATGTAAAAAACTCTTTTTTTAACATTTCATTTGATTTTCTTATATATTCTATATATAATAATGTTAATTTGAAATATAAATCTTTATTATTTGACTTTGATATTGATTCTAAGTATTTTTCATGATTAACTTTATCAAATTTATTATCAATTTTTAAAGAATCTATATAATTTATTATTTTCTCATCAATATTCCCTGAATTTTTTTTCCATAATTTTTCATCTTGATTTGAAGAATTTTCCATTTATATAATAATTTCAAATTTTGAATAAATTTTATAAATAATTAATATAATAAATTAATGGAATCAAATGCTGAAATAAAAGTAGAACCTGAATTAACAACATTTTCAGATGAAAAAAAAAATCCTTTTCTTCATACAATTGGTTTTGTCAATTTTTCTTATTTAGATATAGAAAGAAGAAAATTTTGTGAAATAGATAAATTAGGTATATTAATTTCTCCTTATTTATTTCTTACAACTCCAAATAATTTACAAGAAGATATCATTGCAAATGATACAACTTTTTTTAAATTTTTTCCTATTAAAAATAAAGAATTAACAAGTAACATTTTTCAAAATAAAAATTATCCTTTATTTATAAGGTTTAAAGTCTTAGATGAAAAAATAGAAGCTTATCAAATTAATGAAACTAATTTTGGATTTTGTATTTTATCAAATTCTTTAGGAGAAGTTTTAATAGATTCAAATAATTGTGTTAATGCATATTTAAAACTTTCTCCTTTTTCAAGTATTATAGATGAAAAAAACCAAATTAACACTAAAATAAAGTTACTTTTTCTATGTAATAAATCAAAAAATATTAAAGGAAATATTTTATTTGAATATAAAAATGATAATTACAAAAAATGTATTTATTTAATTGATTTAATTAACCAATGCTTTATAGAAGAAGATACTAATAACATTTATTTATTTACTAATGAAACAATAGATCAAAATGGAGAAGGTTTTATTATTACAAATAATTTTACAATTATAGGAACATTTATTAATAATTTAGAACCTACAATTTTTAATAAAAATGAATTTGATTTAAAAGGAAATTTTTTGAATGATAAAGAAACCAACTTTAAAACTGCATTTTTAATAAATGAATTTAAAGAAATTGATTCAAAAGAATTTGATGAAACAAAAAAGTCTTTAGAATATATATTAGGTTTAGAAACTAATAATTATTCTTATACTGATTATAAAGATTTAGAAACATTTATTTTTAAAAATAGGGAACCAAGTAAAGAATATTCAGAACTATTACTTTCTTCAGGAGTATATAATATTGTTCAAAAAGATAGCACTTTATCTTTAATTGGTTTAGATACTGATATTATTATGAGAAAAATTTTAAATGAAAATTTTCAAAATATTGAATTAGAAAAGTTTAACTTAATAAATAAAAAATTAAAGGAAATTGATATAAATACTATTTTTTCATATTTATATTTTGATAATAATTTAAGGAGTTTAAATTTAAGTTCAGTTAAATTAAATAAAGAAATTTGGAATCATATTTCTTATTTTTTATATAAAAATTGTTCTTTAAAGGAATTGACATTAAGAAATATTAATTGTCATTTTAGTTCTTTATTATCAATTGTAACAGCATTAATTGATAATGAAAATAATATTATTCAATTTTTAGACTTATCTAACAATAAATTTATAAAAGATAATTATTTTAAAAATGATTTATCTTTTTTAGGTCAAATTTGTAGATTAAAGAATTTAAATAATTTAAAATTATCAAATATTGCAAATTTTCAAAAAGATAATAAAACTGTAACAATAAGTTTTTTAAAATCTATTTTTTTTAATTCTAATGAAAGTGTTAACTTCTCTCCTATAATTAAAGTTTTTGATATAAGTGGAATGGATTTAAGTGATATTAATTGTATTAAAATATTAATTGATTTCATTTCTCAATTTGGAAATTTAGAAACCTTAATAATATCTAATTGTAATATTGATGATAAATGTTTCAAAGAATTAATTAATTTATTTAAAGAAAAAGATATTTTAATAAAAAATTTAGATGTTTCAAATAATAATTTAACTACTGAAAGTCAAAAAAATATTAAAAATTTATTTAATTCAATGATTGATTTAATAAAAGTAAGACAAGAAAAGACATTTGGAAAACTGAAAAAAAATATAATTGATGGAAATTATTCTTTAAATTTAAACAATAATATTTATTTAAATAAATATAATGAAGGTGATGATTTTGGAATAATGTTTAATGTAAATGGAGAATCTTTTCCTAAAAAATTTACTCTAGAATTAGAAAATACTAATGTTAATAAAAAAACTTTAGAAGCTTTATTTAATAACTTAGATAAATTTACTCCTTCTATTTTAAATTTATCATATAATGATTTAAAGGATGATGATATAATTGATAGTAATATTTTATCAAAGTTATGTGAAAAAGAAAATTTTGAAGTTTTAATTTTAAAAAGTAGAAAAAATAATAATCAAATTACAAAAGAAACTTTATTAACTTTTCAAAATTTTAGAATAAATAATTCTATTTTAATTTGTGATTATATTAAAGGAATTAATAATTTTGATTATAATTTTGTTAAGTTTGTTAAGAAAAAAATAAGAAAAAAAAAGAATAATAATAATTAAATCATATATTTAATTTTTTATTTAATTTATATTAATATTTATAAAATAAAGAATTGAATATTTTTTTAATATAACTTTCAAAAAAAAATGAAATTTTCTTTAAAAACAAAAATTTCATTTTGACCACAATATTTTTTCTTTATTTTTCAAATTTCTTCACATATTTTTAATTAAATAAATTTTTATAAATAATTATTTTTTTCTTTATCCACACGAAAACTATTTGTATTATTTTGAGAAGAATGTCATAAAATTTTCTTTCTTAAAGAATTTATTTATATAAGAAATTTAAAAAACTTCATAAAAGAATTAAAGAAAAAAAAAAGGGAAAAATTTGATGTCATTAAAATTCATTTTTAGTTTGTTTGAATGATGTATAATAAAACAAAGAAAAAAAATGTTGCAAGAAATAAATGAATATCTTTTAAAAGAAAATTTAAAAAATTCGAATATTTCATATTGTAAATATAAAATAAGTTTAATATCTTATTTTTTAATGGATACTTTTAATGTAATTAATAGTTCATTAGAACAATCTATAAATTTATTAGATTCTTTTACAAAAAATATAAAAGAAAATAAAATAGAAAACTCTTGTGATTTAAATACTGAACCAACTGAAGATAAGAGTGAAGAAATTATAAATATGTTTAAAAATATTTATAAAAATAATATTGGAAAATATCATTGGAAAATAAGAACTATTAAAATTTTAAAATATAAATTAAAATTAATCAATCGTATGAAAAGAATTCCTATTATAAAAAAATTTCCTGGAAGATCTAAAGTTGCTTCTATGAAACCAAGATTTAAAGGAAGATTTGTAAAAAATATTTAAATTTATATTAAAAGAATATTTTTACTGTCATATCTTAGATTTAATCTCCTAAATTATTTATTCAATTGTCAAATTATTTAATTATATTGTATATATTAATATTAAAAAATTTAAAAAATATGTGTTTTTCTTATATAATAGTATAAATTCAATGTTTATTCAATAATATTTTTTTTATTTATTTTGATATTTTATTATAATTTATAAAAGAAATTTCATAAATTCAACTAATATTTTTTAAAATATTCACAAAAAATTATTTTTTTTTTCTTTTAATTTTTATTTTTAATTTTCTCAAACACATTTTAAATTGAGGTTATTTAATATTTTATGTTAAATATATTAAGTTTTAAGAATATTTATGGATATTATATATTATTTTAATCGAATTAGAACCATATTTTAAGCCTCTTTTTTATATAATAAAATATTAATAATCAAATATATGATTTGATGAAACTAGTTTTCTATTTATAAAATGTAATCTTCTTAAATACAATTCATAGAAAATATAATATATATAAGATAAATGATTTAATTTTTAATAAGAAAAAAAATTAGTTTCAATATTAAAGATAATTTATTTTATAAAGATAATTTGTAATACTAATAAAATATTATATAACTATATATTCATTCTAAAAAATGATATTACTATTATAATTCAAGTATCAAATATTATTGCTACTTTAATTAAATCATAATATAATAAAAAAAAACAACAATCAAAAATTAATTTAAAAATAACATATTTTTGAAATTTAGCTCATTCTATTAATATTAATAATAATATTGACCAAGTAAAACATAAAAATTCTTTAATTTATCCTAATAAAAATCACTTGAAAAAATATAAAAATAGAACTTACTTGACATTATTTGAAAAATATAATAGCAAAAAATAAAGTTTATATAATTAATAATTTACCATATCAAATGTTAAAATTAAGTGAAAATATAAATCTATCTTTTCATCAAAAAGTAAAAGTAATTAAAAAAAAAAGATAAATATAAGATTAAAAATATATTTTAAAAACTTTATAAAAATTTTTTTAACAAAGAAAAATTGAATTTTTAAAAATAATTCTAAAATCAAATAAACTCTTTTAATTTCCCTTCAAAACAATAACAAAGAAAAAAGAAAAATAAAAAGGATTGACTTTTTTCAATTTATTCAAAAATAAAACAATTAAATAACAAGAATAACCCTTCATAATAACTTAATTATTTTTTTCAGTCTTTAATTCTATTTATATTAAATTTTATTTATTTTTATTATTAATAAAAATTATATCTAAAAAACTTATTAAAAATGCAATCTCAAAAAAATCTAATTCTTACTGATTATAATTCAAAACCAAAATACTTATTAAAATATCAAAAAATTTTTAAAGACTTATTAGAAGATAACTTTTATGATAATGATTTTAATAAAGGTAAATCCACAAGAGATAATTTCTTAATAAATCATAATAATATGTTTCCTAAACAAAATTCTTTATTTTCAACTAGATATCAAATATTAACAGGAAATAAATTCCAACAAGTTAATTTTAAAGATAATAGTAAATATAAAAATAATAAAAGCTATTCACAATCAAATAACTATTCTGTAGAAAATACTGGTTTAAAAAGTAGAAATGAAAAACAAGAAAATTTAATTAATTTTAGGCATTATTTAAAACAAAATGATATAAAATATTCAAATAATAAAAATAATTATATTTCAAATGGAAATAATGCTTTTATTGAAAAATTACATTCTATTTTTCCAGAATATTCAAATAATAATAAATTAAATAAAGGACAAACATTTTTAAAAGGAAATATGAAAAATCCTGAATTTTATAATTTAAGAAATAAATTAAAATAAAAATAAAACTTTAATTTCAATTGAAATAATTAATAATTTAAAAATTCATATAAATAATCTCAAAAAAGAATTTAGAATAAAATTTGAATTTTAATTATATAAAAAAGAAATAAAAAAAAGGAAAACAAATATTGATTTAAAAATTATTTAAAGGACAATTCAATTTTTTTTAATTTTATCATTTAATTTTTTTATTATTTAATTATATATTATTTTTTTTAATTAAGAAATCTCACTGAAAATATAGAATATCTTCAAAATATTTAAAATTACATTTAATAATTGATTTTTTGGGGATTGGGGATTGGGGA
>JAEEGL013233697.1_pt1 | contig 20634 bp, 14 predicted proteins | sample 9134231 | NCBI WGS metagenome assembly JAEEGL01 (sample SAMN16246548, study PRJNA631951) | gut metagenome | biome: gut microbiome; feature: rumen; material: fiber-attached | host: Bos | place: Iran: Karaj | collected 2018-10
ATTATTAAATAAACTTTCTCCTCTTTGTAAATTATCATTTTTAAAACACATATTTAATGCCATATCTTCAATAATATTTCTTCTTGTTTCAACACTTGAAGTTTTAATAAATGAATTTAATAGATGATATTCATAGTCATAATCAGGAATATCATTTGGAAATCCATATATTCTTTTTCCAAATTTTGACTTAATTGGTAATACTAAAAAATCTCCTGTTGATTTATTAATTGATAAAGCTTCAATTATATATGATAATATTTTATTTTTCTCATTATGCATTGTTTCAAAAATCAATCTATTATTTTCTTTTAAAATTAATTCAAAAAAATTATCAATTGTTTCATATATAATAACATATAAAATACTTGAATAAGGAATCTTCGATAATAATTTATTATTTTTAGAATATTCATATAAAAAATTAACATCACCTCTTAAAGAAATTTCCATTTTTAAATCACTAAATAAAATTTTATTAATACCATTAAAACTAAAAGATAAATTTCTAATAACACCTAATCCATCAAATAAAAATTGTGATTTAAATGGCAATTTAGAAGTTTTTGGGACTTCATTAGAAATAATAGGAGAAGATTGATTATTTTTTAACATATTTTCAATTACAGGAGAAGATTTTCTATATGTAAAAGTCTGATTTGGATAACTTGATATTGAATTAAATGAACTATTTACTTCATCATCATATGAATAATTAGTTAAATAATTTTCATCTATTGAATATTTTATTTTATAGCCTAAAAAATCTTTTGTATTTTCATATATTCTTTCCTTTATCATTTCTAATTCATCTTGACTTTTTGGTATCACTAACATTTTTGTTTTATTTGATGTTGATAATAATAATCCTTTTATATTATAAAAATTTATTTTTTTCATTGATTCTATTTCATAATAATTCATTCTCATTTCTTTTTTTGAATTTAATAATATCCATAAAAATATAGTTCTATATAAATTTATATTTACATCATATAATTTAATTGCATTTAAATTTGGATTTGTTCCTTTTCTTTCAATATAAACATATGATATTTTATTTTTATTTATATTAAATCCACCTTCTAAAGTATTTCCAATTGCATTAAATGATAAATAACATTGATAAGTTTCAATTGGATATGCATTTATTTTAGATGATAAATCTATATTTGTTAATAAATCACTTAATAAATTTACTCTATATGAACAATTATATGTTATTGAAACTTCTACTTTTTTTTTATTTAAAAGAGATGTATTTACAGGTTGAGTTAAATATGTTATTTTAAATTCTTTTTCTTTTTTTTTTTCAAATTCAATTGATGTTATATCTTCAAAATTTATTGTTTCTTTTTCTGTATTATCTAAGTTTTCTAAAGTTATACTATTATGGTATATAGTTAATAATTTTTTTGTATTGTTGAATAATCTTTCTTTTACTATTAAAAATCTTGAATAATAATTCATAATTTTCTCTAATTATTTTTTAAAGTATATATTATAAATTTTTAATAATTAAAGATTTTTTATTTTATTAATTAAAAATAATTATGAGTAAAATTAGTTTAATAAAAAATTGATATTTCATATTAAAATATTAGTAAATAATATTTTTATCTATATATGAAAAATATTATTCATTTATTTGCAAAAAAAATATTTTCTTCCATTTACATATAATTAAATTAAAAACAAAAAAAAATCATATTTCCTCCAAAAAAAAAAATTCATTTAACCTCTAAAAAATAAAAATAAAAAAATAAAGCATTAAAAAAAAAAATAATTTAATGAATGACTTCCAAATTCTCTCAAAATTAGGAGAAGGTACATATTCAACAGTATATAAAGTAAAGCGTTTAATTGACAACAACATCTATGCATTAAAAAAGGTAAAACTTTTAAATTTATCAGAAAAAGAAAAATCAAATGCATTAAATGAAGTTCGTATATTAGCAAGTATAAAAAGTCCATATGTAATATCATACAAAGAAGCATTTTTTGACGAAAAAGATTCAACATTATGTATAATAATGGAATATGCAGATAATGGTGATTTATATAAAAAAATATTATCATATAAAAAAAAATCGATTTTTTTTGAAGAAAGTGAAATATGGAAAATATTTATTCAATTAGTAAAAGGATTAAAATCACTTCATGACTTAAATATTTTACATAGAGATTTAAAAAGTGCAAATGTATTTTTATGTAAAGATAACAATATTAAATTAGGTGATTTAAACGTATCAAAAGTTTTAAAAAAAGGTTTATCATATACTCAAACAGGAACACCATATTATGCGAGTCCTGAAGTATGGAAAGATTTACCATATGATAATAAAAGTGATATTTGGAGTCTTGGTTGTGTTTTATATGAAATTATTACTTTAAAACCTCCTTTTAGATCAGAGAATATGGAAGGATTATATTCTAAAGTTATTAAAGGTAATTTTAGTAAAATTCCTGATATATTTTCTAATGATATATTCTCTGTTGTTAAATCACTTATTCAAATTAGTCCTGAATGCAGACCTAGTTGTGATCAAATATTAAAAAATCCACTTGTTGTTAAGAGAATTGAATATTTTTCTGCATTTGATGAAGGATTATGGAGTCAAGATGAATTTTTTGATAATAAAGAACTGTTGAGAACAATTAAAATTCCTAAAAATTTACTTTTTTTAAGTAATAAGTTACCTAAACCTAATTATGTGTCTTGTATTAATATTAATGTTGGAAAAAAAAAATATACTAGTTTTAATCAAGGAAAAATACTTGAAGATAAAATTCCTCCTGTTAAAATTTTTATGAAAGGAAAGAAAAAAAATTGTCAAAAAGAAATTGTTGATATTAATAATTTTGATGAGAAAAATTTAGAAAATGAAGATGATGATAATGATAAAAATAATGAAGAGGAAAATGATAAAAGTAATTATATTAAATATAAAAATGTTAATTATAATAGTTTGAATAAATATCATTATATTATAAGGGATGATTCACTTAAATCTAAAAGTAATAATAACAATAATAATAGTAATATTATTTGCCATAGAAGTAAAGATGTAATTGAAAATTCAAATGATTTACCAAAATTAAATTATATTAATAGTAAAAAAGAAAATAAAAAAATAAAAAATATGAATAAAAATAATAGTCATGGTCACTTAGAAGAATTATATAAAATTTATGCTCCATATTTAAATAAACCAGAAATAATGTATAATAAATATAAATTAGAAAGAATAAAATATAATAATAATAATTATGATTATATCAAAAATTTAGAAAAATATTATGATAAAATTCATAATTATAAATATAATCATAATGATTTATTAAGGGAAAATATTAATAGTCATAGAAATGGTCCTGAATATAAGGTTATTCCAAAAAGAAAATTAAGTCCTATAAAAAGGAATTTAATTAATATATATTAATAATTAATATTTAGATTTTTTAATTATTTTAATATTAAATATAAATATTCAATTTTTCTAAAAATTAAATGATATAACTTATCTACAAATAATTTGTATATTAAAAAAATGCAATAATTAATTCAGTAAGCATATTATCTTTTTTATTTATAATAATAGTTACATAAAGTAAGATAATATATTAAAAGCAACAAAAAATAGTATTTTTCTTTTGATTTAAAACATTGTTTGGAACTTGATATTTAACATTGTGATGATTATTTACATTATCAGTAATTTTTATTTCACTATTATTACTATTACTATTATTATTACTATTAATATTAATATTATTTAAATTCTCTTTTTTATAATTTAAATCTAATTTTTTAACATTTGAAAAATCCACATTTTTAATAATTTGCCCATATATTACATTCTGAACTTTTAATAAGTCAAATTTTTTATATTTGTTTATGATTTCAAATTCAACGATTTTTTGAATTTTTTCTTTTTCATTATTTATTCCAATATAATTATTTTTTAAAAAGAATTGAGTTTTATTTTTATTATTTAAATTTAAATTGTTCGAAGAAGAATAATCCCGAGTTCCCATTTGTTTAATTTCATTTTTTAACATAATTTTTGAATTCTTTTTATCATCAAATAAAAAATTATATCTTCTATTATTTAATTTTGTTCTATTTTTAGGTGATTCAGAATTTTTAATTATATAAATTTTATTTGTTTCTAATTCTTTTTTTCCATCAAAAAAATTTCTCGATAATAAATTTCCTTGTGATATTTCTTTTTTAAAACCTGGTTTTGTGAATAAATGTTTTTTATTTTTTGTGGTTTTAATATTTATGTTACTTAAATTTTTGTCATTTTCGTTGTTTTCTTTAAATTTTTTCTTGAATTCAAAATAAAATGAATCATTAATTTTTAATTTATTTGAAATTGGTGATCTATCATCTTGATAATTGATATTTCTTTTACTGGATATTTTTTTTTCTTGATTAATATAATTATTCATAAAGGATTTTTTTAAATATTCTTGATTAAAAGTTTGTTTTTTTTCATCATATAATTGATTTCCAAAAACTTTTTCAATTTGTTGATTCATAATCATTAAATGTATTTATTAATTCTTTTGATATATTATTAAATATTAATAAAATTAAATATTATAATATATTATTAAAAGAAAACAAATAAATGTATAATAATTTTTATAAAATTCAAAAAACAACAAAAAATACTTTTATTAAACTATAAAAAATGGAAAAATGAAAAAAAGAAAAAGCAATAAATAAAAAAGCTAATTTTTTACTTTTTCTTCATTTGAGTAATTAAAACATCATTATCATCATTATTTTCTCCTTCAGTTTTATTTTGATTTTCATCATTTTCATTATTTGTTTTATCAACTAATTTAGGAATTTTAGTTTGCATTCCTTCAATTTCTTTTCCAATTTGTTTAAGTCTCATTGAAGTATATGAAAAAAAATTTTCTGGTAAAATTTGTTTTGAAATTAATTCAGCAAATATTATATTAAATGCTAAAGTTAATCCACTTTCATTTATATATGCTTCTAATTTTTTATATTGTTCATCTTTTTGTTCTTGTTTTTTATTTTGTTTTTCTAATTCTTTTTTCTTTCTATCATTATCAAATTTAGGTTTTTTTACTGGTTCTTTACTTTTTTGATTTCTATTTTTTGATAATGATTTTCTTTCACTCATTTTTATTTTATTAAATATAAACTTTCATATTTTTAAAAATGATTTTTTTATAATATTAAAAAAATTTTTATTATAAATTACAATTATTATTATTACATATTATATAATATTTTTTTAGAATTATAATAAAATTTAAAATGCAAGAAATGTCGGTAAAAAATTCAATTAGAAATTTTGGTGATATAAAATCAAATAAAGTTAGTATTAAGACTCCAATAGATGCATCAAATATATATCTTCAATTATCAAGAATTGGTAAAATGTTAGATGAATCAGTATTAAAGTTTACTAAAAGATATTTAATTATTCAAACAGAATTAGAAGAAACGAAAAGAGAATTTGTTGGTGATGTTTCGTTAATTTCTGAATATTTAAATTTAACAAAAAAAGAAATTCGATATGAAAAGTTTGATATTGCTGGATTTGGTAAATATTCTAATATAAATAATATTCCAAAAATTCCTAATTATGAACATCGAATTTTAACAAAAGGAGAAAAAAGATTAAATAAAAAAAATAATAATTATAATTTGAGTAATATTAATTATTATAGAAAACAAAATTATAATACACAATTTGTAAATATTAATAATAATAATAAAAATAATAAAACTTCAAATATTAATAATAAATTATCTCAAGAAATAAAAAAAGAAATTTACAAAGAACAAGCATTAAATAAATTAAATAAAAACAAAATGAATAAAAAAGAAAATAATGTAAATAAAGAAAAAAGCTTAAAAAAAAAAAAAGAAATACTTAAATCATTACCAGATAATAAAACAAAAGCAATTTACATTTTATTAAACTCAGAAATAGTACCATATGAAGAAAAATTAAAATTATTAACAACAAAAAAAATTATTTATTCTCAAGTTTCACCCAATGATATTTACAATGATACTTTACTTAATATTGAAAATAAAATAAATTTACTTAAACAAAATCAAATTGAAGAAGATGAATTAAGTATTATTCAAAACTTAAGTTCTTATCCAACTAAAACTGCAAAAACTGGATTAAATTTTTTAAATGAAAATAAAGAAAATGAATTAATGATTGATAATGAATTGAACCAAAAATTATTAGAAATGATTCATGTTTGTTTAAATGAAAATTTACTTGAAAATAAAGGAGAAAATATTAAAGAAACTTATGAAAAGTTTTTTAAAAAATATAATGTAAATTCTATCAAAGATTTATTTTATGAAGTTATTTATAAAAAAATTTATAATGATTTGTTTATTGGTAAATTAAGTAATAAAGAAATTGATGCAATTATTAATTCAATATCAGGAAATAAAATTTTAATTTCTGATAATTTAGTTAGTAATAATAATAAAGTCTTTAGCTATGTTGCTTTTTCTTTAGATGAAATTTTGGAATTTTTAAAAGGAATAAAAGAAGTTGATGATGATTTAAGAGAAAAAATTAAAAATGAAATGACAATTAAATCTTTATTTGAAGAAGAAGATAGAATTAGAAATTTAATTGATAATTGACTGTTTTATTTAACAATTTTATTTTAATATATGAAACATTAGTTAATATTATTTATTTCTTATTTTTTTTATAACATATAATTTTTTAATTTTTGTTTTTGCTATTTTAATAAATTTTTTATATTTTTATATTTTCCATATATTTTATATGGAATCTTCAAATAAAAATAAAATAAAATTTTAAAACATTTACTTAGACAATTGGTTAATTTAAAAGAAACATTAAAAAAATTTAATGTTAATAATATTTCAAAATTAGATTTTATTAATTATATACAAAAATTAAATTTAAAGATAATTCTAAAGGAGTTGAAAATATTTTTACAATTAAAAAAAAATATTATTTTTTAAGACAAAGAAAATATTTAACTTTTAAAAATATATTAAAATTAATTAATGAATCAAATAAAATCTATAAAAGAGATAAAAAAGAATTAATTCAATTTCAAATTTAGATAATATCAATCAAAATAAATTTTAATCAATATATTCAAAAGGAAAAAAAAATTTTTAGAAATCAAGAAAAATCAAAAAGGATGAAATAATTAAATTACTTTTTCATTAGAGAAAACAGTTAATAATACAAAAGACAAAATAAAAGGAAGAGATGAAAATATAGTATTTAAAGAAGAAAGATAAAATTTTATTAAAACAATAAAAATAAAAATTGAAAATTTAACTCTTAAACTAATTAAAGAAATAAGTGAAAAATTTTTCTCTGATAAAAATAATATTGAAAAGGAAATTTGTTTAAAAATTAAATAAATTAAATGATATAGTATTAAAAAGATGATTTACATATATTAAAATTTTAGAAACAAAAAATTTACAAAACAAAAATTTTATTTCATATAAAGATGAAATAAGAAAAATTGAGTTTAATAATAAAAAGAGTAATGTTTTTCATAATTTTACAAGTATTTTTAAATAATGAATCATTATTAAATAATTTTTCTGATTCTTATTCAGAATCAAGTGATTTATCATAAATCACAAAACTAATTAAAATTAATTATTTTTATATATATTTATATTAAAAAAAGTATTTAAAATATTTTAATATATTGAATGATATTATCTAAATCTTTACTATTTATAATTTTATATTGATATAATGTATCTATATGTAAAAGAAAAAGAAGTCTTTCTTTTACATTTGTAATAACTTCTTTATTTTGGTTAATAAATTCAATAATAAAATCAACAATTGAATAAAATAAATTTGGATTATTATTTTTTCTAAATATTCCCCATTTTTTCATAAACTTTTTTTCATCATCATTTAATTCTGAATTTTCATTTAATCTTCTAAAATATAAATTATCAATATCTTCATCATCTAAAATATACATTTCACTCTCATCTTTATCATAATTTCTTTGAATAGGAACTCCTGTTATTGAATTGAAATATTTTCTTTCTTTTATATATGATTCTATATAATATTTTCTTTCATTTTCGTTTTCTTTTGACATTTTATTTATTTGAAAATTTCAAGGGATAAATTTTTAAATAATTATTTTAAATTTAATTTAAATTATTGAATAACTTAAACACTTAAAATTATATTTTATATATGAATTTTTTTGGAATAAAAATTAAAAATTTAGAAAATAAATATAATTTAAAATTAATAATAATTTTTTTTTTTTTATATATTTTTTATAAAAATGTAAAAGGATTTTTTATTAATGTTTATTTAAAATTTTTTTTATTTAATTTATATTAAGACTTAAAATATCTATTAACAGTTATCTTAAATATATAAAAATATAACAATAATATAAATTAAGCAATTAATAAATAGCAAACTATTTAGAGTTTATTAACAAAATAGTACATGAAAATAAATTAAATATTAAAAATACCATAATATATAAGAACTTATTATAAATAAATTAAGAAATACTTTTTTCCATAAGAAAGAATATATATTAAAAAGAAATAATAAACAATCAATAAATTAATATTCCAAAAAAAATATATTAAAACATTAATTTAACTTATTTATAAAATATATTTCTTAATTAATAAATAATTATAATTTACTCTCATATGATAAATAATTTATAATACATTAGAAAATATTATTAAATTTAATCAAAAATATATATAATATAAATCGATATTAAAAATATAAATTATAAAATGGAAGAAACCAACAACCATTTAGAAGCAGTATTTTCATCTAATATGAAAAACATAAATAATAATCAAATATCTTCAGAAAATGAAGAAAAACAAAGAATTTTTACAATTACAAAAATGACAAAAGAAAAAATGTTTAATTCAAAATTTTTACAATCTTTTCTGAAAAAAAATATAAATTTTTCAGAAGTAAAAGAAGAAAATAAAAAAATAGATTTACCTGATTTTAATTTTGAAGGATTAATATCAGCATTAATAAATATTAAAAGTAGTAATTCAGTAAGTGAATTTCATTCAAATTTTATGGATTTTAAAACAGTTTTAAATTTCCATCGTCCTTTAAGAAAAACAAAAATTGATAGTATTTTAAAAAAATGTAAATCAAAATTTTTCAGAGCTGTACAAGATTCAATTAAAAAAATAACAAATGATTTAACTCAAGTAAATAGACTTCCTCAATCTTTTATTACTAATATTAATATTGATTATAATAAAAATTATATGAATAAAACAATTTTTGAAATCTATAGAAGTTTAAATTTAGTAAATCAAGAAAAAGAATTTTTTATTGGAATTTCGGATGAAAATATTCCTAAATTAAAATCACTTTTAAATTATACTTATTCTCAATTATTTAATATTTATACTGAAAGTCAAAGATTTAAGGAAGATTGTGAAGTCATTAGAGAAAAAGAAGGAGAAAAATTTGAAATATTATATAAGTATGTATCTAAAATTTATATTAATTATTATTCCTTAAGTAAAGGGAATAGGCCTAAAAAAATTTATCAAAACAATAATAAAAATGGGAAAAATAATTATAAAAAAAATTTATTTTTTACTAATAGAAAATAAATTAATTCTTGTTTTAAGATATATACATACAATTGAAAAGTATTATAAATGATTTTATTCATTTATTATACTTTTTTCTTTAAATATTTCTGTAATGTTTTAACATATTATGGTATTTATAAATTAATAAAAAATATTTAAATAATAAAAAACAATTTTAAATGTAATATTATTAATATTTTAAAAAAACTTATTTACATTATTTTTTTATGAAAAAATATTATTATATCAAATTATGTATTTTATTAAATTAAAATGTAAAAAATGATTTAAATAAAAAATCATAATATGGAGTATTCAAAAATAATAAATAATTATCAATTATCAAAAATAAAGAAATTATACCCAAATGGAAAACAAGAAAAAAAAATATATGAAAATCAATACAAAAGCAATGATAGATATATAAATCTTGAAAAATCTAATAGTCCAAATAATAAAATAATAAAAGTTCGTCTTAAAAAAAAACCAAATAACAATAATTTAAGTTCAAATAATCATCTTTCAACAAATTATTCTATGCAATCTGATTTAAAAAAAACAAAACAAAGATTTTCTTCTTCTGATTATATTTCATATCAAAATAATACAAATGAAAATATAAATAATAATTATAGTAATATATCTAATAATTCATTATTATTTGAATCAAATTCTGCTTGTTCAATTGTTAGAAAAAATTTAGCATGTTCAATGGAAAACCCAAATAGTATTATTAGGAAAAAATTATTTAAAGATGAAAATAATATAAGACAATTATTATTATTAAGTCCGAAAATAAAAGATAACAATATTTTTATCAGAAAAAAATCATTAAATAGTTCAGCAACAAAAAGTATTGATTTTGAAGAAGATACTATAATAAATATGAATAAAACATATAAGAGTAATAGTAATAATAGTATAATTAAACTAATTTATAAAAGAGAAAAAAAATCTATTAATGAATTATATGGAATTAAAATGGAAGATATTTTAATATTAAAAGAAAGATTAAAAGATATAATTAATAAAATAATAAATAATAATGATAATATGAATAATGAAGATGGTGAAAGTAATGAATGTTTTGAATATTTATTATTTTATTTTAATTGTTCTCTTGTTGAAAAAATTCAAAATTTTTTTTCAAATAAAAATAAAATTATATCTCTTTCTTCAAATAATTTAAATTTATTATCAATTGTTTTAACTTATATAATTTCAATTGATATTAGTTTATTATTAGATTATAAAATATTACTAACAAATATTTTTCCTTTAATAAAAGAAAATTTTTTGCTAGAAATAAGACAAATATTAAATTATTTAAAAATAAATAATATTGAATTTCCAAACTTGAAATATTTATTCTTAATAAAAAAACTATTAAGTAAAAATAATATTGATGAATTAAATGAACAAAATATAATAAATAAAATAACGAAAAACTCAAAAACAATAGTTGAATATCTTAAAATAATAATAAATCAAATGTATAAAGAAAATTATCCTAATTCAAAAGAATTTTTAACTATTTTTTATAATATATCAAAAATAGATAATTATTGTATAAATAATTTTTATTTAAACAAAGTATTAAAAATATCAAATCAAAATAAATCAATGATTAACTCAAATAATACTATAAAACAATATTTAAATTTATCAATGAAAATTCCATATATTAAAACACCTTCTGTAAAGAAATTTTCATTAGTTTTAGATTTAGATGAAACTTTAATAAGTTTAAAATTAAATAAAAATAATAAAGGAATATTAAAATTTCGTCCTTACTTATTTGATTTTTTAAATAATTTAAAACCATATTATGAATTAATTTCATTTACTTATGGAACAAGAATTTATGCAGAACCAATTTTAAATGAAATAGAATCAAAGAAAAAATATTTTGATAAAAAATTATTTAGAGAACATTCAATAATAATTGGAAAAGATTTTGTAAAAGATATTTCTAGAATTGGAAGACCAATGAGTAAAATTGTAATTATTGATAATATTAATATTAATTATAGATTAAACCAAGAAAATGGTATTTTAATTTGTCCTTTTTATGAAGATAATTTTAAGTCTGATAAAGCTTTGTTTGAGCTTAAAAATATTTTGTTGGAAATTTACAAAAAATATGATGATATAAGAGAAGGTTTATTGGATTTTAAAGATGAAATAATTACGAAAGTTAGTTGTAATTTAGATTATTTATAATGAAAAAATTATATTTAATAATTTTTTTGGTATTTAAAATATAATACAAATTTATATTAATTATTTATAAAAATAAAAAATAAACATTTAAAATTTTTTATTTTAAATTTTTTTTTCATTTTTAAGAATTTATAAAATAATATTATAATATGAGTAATAAGCATTCAGATTCAAAAAAAGAAATCCCACAAGAAATAGAAGTATTAAACATTTTAATAAAAGAAGGTTATGAAAAAATAATAACAGACTATTTAAAAATAGAAAAAACTCTCAATATATTAAATAAAGATATTCCTATAAAAATAAAAGATTCATTTTCAAATATTATAATTCAAATAGAAAATATGCAAAAATATTTTAAATCATATATAAATTCAATTAATAATTCAATATCTTCATTATTAAGTAATTTAAATTTAGAAAATATAAATTTAGAAATAAATTCATCAGTAAAACAATCTTATTCTCAAATTTGTGATGAATTTTGTAAAATTGAAACAATTACTAAAGAAGTAATTTCTAATAAAGAAAAATTAAAAAACCAAAGAAAAAACAGAATAAAATTACTTGAAAAAAGATTACAATCTTATTGTGATGAAATAAATAATTTTGATTTTTCTAAAATTATAAACTTATATGATTATAATATTAAAGATAATGAAAGAATATCAAATGTCATTTTAAAAAATAAAAAAATGGAACAATATAAATTAATTGATATAAATGATAATATTTTTGATTTAAATAATAATAAAAATAATTCTAAAGTTAATAAAAATTCTTCAACTGAATCTGATACACCAAATCCAATAAATAATATTTTGGCATATGAAATTGCAAAATTAAATACTGATAAAGAGGAAGATTTAATTGATTTAATTCAATCTTTTAGTAAAAAAGGAAAAGGAAAAGAAAATAAAGAAACTGGAACTATAAAAAGAAATATATCTTAATATTATTTTTAATATTTTTCTATAATCTTTTATTTTACATGAGTTTTTGTAGATAAAATTTTCTAATATAAAAGTAACAATATTCTTAAAAAAAATATATTTTTTTCTTAAAAACATTTTCAAAAAAAAATAATAAATAATTTAAAAAATTTTCCTTTAACCCAAATTAAATGATAAAAACTATATTAAAATAAAAAATTATAAAATGGAGAATTTAAAAGATAAAGTTTTCTTATTAAAAGTTCCTTCAGTAGTATATAATGAAATGATAAATCATAAAGACTTAGGTCATATTGACATTATTCCATATCCAAATTCAAAAAATTTCAAAAATCCAAAAATTGAGCTTTATTTAAATGAAAAATTTAAAGCTAAAAATTTTACAATAAATTATAATCCCACAAATTATTTTTTTACTTTTAAAGAAAAAAAAGGAAAATTAAGTAAAGTTAAAAAAATAGATTTTTTTGGAAGTTGTATTGCAAAAGATGATAATGCAAGTGATAATATTGTAAAACAATTAAAAGAAATAAATGGAAAATCAGTTTATGTAAAAAGAGTAATTGGAAATCAAAAAATTAATTATGATGATTATGAAACGAAAATTGATAAAAAAGTAGAAAAGGAAAGAAGAACCAGAATTGATAAAAATGAATTAAAGCAAAAAATTTTTAATATGTTTAGTGAAAAAACTTATTTAACTAACAAAGAAATTGCTAATCAATTACAACAACCTGACAGTTATTTAAAAGAAGTTTTAAATGAAATTTGTGATTATACTACTTCCGGTGCAAATAAAGGATGTTATGTTTTGAAAAGTGCTTACGTTAGTTTAGATAAATGAAATTTTTATATTAAATTATTAATTTAATAATTTATTTTTTTTTAAATGAGTGAAGATAATAAAAATTCAAAAAGTTTTATTTATTTAATATCTAATATTTTGGAAAAAATATTTTCATTAAATCAAACTGATTATGTTAATGAAAATAATAATGAAGAGATAAATCAATGTTTTAAAGTCTTAATTCTTGATCAGCTATCATGTAAATTTTTATCACCAATAATAAAACAAAATTCTTTAACTAAACATAAAATATGTTTAACTGTTAATTTAAGTGATCAAAAACAAAAAATCAAAAATGTAATGGGATTATATATAATTTATCCTTCAAAAGATAATTTAAATATTATATCAAATGATATTAAAAATCAAATTTATCAAAATTATTCTATTAATTTTATAGAAAAACCAAATGAAAATTTATTTCAAGATTTCTTAACAAATATTATTCAAAGTGATTCAATTAATAAAATATATAATATTGGCATTTTCCCAATTAGTATTTATATTTACCATTCACATATTTTTGATTCTTATTTTAATAAATCATATTTTTTTTTAAATAAACCAAATTTAAATGAAGAAGATTCAAATGAATATTATAATAAAATATCAAATAGTCTTTTTTCTTGTATTTTTTCATTTAAAGAAAGTCCTAAAATTTATTATAGAAAAGATTCATTTTCAGAAACAATAATTAATAAAATACAAAATAGATTTAATTCATCATTTAATACTTTTCCAGAATTAAAAAGACAATTTATTAAAAATGAAACTATTTTAATAATATTAGATAGAGATATTGATTTACCAATTATGTTACATCATTCTGCAAGTTTTGGTTCAATGATAAATGATATTTGTGGTTTTAATAATAATAATTTAAATAATAATAAAAATACTTTTATTGTAGATCCAATTAATGATTTTATTTGGGAAAAAAATATTAAAGAACCTTTTTATGAAGTTGGAGAAAAAACTTATATACAATATCAACAATATTTTGAAGAAATTAAATTATTAAATTTAAATAATAAAATAAATGAAAATAATATTAATGAATTAAATAAAGAAACTGAAAAATTATTTCAATCAATTAATTCAATTGATACAAAAAAAATTGAAGGTGATATTTTATCAAAACATGCGAACACTTATAATATTATTAAAGAAAATACAAATAAAAGAGAAATTGCTGAAATATTTTCTATTGAAGATTTACTTTTAAAAAAAAGAGAAGAAAATTCAGAAATAAATAATAAAATAAATGAAATAAAAGAGAAAATAAAGAAAGAAAATGCAGAAGATATATTAAGAATGTGTATTATATTATATTTAATTTACGGTGATAAAAAAAAAGATGAAATTAATAATTTACTTAAAGGAAATTATTCTACAGATTTTATAAATAAAATATTTAATTTTTTAGAATTGAAAAAATTAGATAAAAATAGTTCAAATCCATATGAAAAAAAAGAAATTGAAAATAACTTAACTAAAAAATATTTAAAAAAAGGATTTAATTTTATAAAAACTACAATTACTAAAATGATAAAATCAGATGAACCATCAATAATTGCAAATATAATAAATTCAATATATTCAAATAAAAATTTAGAAAATTTTTCTTCAATGCAATTAAATAATACTATAATTAAAGAAAATGATAATATCAAAAATATTATTGTTTATATTTTAGGAGGAGGTTGTTTAGCAGAATATGAATATATTTGTGATAAAATAGGGAATAATGTCAATATTTATTATGGTTGTGATAAATTATATTCTCCAAAAGAATTTCTTAATGAAATTATTGAACTTTCAAATAATATTAAAAATAATTTATAATAAAATAAAAAATTAATTAATTTTATTTATAATTTTTAATATTTTTCAAATTTTAAAATTCAATAAAAAAATATGAAAAAAAAAATAAGATATTTAGATTCATTTACATCAAATCATACAAATACAAAAAAATCATCATCATCAAATCAAAGAGAAAACTGAATATCAATAAAAAATTCGAATAATCCTTTATTAGAATATACATCTAACACAATTAAAAAAAAAGATTCAACAAAAAAATCAATAAAAAAAATATTTTCAGAAATAAATAATTACCAAATAGAATCTTCATCAAAAGACAAATCAGAAAGTCAAAAAAATAGAAATAACTTTTCAACATATATTGAGCAATTAGAATTAAAAATTCAAAAACAAGCAAAAAGATTAAATGAATTATCAAGATATAAATATTTATGTGAAAAAAGAATAAAGCAATTAAATCCAATTGAAGAATTACCAATAAATGAAGATAATTTATCAAATAAAATTTCTCCTCCTTCAACTCAAAGGTATAAATATGATATTTTATATGAGAAATATACTAATTTATTAAAAGATTTTAATTTTTTAATAAATAATAATAATTCTAATTCTAATAATTCTAATAATGAAATTTTTAATGAAAGTAATGGCATTAATTGTGTTGAAAAATATAAAAAATTAAAAGAAAAATATAATAAAATGAAAATCCAATATGAAAAAGCAATTGAATTATTAAAAGAAGAAACTTTAGTTACTGAAGAACAAAGAAATTTAATTGTTTTATTAAAAAATACTATTGATAATGATTTAGTTAAAAGTGGTATATTGAAAAAGTATATTAATTCAAATCATATAATTGATTTTATTAAAATTAAAAATGAAAGTGAAGAATATAGAAAAGAACTAGTTTTAAGTCAAGCACTTGTTAATTCACTTAAAAGTGAAATTGAAATTATAATGAAAGAAAATAAAAAAAATAAAAGACAAAATAGTAATGAAAATATTAGTTTCAGTTTTGGAATTAAAAATAATAATAATAAATTGAATGGTGAAAATAATAAAAATGAAATTATTAATTTAGAAGAAGAAAGAAGAGATTATTTAAATGAAATTAAAATATTAAAAAATGATTTAATAAAACAAAAAGATTTTATTAATAATTTAATAAATGAAAATTCAAATTTAAAACTATTGATTCAAAAATCAAATCAAAAAACAGAAAACAATACTTTATCAAATAATAAAATAAATTATTTACAAAATGATTCAAATAAGATTAAAAAAGATTTAATTAATTATAATGAAAAATTGATTTATTTCAATGAACATATTTCTAATTTTAAAAAATCGCAATCAAATTTAAAAAAAATAATTTTAAATTATATTGAAATATATAAAAAAATAATAAAAGAAGATTCAAATGAAATTTTATCAGAAAGTTTTATTCAAAATATAAATTTATTGAAATCAAAAATTATAAATTTATCAAAGATTGAAAAATATGATTTAGATTATAATCATGATATTAAAGTTAATATTTATATTCATGATTTCATTAAAATAATACATGATGAATTTATAACAATTTATGACACTTTTATTGATAGAAATGAAAACTATGAAGAAATAAATGCAAAAATAATAGAATTAGAAGAAAAGTCAAAAAGCAATATTAATAATTTTAAAAATCAACAAAATGATATTGATTCATTAAATAAAGAATTAAATATTAAAATAAAAGAAAATGATGAATTAAAAAATATAATTTCAAATTATCAGAAAGATAATTATAATATAAATGATATTCACAATTTAAAAAACCAAATAAATCAAATAAAAAAAGAAAAAGAAAACATAATTTCCATTTGTATATTAATAACTAAATTAACAAATATAACAAATCCAGAATTAAGTAAATTAATAGAAGATGGAATTTTTTATTCACAATCAATAAATAAATTAGAAAATGAAAAAGATATTATGATAAATAAAATACTAAATTATGATAATTTAAATACAATACAATATAATCAAGATTATAATTCACTTTTAGAATTATTAGATGAAATTGAAAGGAAAATAGAACAAAAAGAAAATAAATTATTAGGAATTAAAAATGAATTAAATGATATATTTTTAAGATATAATAGTATTTTTAAAAGAGTTAAACGTTCAAATTCATTTTATGGTAATTCTTCTTTTAATAATATTAATACTATTTTAAATAATGAAAAAGATTTTGATTATTATAATACTAATATAAAAAATATAGATTTATCAGAATATGATTCTATTAATAAAAGTATAGATAATTTATATATTTTTAAAAATCAATATAATAATAATGTAACTAGAAATAATTTTCAAAGAAATATCCAATTTTATAATTGATTATATTACTTTTTTTGTTTTTATAATAAATAATGTAAATATTTTATAATAACAACAATTAAAATAATAATTTATTTTTACCAAATTTTATTTTTTCAATTTCATTTTATCTTTTCATCAATAAATATAATATGAATTATTATTTTTTTCCTTCTTCTTTTTATTCATCAAAAATAATAAATATCTAGATTAATTTTTTTTTCAGAATCACAAATGATTTTTACATTTAATTTTAAGGAAAAACATTATTATAATTTAAAACTTAATATTAATTGTAAATTCATATTTTAATGAATCATCTAATTCAGAAAATTAATATTTAAGTTTACATTTATTTTAATATATGGAAAATCAAAATCAATGTCTGAATCATCAGGAACACAAATTTTTTTCAGGGTATTTTTTACTTTATTTATTTTTAATATTGTACTTTATAATTTATTGTTTTATTATTTTATATTTCAGAAATATTTTTTTTATTTTATTTTCATTTTCATTATTTACAAATTTTATAATATCTTCTTTTTTATTTATATTTAATTTCTATTCTTTAGTATTACTTTTTGATTTAATAATCCTTCTCCAATAATTGCAGAAAATTGAGATTTCTTATTATATTCTGAAGTAAAATCATATTTATAATTGTTTTCATCACATAATTCAATTTGATTTTTTGGTTTAAGATTAAAATAAATTTTATTTTTTTATTGTATTATTAATTTCAATTTTTTTTTAAATTTTTCAACAAATATTTTGCAATTAGCTTTAATTGGGATATCTTTATTAATTCAGTTATAAAAAATAATTACAAATAATGCTTCACTATTCATTTTCAATTTAAATAATTTTAATATTTTATTGAATTTAAGTTAAATTAAAAAAGAATATGGATATAAATAAAATTAAAGAATTATACATATGAAAAAAAATAAAAAATTAAAATATAAAATTTGTTTAATATTTTAATAAAATATTGTCGTTTTAATTTTCATTTTTACAAAAGCCATAAATCCCAAAATTAAAAGAATAAAAGAATGCAAAATTTTAATCCATTTAATAATTATAGGCTCTATATTATAATTATCAAGTTGATAATATTCTGAAATATAATAATATAATTCAAAACAATTAGTAATTGCAATTAATATAAAAAGTATAATTAAAATTTTTTTATGTTTAAATCTATCTTCTAAAAATAAATAAAAATTTTATAAATTACCTCTATAAATAATATCATTTTTATTGACTATATAAAAGGCTTCTTCAAAAGAATAATATTGAGAAATTTTTACCATTTGTGATTCATCTAATGATAATTGTTCTTCATATTTTGGAAAATGTGATAAATAAAATTCATCTCTTTCTTCAAATAATAATTGTAATAAAGTTTCTAAAAGTATAAAAAAAAAGATTTTACTTGTTCTATTCTGAATCTTTATATTTATAATTGAATTAATATGCAAAATGAAAAATATAACATTGAAAATTATATTTACTATTATAATTGGTTTTTTTGTTCCTTTATATCCTTCTAAATTAATATATAATTGTTGATATAAAAAAGTAATATATAATATTGCATTAAATATAATTATATAAAATAGAATAATAAGAAATTGATAATTTAAATTTCTCATAGAATAAATTATACAGCAAGAAAACTCAATAATAATTGAACTTTCAAAAGTTAAATAATGAAAAAATATAAAAATATCATTCTTATTTTCTTCTTCAATATAACTATAAACAGATATTAAAAAAAGACAATTTGACAATATAAATATTAAATAAATGGTAATTAAAAAAAGAGAAATAAACCAATTATTATATTTGTAAAAATTATAAAAATACACTCTTGAGAATATTTGTGTAATATATATATATGTATTTTTTATAGTTGATTTCCAATTAATATGAAATTTTGTTTTAAAAAGAGAATTAATAAATTTAATAAAATTTATTATTATATGAATGACAAAGAAATATATAACAATTAAAAATAATTTTAAAAGTATTGCCATATTTATTAATAATGTTCCTAACCCTAAGATTAAAATATAGATATATTGTTCTGTTTGTAATTGTTTATCCATTAAATATGTTTTCATATGATTATATACATAAACTTTTTCAATGAGCTCATAAAAATTATAAATAAATTTATCATTTATTTTTGACATTGTTTTTTATAATAATTATTTTAATTGATTTTAATTAATAAATAAAAAAAAAAAAGATTCAAATTGTCTAATTTTTAATATTTCAATATGAAAAAATATACAAATAAAGTAAATGATTTTATACTAAAATTATATTTATTAATTAATGATGAAAAAACAAATAATATTATATCTTGGAATGAAAAAGGAACATCATTTATTATAAATGATTTTGAAAAATTTTGCTATGAAATATTACCAAAAGTTTATCAAACTAAATTATATTCCTCTTTTCATAGACAATTAAATTCATATAATTTTACCAAAATTAATAATAATAAATATGAATATGAACATCCATTATTTAAAAAAGGAAATGAGAATTTATTACAAGATATGAAAAGGAAAAAAAATTCAAATTTAAATTTAATAAATAATATTGGAATATTATATGATATTGAAGAATTAATTAATCAAATGAAAATAATACAAAAACAAATTAATTTACTTGAAGGTAAACAAGAATTTTTAAGTTTTTGTCAAAATGATTTAATACAAAAAAATAATGAATTAGAAGAA
>JAEEGL013696869.1_pt1 | contig 20634 bp, 14 predicted proteins | sample 9134231 | NCBI WGS metagenome assembly JAEEGL01 (sample SAMN16246548, study PRJNA631951) | gut metagenome | biome: gut microbiome; feature: rumen; material: fiber-attached | host: Bos | place: Iran: Karaj | collected 2018-10
ACCACTTTATCGCCGACAGCCACACGGTTATCCGCGTCTAAAAGATCCGTAAAGCGGATGTGATTTTCTTTCATTGCCTCCAAATCACCCGAGACAATTAAATTATCGGATGTTGAAAGAACCTGTGCGGAAATATGCGACGTATCGTCTATGACAGACAAAACTCTCGCCCAGTTCGGGCCGACATCGACAATTCTTCCGCAAAGACCGCTTCCCGAAAGCACGTTCATATCGGCTTTCAGACCGTCTTTCGTTCCTTTGTCAATGGAAAAAGAGTCAAACCAGTTCGTGGAACCTCCGGCAATGACTCTGGCACCTGTTTTGTTATATTCCGAATACTGTGCATCAAGATCAAACATTTCCCGAAGGGAAACCAGTTCGAATTTTTCCTGCTTTAACTGAATGTTTTCGTTATTCAGTTCGTCAATCTGAACCTTTAATTCTTCATTTTCCTTCTGCAGTTCGGCAAGATTCTTCATCAGTTCTTTCCGGTCTGCAAAGTAGGCTCCGACTTCACTCACACCCTTCTGCAAAGGAACAATGGTATAGCCGAGAACCACATTTGCGGGGCTTTCCGGAATATCAATCAAAAATGTCACCACAAGCAAAATGGCACAGACAATAACGAAAACAAACATCCAGTATTTGGTTGGAATCGAGAATTTATTCTTTTTTCTGGGAACCAAAGGACTCATGTATTACTTTCCCATACCCTCAATTGTATAAGCTACGCTTCTGAAGCGCTTGTTGCGGATAATCTCCGCAATTCCCTGAATAACGGTCATTCCGGCCTCTTCCGCCATATTAACCTTAAGTCCGGTACCTTTGGCAAGCTGAAGCCCGAGATCCGAAACCAGCGAACCTCCGCCGGTTAAATAAAGACCGTTTTTATAAATATCCGCCGAAAGTTCGGGCGGCGTACGCTCCAGAATGATTTTTACATTATCGATAATGACATCAAAATACGGTTGCAGAGCCTGATCGACAAGTTTTGTATCAATGGCCCGCTCCATTGGAAGACCGCTTGCCACGTCACGTCCGTAAACCGTCGCCATCTGCTTGTCTTCCTTAAGCTGCTCCAAATCCATTTTGATTCTTTCGGCGCTCTTTCCGCCGATTAAAAGCCGGTTTTCCTTCTTTACGACATTGCGGATCGCATCATCAAAAACGGTACCGCCGGCCTTGATGATTTTTGAAATTACAATACCGCCTAAGGAAATGATGGATATTTCCGTCGTATTAAAGCCCACATCCACAATCATGACACCCTGCGAACTTTTAACGTCAATGCCAAGCCCGATGGCATCCGAAACGGCTTTATCAACGACAAAAATCTTCCGCGCCCGCAGATTCGATTCATCGATCAGATCATAGAACGCCCTCTTCTCTACTTCGGTAACATCGGTCGGAATGGCAATGTAATAGGTCGCATTCTTGTAATTTCCGCCGGAAATGTCTTCAATGAACAGTTTCAAAAGCGTCTGCATGTTATGAATATCCGCGATAACGCCGTTGGTCAACGGATATGTCACCTTAATGTTATCCGGCGCCTTTTCATACATCTCGTACGCCGAATCACCGTACGCGATAACGCCGACGCGCTTATCTATGGCAATCATGTTCTTCTCATGAATGAAGTTTCTCTTATCGTGATTGTAAATGCAGATGGTACTGCTTCCCAAATCGATTCCGAATACACTGTTTAACACGGTTATTTCCTCACTGAATTAATTTGTTGTGTGGCTGAATATACGTTATTGGTACGCAGCCACTTCAATATGATTCAACGCGGGCACGTTCCCACTACGTGACTCACGTAGCGGTTCTAAATTCGCCGCGACTAAAGTCTTGCTCATTAAGAACCGACGCTCGTCAAGTACCCGCTTATGAATGCATATATGAATCGGCTGCTGTAATTTACTGTAATATAAATACCAAAATATACTGTAATTCATTGTGATTCATAATGATTCACAATAATTTTCCTTAATATACAAAATATACAATATTTTACTTGCTTTAATTTACTTTATCTTACTGCCGAAAACATATCGTTTATTTAACGGTAATGATTAAAGATAATATAACCGTTAGAGCCGATATTCGTTATACACATAATTTAACAGTTTATTATAGCATAAAAATCGGAATATGGTCAAAAGAATTGGCCATATTCCGTGAATAATCGGTGAATGATTTGTGAAATGCAGTGATTGCCGATTCTGTTTCATCAAATTTGCGGTAGTTCAATCAGACCGTGGGTGTAAAGTTCTTCGGTGGCGCGAAGAATACCGTATTTGGCATGGGGCCAGGTAAGCCCGCCCTGGAAATAAACGGCGTAGGGTTCGCGAATGGGCGCATCGGCCGAAAGTTCGATGGATGAACCGGAAATAAAGGCTCCTGCAGCCATGATGACCTTGGAATCATAGCCAGGCATATCGTCCGGGTACGGCATGGACATGGAATCCACCGGAGAGGCGCTCTGAATGCCCTGGCAGAAAGCAACCACTCTCTCTTCGCTTCCCAAAACAACGGACTGGATAATATCGTGTCTTACTTCATCGGAATGAGGAATAACGTCAAATCCGAGCGATTCATATAATTTAGCCGCAAAAATCGCACCTTTTTCGGCAGATGCGGTAACCGTCGGCGATAAGAAAAGTCCCTGATAAAAATCTTTTAATACACCGAGTGAAGCACCGACCTCTTTTCCGAGTCCCGGGGATGTCAGGCGGTATGCCGCATTTTCAATGCAGTCTTTCCGTCCCGCGATATAGCCGCCGATCGGAGCAAGACCGCCGCCTGGATTTTTGATTAAGGATCCGACAATCATATCCGCACCGACATCGGACGGTTCGATGGTTTCCGTGAATTCGCCGTAGCAGTTATCGACCATAATGATAACTTCGGGTTTAATTTTCCGGATAAAGTCAATCAGTTCCCCGATTTGCGATACCGAAAAAGAAGGTCTGGTCTGATACCCTTTCGAGCGCTGTATGGTCACCAGTTTTGTTTTTTCGGTAATCGATTTTTCAATATTCTCGTAATCGAATGTTCCGTCAGGGAGCAAATCTGCCTGGCGGTAGGTTATGCCATACTCGGCAAGGGAGCCGGGATGAGGCGTGATGCCGATGACTTTTTCAAGCGTATCGTAGGGCTTTCCGACCGGGCTTAACAGTTCGTCTCCGGGGCGCAGATTGCTCATCAGTGCCAAAGCAAGGGCATGCGTTCCGCAGGTAATCTGCGGACGAACAAGTGCATCCTCGGTATGAAAAATCTTCGAATACACTTCTTCTAAACGGTCCCTGCCGATATCATCGTAGCCGTATCCGGTTGTTCCCATAAGACATGCTTCCGAAACGCGGCTTTCCTGCAGCGCCTTTAATACCTTCAGCTGATTGTATTCCGCAATCCGGTCGATTTCCTCAAACCGCGGTTTTAAATCTTCAAGCTGTTTTTCCGCAAAAGCATATACTTCATCGGATATGCCGAATTCCTTAAAAAAATTGTCCATCACTACATCCTTTTTCTGATTCTTATCCGGTTTTCTCTCTTTTGTTTTCGTAATCACCCGGGCGTATTCTTTATTTCAATCCCCATCTGTTCCATCCGTTTTAGCATATCTTCCGCGATTTCCATATCGGGATTTTCGTAGTCGGATTTGTCATACCAGATTACATCCGGCAGTGCTTTAAAGAAAGTAAACTGTCTTTTTGCAAAATGCCTGGTGTTTAATTTGATCTTTTCAACAGCTTCTTCTTCGGATATTTCTCCGTCAAGATATTCCATCACTTCTTTATATCCGATGCCGAGCATGGACTGGTTTTCCCTTGTCAGGCCGCGCTCTTTCAGCCTTCTGACTTCGTTAATAAGTCCGTCATTTACCATCTGATCCACGCGCCGGTTAATCGCGTCATAAAGCCGGCTCCGTTCGTTTGTTAAGACAAAACAGACATCGTCATACCGGCTTTTTTTCAATTTTTCCGTTTCGTTATGCTCGCTGATCGGATAGCCGTGTATTTGGTAAAATTCCAGTGCGCGGACCACGCGCTTTATATTTCCCGCAGGGATTTTTTCAAAAGATACCGGATCGATTTCTTTTAATTTGTCATGAAAGGCTTCTTTCCCAAGGCTTGCAGCCTCTTCTTCCAGGGATTTCCGGATTTCTCCCCTTCCGTCCTCTTCGTCCTTAAAATCGACCCCTTTACGAAGCGCCTGAACGTAGAACCCCGTCCCGCCGACCAGGATGGGAATTCTTCCCCGCGAAGCAATATCCGCAATGGCATCTTCGGCCATTTTTTGGAAAATCGTCACGTCGAAGTTTTCCTCCGGGTCCAAAACATCAATCAAGTGATGAGGAATGCCCTGCATTTCCTCTTTCGTAATCTTTGCGCTGCCGATATCCATTCCTCGGTATACCTGCACCGAATCGGCAGAGATAATCTCCCCGTCGATTCTTTTTGCGATTTCGATGGAAATCTTCGTTTTTCCGGCACCGGTCGGTCCGGTTATGATAATCAGTTTTTGTTTTGGCTTGGCATCCATGTTTTGATTTGCAGATCCGTTTTTTTACTGTATATTACACGATTCGCTTGAATTTCTTTTCAAGTTCATACTCGCTCATCGAAAAAAGCGTCGGTCTTCCGTGCGGACACTGGTAGGGATTCTCCAGCGTAAAAAGCATTTCGATTAACTGCTTCGCCGTTTCTTTCGTTAGCGGTGTATTACCTTTTATCGCCGCCTTGCAGGCTCTTGTGGCGATTCTTTCCTCCACGGTTGTAAGGCTTTTTGTCGAGTAAACGCCGGCTAATTCCTCTAAAATATCCATAAACAGTTCTTCACAGGAATAACCGAATAAATCGGTCGGAATTGCACGAATAGCAATGGCATCCTGACCGAAATCATCGATTTCAAACATCAGATTCGCAAAAGCCTCCCTGTTATGATCGAAAAGGACATATTCCGATGGCTTCAGCGTAAGAATGCACGGCGGCAGCAGATTCTGCGACTCGAGATTACCCTCTTTGAATTTCTTCATGAATTCCTCATATTTGATTTTTTCATGAGCCGCATGCTGGTCCATGAAAAAGAGCTTGTTTCCGAGTGTTATCAGCCAGTATGTATCAAAAATCTGTCCGATTACCTCAAACTCTTCCTTTGACTCTTTTGCAAAGAATTCCGGGTCGTAGAGAGTAAACTGCTCCGGCTTCTCTACGATTACGGTACCTGCCTGGGTGCCTGTCACTTCCGGGGTTAAAGTGCCTGTCACTTTTGGCTCTTCGGTGCCCAAAAGATGCTGCGCATCTTTATCCACTTTTGAATCAAAAGTGACAGGCACCGCAGCCCCTTCTTCATCGTTGAACAAAATCTGCTTCTGGAAGAAATGTTCTTCCGGTTTTATGTCGGATGTTTTCTTTTCGGTATCAATATCGGTGTTTTTATAAGACGATTCCGTATTCCTTCCGGTTTGTGTTTCTTTATCGGACGATTCAATATTCCGGGCATTTTCCTCATTTTTCACAGGCTCTTTTGTTCCCGTTCCGGTCGAATCTGAAAATACCGGCGATCCGTTTACTTTCTCATTTTCGATTCTCTTTACTTCAAAAGGTTCGGGTGCTTTAACCGGCTCTTTCTTTTCGGTTTCTTCCACCAGTTTTACCTGCGGAATCAGATCTTTTTCAAGCAGGGCATCGTGAATATGATCCGACAAAAGATGAACGACGATTTCCGGATTTTCCATGCGGACCTGCATTTTATTCGGATGAATATTGACGTCCAATGCAGTTGTATCCATGGAAAAATGCAGAACACAGAACGGAAAACGATGCATCATAAGAAAGGCTTTATAGCCTTCTTCGAGACCCTTTGAGATTTCTTTGGATTTAACATACCGGCTGTTAATATAATAATTCTCATCATTCCGGTTCGAACGGGCTATGGAAGGTCTCCCGATATAGCCCTCGACTTTGATTCCATCCTGCTCAATCATAACGGGAATGACTTCATCGGATGTATTCTTTCCGTAAATCCGGTAAATCACTTCTTTTAAGTTTCCGTTTCCGTTTGTCATGAATTTGACGGATCCGTTTTGTACGAATTTAAACGAAAGTCCGGGCATGGAAAGAGCCATGTGCTGCATGGTTTCGGCTATAGCCGCGCCTTCCGCCGCCGGGCTTTTTAAGAACTTCTTTCTCGGAGGAACGTTATAGAATAAATTCCGAACAACAATGGTCGTACCGATGGGAGCTCCGACTTCTTCGAATTCCTTCACTTCGCCGCCTTCGATTACGATTCTGACACCGACGATATCCTCTTCGGTTTTGGTACACATTTCCACCATCGAAACAGCCGCAATCGAAGCCAGTGCTTCTCCCCGGAAACCCAGCGTCCGAATATAATGCAGATCTTCATCGGTGGCGATTTTGCTCGTCGCATGCCGCAAAAATGCCGTTTTTACTTCATTTTTCGGAATGCCCTTTCCGTTGTCCGTCACTCTGATATAATCGATTCCGCCGCCCTTTATTTCAACGGTAATCATCGATGAGCCTGCATCAATTGCATTCTCCACCAGTTCCTTTACCACGTTGAGCGGTTTTTCCACAACCTCACCCGCAGCGATTTTATTAATTGTTTCCTCATCCAGTACGCGAATCATTTTTTCAAATCCTGTTCTTTATCTTATTCTGAATGCGGTAAAGCAGATTCAGCCCGTCCAGCGGCGTCAGCGTGGAAATATCCACTTCTTCGATTTCTTTTATAATCTCCGCATCGGAAACCGAATCGAAGAAACTAAGCTGACCGGCATCCACTTCATCCTGTTTCTTAATTCTTGTATGCGTTTTTCCGTTTGCCGTATTGACATTGATGTCCTGAATAGCTCCAGCAATATCGTTATCCGAAAGTTCCTTTAAAATCTCCTTTGCACGCTCTATAACCATATCGGGCACACCGGCCAGTTTGGCCACTTCGATACCGTAACTGCGGTCCGTTCCGCCCGGTATGATTTTACGCAAAAATACAATGTCGTCACCCTGCTCCTTTACGGCAATACAGTAATTCTTAATATTGTCGGTTTTGTCTTCCAGTTCGGTCAGCAGATGGTAATGCGTTGCAAAAAGTGTCTTTGCCCCGCGCAGATTGCGGTTTGCGATATGCTCGATTACCGCCCAGGCTATCGCAAGTCCGTCAAAAGTAGATGTTCCGCGGCCGATTTCATCCAAAATCAATAAGGAATCTTTCGTGGCATTCCGGAGAATGTTGGATACCTCGTTCATTTCCACCATGAAAGTACTTTGTCCGCTTGCCAGATCATCGCTTGCACCGACACGCGTAAAAATCCGGTCAACAACACCGATATTGGCGCTTTTTGCGGGAACAAACGAACCGATCTGTGCCATTAACACAATCAAAGCCGTCTGTCGCATGTAGGTGGATTTACCGGCCATATTCGGTCCCGTAATAATCGCAATCTGATTGCCTTTATTGTCAAGTTCCGTATCATTCGGAATAAAAAGCTGTTCGGTTAAGACCTTTTCCACAACCGGGTGACGGCCTTCTTTAATCGTAATGATGCCCTTATCGTTAAACTTTGGCTTTACATAGCCGTTTTGTTCTCCGACAAAGGACAACGAGCAAAGTGCATCCAGATATGCCACCGCTTTTGCCGTAGACTGAATCCGGTCAAGCATGGATGCGATATATTCGCGAATCGAAACAAAAACATCATATTCAAGATCATGAAGTTTTTCTTCCGCATTCAGAATCGTATCTTCCAGTTCTTTTAACCTCGGCGTCGTAAAACGCTCCGAATTGGCAAGTGTCTGTTTACGGATATAATCCTCCGGAACGCTGTCCTTAAACGAATTCGTTACTTCCAGATAATAGCCGAACACACGGTTATAGTTAATGCGAAGCGTACGGATTCCCGTCCGTTCCCGCTCGCTTTCTTCCAGTTCCGCCATCCACTTCTTGCCGTCCGTTTTGGCGTGTCTTAAATAATCGATATCCTCGCTGAAACCGTCCTTGATAATACCGCCTTCCCTGGATGAAAACGGCGGTTCCTCCACAATCGCTTCATTGATTTTGTCATAAACATCCGTAAGCGGATCGATTTCTTCAAAAATCTCAAGCACCACTTCATCGACAAAGCCGCTTAAAACACTTTTGATATGGGGCAGCATTTCGAGCGAATTCCGGAACGCAATCATGTCCTTGGGATTTACCGACTGATAACTTACCTTGGAAAGAAGGCGTTCAAGATCATAGATGGAATTTAAGTATTCACGAAGCTCGTCACGACTTACACTGTCAACCGTTAACGCTTCCACCGCATTTAAGCGCTTTTCGATATCCTCGCGTTTCATAAGCGGCTGCTCGATAAAATTCCGAAGACATCTCGCACCCATTGCGGTTTTGGTTTTATCGAGAACCCAGAATAACGAGCCTCGTTTCATTTTTTCACGGAGCGTTTCGGTCAGCTCCAGATTTCTTCTGGTAGCTGCATCCAGAATCATGTATTTGCCTGCGGAATTCGGGAACAGATGCGTAAAATGGGCAAGCGACGTCATCTGCGTATCGATTAAATACGACATCAGCGCACCTGCAGCAATCACACCGTGCTCATATTCGTCGATTCCCATGCCGATTAAGGAACTGACCTTAAAATGCTTCTGAAGGCATTTTTTCGCCGAATTCTCGTCAAAGAAACGATCCTCTAACGTAAACATGGCGATTCCGAAACGGTTCTTTATATCGACGATGTCCAGTCCGCAGGAATAGAAAAATTCATTGGCCACAATCTCCGACGGACTGTAGCGGATGATTTCATCGTACAGTTCTTTATTGGTTTCGGCTTCCGAAAGAAAATAATCACCGGTCGTGACATCCGCCACGGAAATACCGATTTTCCGAAGACCGTAATAAATGCACATGATAAAATTGTTTTTGCTCTCTTCCATGGATACGAAATCCATGTTGGTTCCGGGAGTCACAATACGGGTAACTTCCCTTTTTACCAAACCTTTGGCCAGTTTCGGATCCTCGGTCTGTTCGCAGATGGCAACTTTAAATCCGCGGGTAACCAGACGGTTTAAATACGAATCCACCGCATGAAACGGAACTCCGCACATCGGTGCCCGCTCCGGCAGACCGCAGCTTTTTCCGGTCAGGGTAATCTCCAGTTCCTTCGATGCGACAAGGGCATCGTCATAAAACATCTCGTAGAAATCCCCCAGACGGTAGAATAAAATACAGTCCGGATACATTTCCTTGGTTTCCAAATATTTGACCATCATGGGCGTTAAGCCCGGTGTTTTGCTTGTGACTTTTTCCGTTAATTCCGACATATAATTTATAAATCTTTCTCTGTTTTTTCAGGGAATCATTTCACCGATATAGTAAAATCCCCTGCATTCTCTTAATTTCACATTCACGATTTCTCCGATTAACGAAGGATCTCCCGGAAAATGAACCAGCGTATTATTGGACATTCTGCCGGTTAAAAACGACGCATCATGATCGTTTATGCCTTCGATTAATACATCCGCCGTCTGTCCGTCAAGAAGCGCCGTACGTTTTTTCGCACATTCCTGTACCAGGGAAAGTACTTCGTCAAACCAGACTTTGATATCTTCTTTCGCTACCTGATTCGGCATCGAAGCCGCCGGCGTTCCGGTCCTCTTCGAATAAATGAAAGTAAACGCATTATCAAACTGAACCTGATTAATTACATCCAGCGTTTCTTTAATATCTTCATACGTTTCCCCGGGAAAACCGACGATAATATCGGTGGTAATGGCAATATCCGGGATCTCCCGCCTGATTTTCAGCGCCAGATCCAGATACTGTTCTTTTGTATAATTCCGGTTCATGGCCTTTAAGATGCGGCTGGATCCGGACTGAAGCGGCAGGTGAAGATGCCGGCAAATTTTCTTTGATTCCTTCATGCACGCAATTAAATCATCCGATAAATCCTTCGGATGTGAAGTCATAAAGCGGATTCTCTTAATTCCGTCAATCTTTTCGACCTCCCGAAGCAAATTCGGGAACGAAACCGGTGTTTCGAGATTCTTTCCGTAGGAATTCACATTCTGCCCTAAAAGCATCACTTCCTTTACACCGTCGGACGAGAGTCTTTCGATTTCTTCTAAAATCTCCGACATTTCACGGCTTCGTTCTCTTCCGCGAACATAAGGTACAATGCAGTACGTGCAGAAATTATTGCAGCCGAACATAATGTTTACGCCGGATTTAAACGGATACTTGCGTTCAATCGGGAGATCTTCGACGATTTTACCGGTGCCCTCCCAGATATCGATTAGCGGTCTGTCCTGCTCCATCATGGCAACATAGTATTCGGGCAGTTTAAAAAGATTATGGGTTCCGAAAATCAAATCGATAAACGGATACGATTCCCGAAGTTTGTCGATTACGGACTGCTCCTGCGTCATGCATCCGCACATGGCGATTTTCATAAAAGGATTCCGTTTTTTATACGCATTCAGAGTCCCCAGTTTGCCGTATACTTTCTGATTGGCATTATCCCTGACCGAACAGGTATTATACAGCACAAAATCGGCATTTTCGGATTCGGTCATTTCATAACCGATCCGTTCCAAAATGCCGATTAGTTTTTCGAAGTCCCTTGCATTCATCTGACAGCCGAATGTAACTACGCAGGCCGTAAGCTTTCGCCCGGCTTTTTTTTCGATATTACTAAAAATCTCCCGTCCTTTTTCAATGAATGCAAGCTGCTTTTGAAGTTCTTCTTTATCTTCTTTTGTTTCAAATTCCGTATATTTCATCGAACCTGTCCGTTGCCCCGAATAATATATTTGTAGCTGACAATCTGCTTCAGTCCCATAGGGCCTCTGGCATGAAGTTTCTGCGTGCTGATGCCGATTTCCGCACCGAATCCGAACTCAAATCCGTCCGTAAAACGGGTGGATGCATTGACATATACACAGGCCGAATCCACCCATCTGGAGAATTTTTCCTGATTTTCCTTATTCTCGGAAATAATCGCATCGGAATGTCCGGTATTGTGTTCGTTAATAAACGCAATCGCCTCATCCACGTTCTTCACGATTTTAACCGAAAGAATATAATCCAGGTACTCTTTGTAAAAATCCTCTTCCGTTGCGGAATTCGCCTCGGGAAGGATTTCACATGTCGCATCGTCCCCGCGGAATTCCACATTTTTCTCTTTGAGTTTTTTATAAACCATCGGCAGGAATTCATCGGCGATATTCTTATGTACAACAAGCGATTCACAGGCATTGCAGACACCGATGCGCTGGGTTTTGGCATTGAATACAATCCGTACGGCATCGCTTAAATCCGCGGATTCATCCACAAAAATGTGACAGTTTCCGGTTCCCGTTTCTATGACGGGAATCGTCGAATTCTCCACAACAGCCTTAATCAGTCCGGCTCCGCCTCGGGGAATTAACAAATCCACATACTCTTTCATTCTCATAAACTGCGTGGTTGTTTCACGGTCCGTCGTTTCGATTAACGAAATCGCGTCGGTCGTAATGTTTTCGGATGCAAGTCCTCTTTTAATACTTTCCACAATCGCTTTGTTTGAGGAAATAGCATCCTTTCCGCCCTTTAAAATCACGGCACTGCCCGCTTTAAAACAAAGGGCAAAAGCATCCGCCGTTACATTCGGACGGGACTCGTAAATAATTCCGATTACACCCATGGGAACGGAAATTTTCTCGATTTCAAGGCCGTTCGGACGTTTAAATGTCTCGAGCGTCTCCCCAACGGGATCCTCCAAATCCGCCACCTGTCTTAAGCCTTCCGCCATGCCCTGGATTCTTCCCTCATCCAGTTTCAGCCGGTCCAAAAGGCCGGGATGCATGCCGTTTGCAATCCCGTTATCCAAATCAATCTGATTGGCTTCAATAATGGACTGTGCATCGTTTACCAGGCATTCGGCGATCCGGCGGAGTGCTGAATTTTTCTGTCTTTCATTCAGTTTCTCCACTTCGTATTTCGCACTTTTTGCTTTCTTGCATAATTCTTCCAGGTACATTTTTTTGCCCCCTTTTTGCAAATAATATATAACTCACACCGTAATGACAAAATCCGTCCGGATATCACCTTTTCCGACCGGAATGCCGCCTCCCGTCAACGCTTTCTCTTCCGGTGAAAGAGCCTTGGTCACTTTCTTTTCCTTACATTCCATATAACAGATGCCGGCACTTTTTACGAAGCTTTCCGCTTCAAATCCGGCAAGGAACCGGTCATAATATCCTTTACCGTAACCGATACGGTTCCCCGCATCATCAAAGGAAAGTCCCGGAACCAGAATCAGTACGGAATCATCTTCCGGTTCAAAATGAAATGCTCTGTCTTTCTCTCCTTTCGGCTCCCTTACCTTAAACGTGCCGGTCTGAAGATTCATAAGATCATCCGCTTCGTAAAATACGATTTCGTCTTCCTTCGTTACCGGATAAAAACACGGAATTCCTTTTTCTTTCAGTGCTTCAAAAACTCCGTCCGTCGGGACTTCCTTATCCTTTGAAGCATATAAAAGCACCTTGTTTACCTTCAGGATTTTTACGATTTTTAACACTTCCCCGGTTAAAAACTCTCCGGCATCAATTCTTCTTTCGTCACTGATTGAATTGCGGATTTCCAGACATTTTTTCCGGTAAATTTCTTTCCGTTCTTTGACGGAAACAACCGGATGAGAGCTTCCGTCCTTTTCCACTATCCGTATCTGTCCAAGCTGTCCTTTCACCGAGGCCCTGATTTCGCTTAAGTATTCCGCCCTTAAAAGACCCTGCTCATTTCGTTCCTCTTCCGTCAGCTGTCTTTCCTTTGACAGACGGTACAGTTCGTTTATTCTGTTAATCCGCTCTTCCTGCGTCATATTCAGCCTCTGCTCTCGATTTCTTCCATCATATGAATCAAATCGAAATCCTCGTCCTTGTGCTGCTTAAAGAGTGTTCCGAAATGACGTCCGTCCATGATGCGGTGAAGAATACGGATATCCGCGCTGTTTGCGATAATCATATCCGCACCGGCCGTAGTGGCGATTTTGGCTGCCATCAGTTTGGTGTTCATACCGCCCGTTCCGACACTGCTTCCGGTTTCGGAACTGCCCATTTTCATAATTTTATCGTCGAGAACATCCACCGTATCAATGAATTTCGCATTGGAATTCGTTCTTGGATTATCGGTATAAAGTCCGTCAATGTCGGATAAAAGAATCAGCAAATCCGCTTCCACTAACGAAGCCACGATTGCGGACAGAGTATCGTTGTCGCCGAATTTAATTTCAAATGTGGAAATTGTATCGTTTTCGTTCACCACCGGAATAACGCCCAGTTCCAACAGCGTCATCAGCGTATTATGTGCATTTTTACGGCTGACCGGATTGGTCACAATATCTTTGGTTAAAAGAACCTGTGCGGCTACCTGATTGTATTCCGCAAAAATCTTTTGATATACCATCATGAGTCTCGACTGACCGATTGCGGCACATGCCTGTTTTAATTCGATATGCTCGTTCGGGTTCTCGATATTGACCGCTCTTTTGCCGACGCTGATGGCACCGGACGTTACGAGAATCACTTCTTTTCCACTGTTCCTGATATTGCAAAGTTCCCGTACGAGAACCTCCATTTTGTTTAAATCCAGTGCTCCGGTCATCGGATGCTGCAGGGAAGACGATCCGATTTTTACCACAACTCTCTTCTTTGACAAAATCTCTTCCCGGATCTGCTCCTCTATATGTTCAATATCATTTTTTGCCGTTTCCGTACTCATTTTAAAAATCTCCTTCAAATCTGCATGAATAACCAATCTATTTTACCAAATTTTAACCAATCGTGCAATCACGATGTACGCTTGAAGGGCGTATCGCGCAAAATGAAACAACCGGGCAAATGATGATCTGCCCGATTGTCTTAAATCCACAGCACTCACAATGACCGCAACCAGACTTTCGAGTATGGCCGGTATCGCTATTTTAATCCGTTCAGTCACTCTGGATTTCATCATTTCTTCCTGTCGCCCCGCAGAGTGCTTCCGCGCATTTTAATCCGTCCATGGCAGCAGATGTGATTCCGCCCGCATATCCCGCTCCTTCCCCGCAGGGATAGATTCCGGCAGCCGAAAGCGCCTGAAACGATTCATCCCTTAAAATCCGGACGGGTGCACTTGTCCTGCTTTCCACACCGGCTATGAGCGGATTTAAATCGGCATAGCCTTTCATCTGCGTGTTGAAATGTTCCATTCCTTCCACAAACGATTGATTCATGGAAAGCGTAAAAAGAGAGTTTAAAGAAGCTTCCTTAAAATCTCCCGATAAAGCACTTTGGTATCCGGCAAGGTCAATATTCTCATAAAAAGAATTTCCGTCTGTTTGCGGTAAATCTTCTTTTTCTAACGAATTTTCTTTTCCGAAAGACCCGGAATAAACATCCTTCTTAAAATCTTTATAAAACTGTACCGGTATTTTTCCTTCTCCGAGCACATAAGCCTTTTCTTCGAGAATTCTCTGATAACGCATACCGGCAAGAACATCGTCCCCTCCGAAATCTTCCGGAGTGACATTCATAACAATGGCCGCATTGGAAAATTCACCGTCTCTGGCCGCGTTGCTCATTCCGTTTACGGCAAGCCTTCCTTCTTCCGATGAAGCATTTACCACATATCCGCCGGGACACATGCAGAACGAATAAACATTTCGTCCCGACTGCGTCTTATATGCCAGTTTGTAATATGCTGCAGGAAGAAACGGATAATTCTTTTCATATCCCTCTCCGTACTGGCATTCGTGGATGAATTTAGCCGGATGAATCACCCTGAATCCCATGGCAAACGCTTTCGCTTCCATGGAAAAATTCATGCCATGAAGCATTTCATATGTATCCCTGGCACTGTGTCCGATGGCAAGAATCAGATGATTGCAGGGTATATAGTGCATTTTATTGTCTAAGCCATCTTCCGGACCGGATGAATGATTTTTACAATTTCCGGTAAAATCATCCTCTGAAGGACAAATCCAGATACCGGCAAGTTTACCGTCCTTTATTTCCGGCTTTACAAACCTTGTCTGAAAAAGGAATTCGCCTCCGAGACTCTTTATTTCCTGACGGATATTTACGACAACTTTCCGAATTACATCCGTCCCGATATGGGCTCTTCCGTCATAGAGAATCTCCCCTGGTGCACCGAACCGAACAAAAGTCTCAAGAACGGCTTTGTTTCGTCCTGCTTTGTCTTTCACGCCGGTATTTAATTTGCCGTCGGAAAAAGTTCCCGCTCCGCCTTCCCCGAACTGGACATTCGTATCCGGTCTTAATTTTCCGCCTTTATGGAATTCTTCCACCGCACGGATTCTTTCATCCATTTCGGCGCCGCGCTCGATAATAATGGGGCACAAACCGGCTCTTGCAAGATACAGTGCGGCAAAAATCCCCGCAGGGCCGAATCCGGCAATCACCGGACGTTCCTTGCTGCCCGGAATGTCGTGGTTTTCTTTCTCTTCCCGGATTTTTCGAACCATTTCCTCCGAAAACGAAGGCCAGATGTATTCTTCCGGTTCTTTATAAGGCATGGCACCCTTTTTTAAAAGATTTTTCCCGATTCCGGGATAATCCGCGCAAAAAGAAACAGTATAATTATACAGAATCTTCGGCTTTTTTCTGGCATCAACGGATTTTTTCAAAATCCGGATATCCTTAATGTCACCGTCTTTCAGCGCAAGCTTCTTTAAAAGACATTCCGTGAGGCGGTCTTCTTTTGAAGCATCGATTGAAAACGAAAACTGAAATCTATTCATCATCGCAAAGTAACTCTCCGACCGTTCTGCCGCTTGAATAGGCCCATTGCAGGTTGTATCCGCCGCATTCTCCGTCAACATCGGTCATTTCGCCGATGATATAAAGCCCCGGCATCATTTTTGACTCCAGGCAGTCCGTCAGCTCCGTCAAGACCACGCCGCCCTTTGTGCACTGGGCATTGTTAAACCCGCCGTGATCGAGAATATCAATACGGTAATCTTTTATAAATTCGATAAAGCGGTATTCACGCGACTTGTCGTTTTGGTCCTCCATCGTCATGTATGCGGCAAATTCCTTTAAAATAAATTCATACAGTTTTTTCGGAAGCATTCCCTCAAAGAATTCCTCAAAAGGAATATCCCCCAGAAATTCCTTTCTTTCCGAAAGAAATCCGGATATCTCTTCATTTGGTATTTCCGGAAGGAAATCGATTGAAACTTCCACCTTCTGATGCTCTTCCACCGCTTTTGTCAGATGACGGGATACCTGAAAAACGGGAATTCCGGATATGAAAAAATCGGTAAACTGGATTTCCCCGTCTGCCGTCCCGTAACCTTTTCCGTTTATGAATCCGTGAACGGTTCCTTTTACGCGAACCCCGGAAATCTCTTTAAATCGGTCACTGATCATGAGGGGGACCAAAACGGGATAAGTAAAACGTACATAATGCCCCATCGCTCTGGCGATTTTATAACCGGACCCGTCACTTCCGCTCGCCGGCGCCGCTTTTCCTCCGCAGGCACAGATTACTTTGTCAAAATGCTCGCCGTTTATAATAAATCCGCCGTTTTCTTCCGGAATTACCTCATTTACGGCTGTCTTATAACGGATAACCGCTCCCTTTTGCAAAACACGTTTTACGATGATATCGGCAAGTTCCCCGGCACGCTCGCTTTTCGGATAATAATAACCGTTTTTTTCAAAAGTCAGAATCCCGCATTCTTTCAAAAATGCCTCGAAACTCTCCCTTCCGAAACGGTCCAGAATCGATGAAATCAGCTTTAAATCATCTTCGAGAATCATGGAATTGCAGAACGTTTCCTCCTCCTTATAGGAGAAATGTTCGTAATGGGAAAGTGATAAATCCCCGTTGGAAAAATTGCATCTTCCGTTTCCGGTCAGTCTTAATTTCTTTCCGGCGATATCATTTTTCTCAAAAATCACAACTGTATTCATCGGATTTGCCGATGCATAATATGCCGCAACAAGTCCCGATGCTCCGGCTCCGATTACCGCTATTTTTCTGTCTTTATCTGTTTCCATCTGTTTTACCTGTTTTACCTGATTTACCTGTTTTATCTGTTTTACCTTTTTCCCGGATATAGAATTTCTGCCCATTCCCCGGTTCGGAAAATGAGCAGAATAATGTTCTTTTTATTTACGGAACAATCCGAATCTCTTTAAAAACCGAAGTATTTTTTCTCCGCCGGGCAGGGAAAGAATCGTACCGGCGGTAATTCCCCTGAAGATTACCATGCACACCAAATAGACAACGATTCCGACAAGAATACATATGATGCAGACCGCATAATTAGGAAGAAACATCTGCAACAAAAGATTTAAAAGGAATATGACGGCTCCCATGATTAACGAGCACAAAAGCGGAATAATAAACGTACTCCTCAGTTCCTGCTTGTAGGATAAATGCTTGTGAATTGCCAGATGGTTTAAAATACACATAACCAGTGAAAACAGCATGTTTGCAAGCACCACGGAATAAATGCCCAGATGGAATCCGTGAAGGAACAACTGAAGAGATGCAACGTTAATGGCAAGTGCAATGAGCGCGTTAATGACCGGCACATTGATTTTTCCGATTCCCTGTAAAATACCGTTGCCCAGTGTCGAAAGGGCAAAAAAGATAATGGACAGGGTTCCGATATAAAGCATTCTGGCGGCCATATCGATTTCCCCGTTAAAAAGAAGGTCCACAATCGGGCGGCCCAAAACGGCAATTCCCACCGCACACGGAATGGTAATAATCATGGTAATACGGATGGCGGAGGAAACTTTCATTCTCGCCGAAACACGGTCGTTCTTGGAAATGCTGGCGGAAAGCGACGGTACAATCGCCGAAACCATGGCATTTGCAAGCGCAATCGGCAGATTGATAAGCACGCGGTATTTACCGGAATAGACGCCCATGGAAAGTGTCTTTAAATCAAATTCCCCTATCGACTCCATATAGTGGTTATACATACTCTGGTCGATAATGCTCGAAACATTGTAAATGACGGTACTTAAGATAAACGGAACCACCGTAATTAAAATCGTCATCATAACCTTGCTCATCGATTCCGTCCGCTTCGAGGCATCGAGAGGAATTTCGTTTCGTACGATTTTCTTTACATAGATCTGATAATTCACCATGCAGTAAAACAGCGAACCGAGCGCACCGACTCCGCAGTCGATGGTTGCTTCGGCCGATCCGAGTACCGGAGCGTAATTTTCATCCATCATGATATTCCCGAATTTGGAACCGATATTAAAGAAAATCGATGCAAAAACAAGGGAAGTAACAACCAGAATAATCTGTTCGACAATCTGGGAAACCGCCGTAACCACCATGGTTCCCTTTCCCTGGAAATACCCGCGGAAAGCACCCATAATCGCAAAAATCAAAAGCGTCGGGGCAAGCACACGAAGCGCCATGGCGGATTTTGCCTCGCCCATGATGTTTGCCGCAAGCTTATCCGCAAAAATCATAACCGCCATACAGCTTATTCCGCCTGAAATCAGCGCAAAAATCAAAGCTCCTTTGAAATACTTCTGTGTATTGCGAATCTGGCCTTTTTCCGTACGTGCCGCTACCAGTCTCGAAATGGCAACCGGCAGGGAATAGGAAGATAACAAAAGCACGATTGAATAAATTTCATAAGCGTTGGAATAATAGCCGTTACCCATATCTCCGATGATGTTGGTTAACGGAATCCGCCTTACCAAACCGATGGCTCTTGCGATGATTCCGGCAATGGCAAGAATTCCTCCCTGTACCAGAATGCTTCCCGCAAGAGTATTTCTTTTATGTTTTGCGTTTTCTCTTTTGTTTGTACTCATACTGTTCCTTTGTAATTTTATATTCTTACAATTCCGATTTCATTTAAAATCTTTTCCTGTTTTGCTTCCATTACACCGGCTTCCTCTTCGCTCATATGGTCATAACCGAGCAAATGAAGCATGCTGTGCGCAATTAAAAAGGCAAATTCCCGTTTCACGCTGTGGCCGTACTCTTCCGCCTGAGAAAGAATTCTCTCATAAGACAAAAGAATGTCCCCAAGAACAAAATTACCGGTATCGGGATTGATATTCATTTCAAATCCGGGTTCTTTTGAAAGATTTTCATATTTCCCGGGATTTTCAAAATCATATGCCGGAAATGACAATACATCCGTTGCTTTGTCTATTTTCCTGAATTCGGCGTTTACCTGACGTATTCCTTCATTGTCCGTAACCGAAATATTAACTTCCGAAGGATATGTGAATTTTTCTTCTTTCAAAACCGCTTCACATACCAGTTTCGCGATTTCTTCTTCACTGAAATCCGGGGTAAAATCTGTTTCGTTTTCGTATAATACGGTAACCATCATCGTCTTTTTTATAAATCAGTTTTTCCTTTTTTGTTCCGTCTTAATTGCTATTTTTTAATTTCGGACTTTTTCCGCCCTTTTTATAAAGGCGTTTTTGCTTTTCGGCCTGTTTCGATTCGTATTTTTCGTACGCATTCACGATTTTCTGGACAAGCGGATGTCTGACAACATCTTTTCCGGAAAGGGTACAAATGGCAATATCATCGATTCCGGCACATACCCTCGTCGCCACATCCAGTCCGGAGGTCACATCTTTCGGAAGATCCTTCTGCGTTGCATCGCCGGTTATGATTACTTTGGAGCCATAACCGATACGGGTTAAAAACATCTTCATCTGTGCCGGTGTCGTATTCTGTGCTTCATCGAGAATAATAAAGGCATTGTCGAGCGTACGTCCGCGCATATAGGCAAGCGGAGCCACTTCTATGAGCCCTTTTTCCATATTTTTTACAAAAGCATCGGCACCCATAATCTGATACAGTGCATCATAAAGCGGTCGCAGATACGGATCAATCTTGCTTTGAAGATCTCCCGGCAGGAATCCTAGTTTTTCTCCCGCTTCAATCGCCGGTCTTGTCAAAATGATACGTCCCACTTCCTCATTTTTAAAAGCCGTAATCGCCATGGCCATGGCCAGATAGGTCTTTCCGGTTCCGGCAGGACCTAAGCCGAAGACAATCATATTTTTCCGGATGGCATCCACATACTGCTTCTGACCGAGTGTCATCGGCTTAACGATTTTTCCGTTTACGGTATGACAGATAATATCATTATCGATATCCAAAAGTACATTGGATTTGCTCTCTTTCGACATTTCGATTCCGTAATTGACATTCTGTTCGCCGATTACGCGCCCTTTGCCGGAAAGTTCCGACAGTTCCGAAATCAGCGAAACCGCCTGCTTTACTTCCTGCTCGCGGCCCGTAATGCAAAGATACCCGTCACGGTTAACGATAAAAACACCGAGTTCCTGCTCGATCTTCCGAATATACTGATCATTCCCTCCGAAAATATTCCGCATAATCTCGGCCGGAATCTCCATTTTGTACGTTACTCTTCCGTGATCCATACTTCCAGTCTTTCTTTCTGATTTGTATACTTTGCCGAATCCCGCATATTGGCTCGCGTCGCACTTGGCAATACTTCGACGGGAATCGGTTGTGTTTGCAACTTCAAGCCTGTTTCAAATGAGGACGTATATGTTGTTGCAAACTACATACTCATCCCTTACGAAGTTTGCCAAT
>JAEEGL017048519.1_pt1 | contig 20634 bp, 13 predicted proteins | sample 9134231 | NCBI WGS metagenome assembly JAEEGL01 (sample SAMN16246548, study PRJNA631951) | gut metagenome | biome: gut microbiome; feature: rumen; material: fiber-attached | host: Bos | place: Iran: Karaj | collected 2018-10
ACATGGAGGCCAACAACAAGATAGTGGTGGTAGCAGTACCGGTCAAAGTCAAATGAGTAATAGCTCTCAAAGTGGTGCCGGTCAACAAGGTGGTAATCAACATGGAGGCCAACTACAAGGTAGTCGTAGTAGTAGTACCGGTCAAAGTCAAATGAGTAATAGTTCTCAAAGTGGTACCGGTCAACAAGGTGGTAATCAACAGGGAGGCCAACTACAAGGTAGTCGTAGTAGTAGTACTGGTCAAAGTCAAATGAGTAATAGTTCTCAAAGTAGTACCGGTCAACGTGGTAGTAGTACCGGTCAAAGTCAAATGAGCAATAGCTCTCAAAGTGGTGCCGGTCAACAAGGTGGTAATACACAAGGCCAATCTGGAAGCAGTATCGGTCAACAAAAAAGTCAAGTACTTGGTGAATTATCTAAAATAAATGAACGAATTGCTAAAAATAATGCAAATAAAAAGAGTATGCTCAATAAAAAATTGAACTCATTACGAAGTAGATTAAAACAATTAGCACAAAGAAAACAACAACTTGGGAATAATATTGGTCGAGCAGCAGGTAATCCTACGTTACAAGCTTCTTTAAGGAAGCAATTAGAAGAATTAGAACAGGAAGAAGAAGAAATTGAAGAAGAAATTGAAGAATTTGAGGAAGAATTAGAAGAATTGGAAGATAAACAAGAACAACTGTTTTTAGAAAACGAACAAAATATGTTAAATATTAAAGAAAATATGTTAGATAAAAAATTAAAAAATACTCAAAAAATGCAAGAAATGTCGAATTCTATGCAACAAATATCACAAAAACAAGATAAGATTTTGGAACAATATTATCAGCAACAAACAAATAGTAAGAAACAAGTAAACAAAAATGATTTTAATAAAGAATTTAGAAATAATGAGTATATAATGAATGATATTATGATATTGCAAAAACAGGTTGTAGATCAAAATATACTTTTGGAACAGGAATATAAACAACAAATTGAACAATTGAAAAAAAATGCTGATAAACTTAAACAAGTTTCTGATAATAAAAGTATAAATAAACAATCCGAACGATTAAAACAAGAAATATATAAATCTGAACAGAAAATCGATAGTTTTAGACAACAGAAATATAATTTGGAAGATATTCATAATAAATCCAATAAGAAAACTGAAAATAAGATAGAAGAAAAAATTCTTGAATCAATAAAAAAACAAAATGAACAAGAAATGCGTTATTTGAATGATAAGAAGGAAAATTTACAAAGTCAACAAAAAGAAATATCACAACAAGAACAGGAAATAAATAATCTTTTGTTGGAAAAAGAAAATTTAAAAAATGAATATGAAAGTGCTTTAAAAGAGTTGGCAAAGCTTGATATGCAAAAAAATGCTTTAAAAAAGAATTTTCAACAAAATGACGATTTATATAATCGACAAGAAATGGAAAAATTTACAAATAGAGAAAAAGAATTGAAGAAGCAGAAAGAAAGTATAGAGAAAGAGTTAAAAAATGCCAATAATAAACAAATTGATAACTTTAATAAAATTAAAGATCAACTTGAAAAACAGAAGAATCAGAATAAGGAAGAAAAAGAAGAAAGATTTAATAGTATAAACGATGAAAAAGAAAAGATTGAAAGTTTACAAAAAAGTTTAGAAGATAAACAAAATAAAAATATTTCTTTCCAAAAACAAGATATAGAAAGAGAATTTAAAAAACTTGATAGTCAGAAAAATATAAATGTGAAAGAACTTGAAAAGTTGATACAAAAGCAAGAACAAATAGAAAAGAAAGAAAAAGAATCATTAGATAGAAAGTTGCAAGATCTAATGTCTCAGAAAAATGATTTGCTAAATCAGCAAAAAAAAGAGACTGAAAAACAAATGAAACAGTTAGAAGAAGAGATGAGAAAAGAAACTGATATTAATAAGAAGAAAGAATTGGCAAATAATAAGAAAGAGTTGGAGAATATACAAAAAGAATTGGAAGAACAGACTAAAAAATTAAAAGAACAGAGCAAAGAATTAGAAGAACAGCAAGACAAAAAGAAAAGCGAAACTAAAGAAAAAACAAAAAGTATTTTGAAAGAACACAATGATAATCTAAATAGAAAACAAGAACAAAATGATGAAAATCAAGAACAGATTAATGAAAGTCTGGATTTAATGAACAGGTTAACATTAGATAAGAAGAAAGATAATATAAAAAAACAGCAAGAAAGAATAGAGCGAGAAGCAAAAGAGTTACAGAAAGAGCAAAAGGAAATGTTGGATAATTTAGAAAAACTGAATAATAATTTAAAAGATAAAATCGAAACAAAGAATAAACTTGCAAAATTAAAACAGCAGGAACAGCAATTAAAAGAAAGTAAAGAACAATTGCAAAGAGAAAAGAATGATATTGAGTCTCTTGAAGGGAAAAACAAAAAAAATAAGATGGAAAATAGTGAAGAATTATCTAAAAAACAAAAAGAAATAAACGATAAAATGGAAGAAAATGCTAAAAAGATAAAGGAAACTAATGAACAAAAATTAAAAAACAATAAAGATTCTCTAATGGATCGTATGCTTGATAAATTAAAATCTTTAAAGAAAAGCAAAGAAGAAAAAAATGATATAGATAATAAAATAAAACAAAACAATGATTTTAAAAATGAACAAGAAAAGAAAGTTTTGGATAATTTAAAAAAACAAGAAGAAGAAGTAAGAAAATTAAACAATAAATTGAAACAACAGCAAAAAAATTTGGAAGATAATATAAAAGCATTGAAAGAAAGTGTGGAACTTACAAATAACAGTCAAAATAAATCAAACAAAGAGCAGAACAAAGAACAAAATAAAGAACAGAACAAAGAACAGAGCAAAATGAAGCAGTTAAAAAATGAATTAAAACAATTGGAACAAAAAAAGAAAGAATTAGATACAAAAATAGAAAAAAACAAGGATAAACAATTCGATTTAGAAAAAGAAAAACAAAAAAAAGAACAAGGAAAAAAATGGGCTAATAATGAAAAAGCAAGATTATCCGAAGAATTAAAGAAACAACAAGAATTATTGGATAAAGAGAAACAAAAGAAGAAAGAATTGGAAAAGAAACAAAAAGAACTAGAGAGGGAACTTGAAAAATTAAGACAAGAACAATTGCAGAATGTTGGTAAAAAAGAACTTAAAGAAAAAATTGAGCAAAAAGAAAAACAGTTGATAAAAACATTGGAAACAAAACAAAAAGGAACGGATAATAATGTTTCCATAAACGGAACCAAAGAACAATATGCTAGAATGGACAAAGAAGCAAGGGAATATGGTGATTCAAGTGCAAAAATAGAAAGGGAAATAGAAAAACTAAAAGAAGAAGAAAATAAATTGCAAGAGGAAAGAGATAAGACACAAAAAGATATAGATAATGCAATGGATCAAATGTCGGATTTAGACAAAAAACTTAATTTTGATGATAAACTGAAAGATATGGAAAAAGATATTTCTGATGATGATGAAAATTTAAAAGGTTCAAAAAAAGCTATGGGGGATCTTGATAGAATTTTAAATTTTTATGGGGATATGGATAAACCGAATAATGAGAGAAAAATTGAAAATCAACAAATTAGTTCAGGACAGAGAGATTGGTAAAATGTTAAAAGAAAAAATAATATTTGTTTTAATGTTGTTTTTATTGTTTGTTCAATTTCTGTTTGCAGAAAATGGAATGATAGAAGTTTCTGTGGATAAAAGAGATGTCGTTTTAGGAAATTCAATAAAATTAACGGTAGAAATTGATTTAGGAATTGTAAACGATTATGAGTTGCCTAAAATGCCGGATTTTATTGTTGAACAAAAGAAAGGTTATTCGAAAAATGGAAAGCGAACATATATATATAATTTATCTCCAAAAACAACCGGTTATTTTACTATCCCTGAAATAAAAATACTCGATAATGTTTCTAAGTCTATAGATATTAGGGTAAGAGAACCTGATGAATATAAAACAAAAACAATAAAATATACGGATGGTAATGATGCTATTTTTGTACAAGCAAAAACAGATGTAACATCAGTATATGTTAATCAGCAGTTAATGTATACTTTGGAATTTTATACAAAGTTTGATTTGGCATCAAATCCTAATTATACTTTACCAATGTTCCAGGATTTTTGGAAATATAAGCCAAAGATAAAAAGCGGTTATAGACTTATTAATGGAGAAAATTATTTTACTTTTTCGGTTTCTACACAACTTTACCCTATGAAGGAGGGCAAAATAGTAATAGACCCTTCGTATGTTTCTGCTATATCACTGGAATATGATAAGAAGCAAACAAAAAGAAATTTAAAAACAACTCCTGTTGAAGTTAAAGTTTATCCTTTACCTGAAACCGGTAAACCGGATAATTTCTCCGGTGCAGTTGGGAGATACAAAATTACTTCTTATGTAAACAAACATACTTTTATGATAAAAGAACCGATAAATTTATATGTTGTAATTACCGGAGATGGAAATATTAATTCGGTTACAGAACCGGAAGTAGATTTGAGTGAAAATATTCAGAAATATGCAACAACATATAAAGTGAAAGATGACGGATGGCAAAGTACAAAAACTTTCAAATATGTTCTTCTTCCATTGATTGAAGGGCAACAAACTATTCCTGAAATTACTTTTTCTTATTTTTCACCGGATTCGAGAAGTTATATTACTATAAAAACAAGAAAAATAGATATAAATATAAAAAATGTTGAATATATTGAAAAAGATGGTAGAAATATAAGTTTTGCAGATGATGAAAATGTAGAACAAAACGAAAGAAAAAATAATCAGGAAATAAGAGAAATAGAAACAAATATAAAGTTAAAAAATTATAATTTTTCTTTTTTAAATAATAGAATTCTTTTATCATTTATATTGCTTCCGTTCTTTGTAATTATGATGTTATCTTTAGTCTATAGATTAAATATTATTTATGTTAATAAAGATAAAATTAAATTGAATAAGAAAAGTTCTTATATCCGTGCGATTAACTATTTAAAAGATGCTGAAAATTGTATTTTAAAAAATGATCAAGATAATTTTTATTATGCAATTGATTTGTCTTTAAGATTATATTTGCAGTCGAAGATAAATACCGACTATGTTAATATGTTAAAATATGATTTGAAAGTCAGTTTAAAGAAAAATAAAATTAATGAAAATATTATTACTGATATAGAAAAAATTTTAACTGATTGTGAAGTGTTCAAGTTTAGTTCAGTAAAGGCCACAACTGATTATATAAAGCAAACATATAATGATGTAAAAGACATATTTGAAAAATTGGATAAGATTTATGAAAAGAATAATAATTAGTTTAGTATTATTTTTAAATGCTGGTACTTGTTTATATGCCGATAACAGGGATATTTCATTTCGTTTTGAAACGGCCAATAAATATTACCAAGATGGATATTATGAAGATGCAATAGATGAATATGAAACATTAATTTTAGATGGCTTTATTAATCCTTATGTATATTATAATTTGTCCGTTGCATACTATAAAAACAATGAAATAGGCAGAGCTGTTTTAAATTTGGAAAGAGCATTAAAATTGATGCCAAGAAATAAAGATTTTCAGTACAATAAAGAAGTTTTAGCTGAATTGGTTCAGGAACCTCAAAAAAATATTGCAGAAAAATTTTTATATGATACAATAAAATCATTTTCACTAAATGAAATTATATCAATAACACTTGCTGTTTTTATTATACTGCTTTTATTAACATCATTATATTTGTTTAAGTTAAAAAATAAACTTGTACCTTTTTTAGTATTGGTACTAATATTAAATGTATTTAGTTTTTCATTATTATATTTAAAATTTTATGATGAAGTTGTTCTTAATAAATATATCGCAATAAGAACTATTCCGGTAAGAAATAAACCATCCAAAGATGATGATATATCTTTTGAAATAAATGAAGGTAGGCAGATAATTGTTTTGTCGGAAATAGGAAGATGGGTTAATGTTAAACTTTCTGATGGTTTTACCGGTTGGGTGGATAAAAATTTTATAGAGAAGATATAATGTTAAACATAGGAGTTTTTGGCGGTTCCTTTGATCCCATTCATAAAGAACATATAAAAATTATAGAAATTATATTTAAAGAGTTTGATGTAGATAAAGTTATAGTAGTTCCTGCATATAATCCTCCTCATAAAATGAATTTAAATGTTTCTGCAATTCACAGACTTAATATGATAAACTTAGCTCTTCAAAATATACAAAATGTAATCGTTGATACATTTGAAATGGATTTAAAAAAAACAGTTTATACTTTTGAAACTTTAGATTATTTGCAAGAAAAATATTCAAATACAAATATAAATTTAATAATAGGAGCAGATTCTTTTAATAAATTAGATGAATGGAAAAAATCCGACTATATTTCTAAAAAATATGGTTTCATAGTTATAAAAAGACGAAATATCAAAATAGATATGAATAGTAAATTTATTAAATGTTCAAAATTTTCAAATTTTATCGGAACTATATCTTCAACACAAATAAGAGAAAATATAAAGAAAGGTATAGATGTAAGCTCTCTTTTAAATAAAGATGTTTTTAGTTATATAAAAAAGTATGAATTATATAAGTAAAATTTTTTTATTATCGATTATAATATCACTTTTCGTCACAAAAATTTTTTGTGACATTAGTGTTGAGACTTCTTTGGATAAAAAAGATATTTCAATAGGAGATAATATAAATTTAAGCATCAAAATTACTCCTCCGAAAAGGTCTATACTTATAAATCCGGAATATGATTGTATAAAGGATTGGTATATTAAAGATATTACGATAAAAAGAGATAAAAATAACTACAGTACATATAATATTAATATGGTTATTACGACATTTAAAGCCGATATAAAAGAAATACCCGGTATTGATTTTGAATTTATAGATAAAGATAAAAATAGTAGTATTATTTCGACAAAACCGATAGAAGTACATATAATAAATACTTTAGCAGATAATGTTGCGGAGATAGATAAATTAAAGAATGTTAAGACTGTAAAAAAACTTGAAATAAGAACGGTATATTCATATATATTTTTAGTGTTTGTTTTTTATTTTTTTATATTGTTACTTTTTCAAATTTTAAGGAAGAAAAAGCTCTTTAAACAATTGAAAATCAATAAAATGAAAAACAATATGATAAGAAATTTGGACAACCTGTTATTACAAGATTGCAACTTGGAAATAAAATATTCAGTTATGTTTGATATAATCCTAAAATTTATTAAAGTAGAGTATAAAATAGAATATAATAAAGATACTTCAAATATTATTTCTGAAATGGAAGATTTGGATATACCACCGATTATTTTTAGAATAATGTCCGATATTTTAGAAAGAATTCAAATTTCTAAAGAGAATAAAACGGAACTTACTGATACAGTGTTTGTTAAAGATGTAAATAATTTAAAATTTGTAATATTAAATTCTATTGAAAAAACAGGTAATTTATAATATGAAAAAATTTGTGTCCGTAGGCATAATTTTGTTTGTTTTTTTTATAATAATGTATGCTTGTATAAATATATCACAAATTAACAATAACATAGCAGTATCGGATTTTAATAGTGGTAATTATAAGAATGCATTAACCAAATTTAAAAGAGCAGCATTATTTAGAAAGAAAGATGATATTATCAAATATAATTTAGCAAACACAAATACAAGAATATACGATTATGAAACAGCTAAAAATATGTATTTGGATTTATTAAAAGAACAAAATCTTCCTAAAGAATTGAAATCTGAAATCTATTTTAATTTGGGTAATATTGAATGTATGTATGAAAATTTCAATGAAGCATTGGAAAATTATTATATGGCATTAACAATAAATCCTGAAGATAAAGATATTAAATACAATATAGAGTTAATAGAATATCTTAACAGACCAATAGTATATAACAATGAAATATTAACTTTTCCAAAGCAAAAAATAGAGGAACAAATTCGTTTTATGGATAAAGAAGATGCTTTTAAAGAGAAGGTATCTAACTGTTTAAAATCCGATATGTACAATATATATGATGACTATGTAAAATTTAAGGATAATGAAGAACAATCACATAAACAATTGAGAGAACTAAATATAAATAGAAAATTAGATGTACAAAAAGCATTAGTAAAATTTTATGAGTCATCGAATCAATATCTAAAAAATTTATCCGTAAATAATGATAGAGAACTACAAAAAAAATTAAATGTAATAAAGAATAAAATAGATAAAAACAACAAAAAAATTGAAAAATATGAGTTAATTAAACAAATAATAATTAAAGGTACAAATACAAAGGAAAAATTGGCAAATATATTAAAAGAAATAAAATATAAGGATGGATTAAGAGAGGTTATTGCTTTAGAAGAATATGACCCTTTAAGTGATGAAAATATAGAAAAAAGTATAAACATTATAACAAGAGATTGTTTGTCTTTATTAAATCAAATACAATATCATTGTTTTCTTGAACAAAGCTCTGAAGTTATTAAAGATTTAAACAACATATTGAAGACTCTGAAAAATGATAACAATGGTGATAAGTCAATCATAAAAAAGCAGATTTTACAGATAGTGCAATTTGTTGTATCTGTATACGGTAATAACATCTTATTAAATTGTTCACTATTTGATAAGTATGTGAATATGGCACAACGTAGTGATAATGAAATTTTTCAGGATTTGCAAAATAATTCTCTAAATAGTTTTATTGTTGAACTCAGAAGAAATAACGGGTATGATTTAACATATGAAAAGACAATTTTCTATTGTAAAGAATTATATAAATATAATATGGATATTTCTAATATGCATCTTTTGCTCAGTTCTTTAAATGAAAGGGATTTATACAATATAAATTGTTTAGAGTATACCAAAAACATTTTGGAACAAGGTGGTAGTTTGTCAAGTAAAGATATAATGGAAATATATGAGTTTTTAAATTTTGTTATGTCGGCAGTATCCGAATATATAACACAAATGAAAACTCAAAAACAAATATGCTCTGCAATTGAAATAAGTAATAATGCGAATATAGATACGATACTGAATATTTTATCTTTTAAATTTTGTCTTAATTGTATTGGTTTAAAAAATAATGATTTTGAGAATATCAAAAAGTCTTTTTCAGGATTTTTGAACTCTTTTGAGGAAAAAGAAAATGAAGCTCAGCAGGTAAAAAATGATATAAAAAAACAATCGGAAGAATTGAAAGAACTTGAGAATCAAATTTTATACACTGAACAAAATAAACATTTATACGTAGATATCAAATCGGCAATTAAAATATTGGAAAACAAGAAAAATATAAAAATTAATAATATAAATAAAGAAGAAGTTAATTTAATAAAAAATATAGAAAGTTTTATAGAAGATTTTGTCCCTAAGTTATATTATCAGGTTTCGTGTTTTAAAAGATCAATAAAAAATACAGAGATTTTATTAAAAAATATTATCAATATAGATAATTTTAAACAACGATTTTCCATAGATAGATTTTTTATAGAAAATAAAGATTTGGAAACGGAACTTGCTAATTTCGAGCGAAATAAGAAATATCTCCTTACTTCTGGTTTTAAAAAAGAAATGGATAATATGTATAGTACCGATAATTTAATATCTAAGTCGATATATCAGAAACAAAAATTAGATGAACTATTAGCTGAAGAACAAAATATCAGCAGTCAGATAGAAAAATTAAAAACTCAAAGTGAGCAATTATTAATAGATGAGAAAAAAGAACTCGATATGTTGGAAAATGATCTTATTGAAAAACAAATGGCTGTTGTTAAATATTACATTACAGTAGAAAATAATGATACGAGAACAAGTATGGCAAGACAGATATTATCTTCTTTGTATAAAGGGAAATATGAAACCGAACAAATGGATAGTATTTTAAATCTGGATTTAGAAAATTTTGAGTATTCTAATTTTAGAAATTCTATATTGATATTATATAAAACATATATGCTTCAATTGAGAGAATTAAATAAATTAATGTTTAGAATGAAAGTAATAAATTCAATTTTGGAATTAGAAACAATATCAAAACTAAATAGTAGAATTGAATTTGATAAACAATATTTTGGTTCAAGAAATGTGGTAAGTTTAACAAACGAGCTGAACTCTTTTAAACATCATAAGAATCAAAAAAGTAAAAGAGATATGAAGGAAATAATAGCAATTTTCAAAGAAAATATTTCCTCTGCTCAAGAACTTAAAAAAAGATTAAATGAATATCAGAAGAAAAAACAAAAAATTGAAATGGAAAATGATAAAAGGCAAAAAAACAATATATTGAATAATATTTCGATTTTAGATAATAAAATAGAATTGTTAAAAGAACATATAGAATACAATGATGAAAATTTAAATAGTAAAGAAGATATAGAGAGAATGAAGGAAGAAATAAAAAATATGCAGAAAGAAAAAAACAAATTATTAAATCAACTGGATAAAATAAAAATGAAACATTATGATGAAAATTTGGATAAAATAATGGAAAGTATAGTTAGTTCGTCCGATGCTATTCTTGATAATATAGATAAAGACGGAACAAAAGATAATACATTATATATATCAAAAAGTTCTGTAAGAACAATTTTAAAACAACAGTCGAATAAAGATAAATATATTCCCAAAGAAGATGAAAATCAAATGCAAGTTGAAATTAAGAATGATTGGTAATATGCTGGAAGAAAAAATACTATATTATTTATATCATAATTTGTTGCCAAAAAGGAATTATCATACCTTATGTGTAACCGAATTGGCTGTTAAATTAGCAAAATATTATAATGAGAATGTTTATAATATTCAAATTGCTGCGTTGTTGCATGATTGTGCTAAAGAAATGTCTTTAATTCAAATGAAACAATATATAGACGGAAACAATTTGAAAATTCCTCATTATAATTTTGTAGTATCTGATTTACCACAGGTATTACATTCGTATATAGGTGCGGATGTTGCAAAAAAAATATTTGGAATAAAAAATAAAATAATATTAAATTCCATAAAACACCATACAATAGGCAGAGTTGGTATGTCTAACTCTGAAAAAATACTTTTTGTTGCCGATGCCTTATCTGAAGATAGAAAATATAAAAATAAATATAAATACAACAAAATGTTATTTGATGGTCTTGATAACATATTTAAGTTGGTTTTGTATAATAAAATAAATTATGTACTTTCAAACTTTAAAATCTTACATCCCGATATGGTTTCTATATGGAATTATTATAATACCGATAAATTATGATTAAAAAGATTCTTTTGGTTGTTTTATTGCTTATAATAGTATCAGCTGCTTTTTTATATTATAAATTGAATTCTAATATAGATATGTTACCATATACTTGTTTGTTTGTTGTGGATGAACATAAGACATCGGATGAACATAAAATTTTATATTTAGTCTTGCTAAAATATTTCCCTAATATAAATAAACTTAATATTTTATTTATAAATGACAATATGACAATTGTTCAGAAAAAAATAAAGTCAAGAACATTAAACGATAGCTATTATTTACAAAAAGAAAATAAAATTGAATTTATTAAAGGCGAAATCAAGAAAATATTTACGGATTCTCTGAATATAGATAAGTATATAAGTTTGGATATTGATGATTTTAATAAATTTATAAATTTACTTGACGTAAATTTATCTCCTGCTGAATATAAGAATAATTTGTTTGATAACATGGATTATTTAGTCAAAATAATTTATAATATCAAATTTATAAAAAATGTTATTAGTAAAATGAATGTGAGAACATTTTTAAAAATAATTAAATTTTTAGAAAATAATAGAGATGTTATTAAAACCGATATTAGTTCGATTGATATTAATTTGTTAAAGATATATTTTGCATTAAAAAGAATTAAAGATATTTGTTTCATAGATATCCCTACTATTGAAAAAAGGAAGAGAATTGAGATTAATGAGAATTTTATAGGACAAACACAGAAAATGTTTTTAGACGAAAATGTTTATTCTAAAAGCGATGAAAATATTCGATTGAAAGTTTTAAATGCATCTAAAAAACCTAGAATGGCAATAAAAGCTGTTGATGAATTAAGAAGCAATTCTTTTGACGTTTTTGAGTGGGGCAGTTACAATAAATACTACGACTATACCATGATTATAAATTTAACTGATAATGTATTGGTTTCACAAAAATTATTAGATGTGTTAAAATGTGGGGAAGTACTATATAGATTTGATAAGAAACCATTTGAAGATATTACTGTTATTTTAGGTAAAGATTGTAATATATATGATAAAATTGACAGAATAAAACAATAATACGGAGAAATTTATGAACAAAATAAATTTTCTAAAATTGGCTAAAAAAGCAAAGGAAATTGCCGAAAGTAAAAAAGGTGAAAATGTAGTTGTTTTGGATGTAAAAGAAATAACATCAATTACGAATTATTTTGTTATTGTAACGGCAAATTCAACACCTCAGATAAATGCAATATCTTCTGAAATAGAAAAAGTTTTCAAATATGATTATGAACTTCCTGTAGTAAGGAAAGAAACTAAGTCTGCAAATTGGTCTGTATTGGATTTTGGCGGCATTCTGGTTCATATTATGAATTTTGATACAAGGCAACAATATGAACTTGAAAAAATCTGGATAAAATCCGATAAAAAGAAAGTAAGAAAATCTACAAAAAAACGATAATTTTATAATCTTTTACAATCTTATTGTTGGTTACTCTCAAAGGATTTCAAGATTTTAAGTTATAATGAAGTATTTGCTGACTGAAGTGTACTTGAATTTTTGCGAAGCGATGGGTACTCGAAAGAAGCAAATATAAAATTATAGCTTAAAAGATAAAGCCGTTTCGCCAATAAGTATGAAATGCGATTTTTTTACTTGATAAAATAACAAAAAACTTGTAACATTTAATAGAATATATAATTTTTTATTTTAAAGGAGTTTAATATGCAATCTATAATAATGGCAGGTGGCTTTGGTACAAGGCTTAGACCTATTACATGCAGTGTTCCCAAACCTATGGCATTGGTGGCTAACAGACCGATGTTAAGCCATATTATAGAATTGTTAAGAAAACATAACTTTACCGACTTGACAATGATGTTGTATTACCAACCTGAAATAATAAAAAACTACTTTAAAGATGGTAAAGATTTGGGTGTATCAATAAAATATTTAAGACCTGAAGCGGATCTTGGAACGGCTGGAAGTGTAGGTTTTGCAAAAGCAAATATTACCGACACTTTTTTGGTTATTTCAGGAGATGTTTTAACGGATTTTGATATTTCAAAAGCAATAGAATTTCATAAAAAGAAAAAAGCAATAGCCACAATGGTTTTAACAAGAGTTGAAAATCCTTTGCAATTTGGTGTTGTTATTACGGATAAAGACGGAAAAGTTGAAAGATTCTTGGAAAAACCGTCGTGGGGGGAAGTTTTTTCAGACACCATAAATACCGGAATATATATACTTGAACCGGAAGTGTTTAACTATATTCCCGAAAATAAAGATGTAGATTTTTCAAAAAATTTATTTCCGCAGTTATTAAAAGAAGGGAAAGCTTTATATGGCTATATTGCGGATGGTTATTGGAAAGATATCGGCAACCACGACGAATACAGATTTGCTCATTACGATATTTTGGATGAAAAAGTAAAAATTAATGTTTTGGGTGCAAAAAAAGAAATAAACGGTAAAACGGTTATACTTGGTAATAACTCGATAATTGAAGACGGCGTTATTGTAGATGATAATGTTATTATAGGTGATAATACAACAATAAAAAAAGGTGCCAAGATCGGTAAGTCCGTTATAGGTTCAAATGTCGTTATAGAAGAAAATGCACTTGTTTTAGGTTCTGTTATATGGAACAATGTTAATATAGGACAAAAAGCAAGTTTAAAAGAAGTTGTTATAGGTTCATCTACTGTTTTAGGAAAAGGTGCTTCCGTTCAGGTTGGTTCAATAGTTGCAGATGAATGTAATATAGGTGAAAAAGCTACTATTAGAGCAAATCTTAGAATTTGGCCTCATAAAATTGTTGAAAAAGGTGCAATCCTTTCTTCAAGTTTGGTTTGGGGTGCAAAATGGAATAAAGCATTGTTTAATGCTTACGGAAGTATTTCAGGGTTAGGTAATATAGAAATAACTCCGGAATTTGCGGCAAAAATCGGTTCTGCTTATGGTGCTTACGTCGGAAGTGGAGCTTATGTTGTAATTTCAAGAGATGATCACAGAACAACCAGAATGATAAAGAGAGGAATAATTTCCGGTATTCTTTCTGCAGGTGTAAACGTAGGTGATATGTTAAATGCACCTATACCAGTTGCAAGATATGAAATTGGAAACGATGGCGAAATCGGTGGTATTCATATAAGACAATCTCCTTACGATGCAAAACTTATAGATATAAAATTCTTCGATAAATTTGGCGGAGATATCTCCATAAATCAGGAAAAATCTATTGAACAATTATTTTTTAGAGAAGATTTTAAAAGAGCCGACATGGATGAAGTCGGTATGATTACTGTTCCGCCTAGAGCTAACGAATTTTATAAAACAGGTTATTTGAATACAATACAAAAAAAATCAGCATCAGTAAAAAAAGGAATGAAGATAGTTGTTGATTATGCACATTCAACGGCTTCATTGGTATTTCCTACGATTTTAGGAGAATTAGGAGTAGATGTAGTTGCTCTTAATGCATATATAGATGCAAAGAAAATAACAAAAAGTAAAGACGAATTCGATCATTCTTTGGATCAATTATCGGATATCGTAACAACATTGAAAGCAGATGTAGGTTTCTTATTGGATAATGGTGCGGAAAAAGTATTCCTTGTAGATGAAAGGGGAAAAATTATAGATAACGATATGGCAATGCTTGTTATGGCATATTTAGTTATGTCGACATATAAAAAAGGAACGATAGCAGTTCCTGTTACGGTTTCATCCGTTATTGACGAGCTTGCCCAACAATTTGATTTTAAAATAAAAAGAACGGGAACAAGCCCGAGAAATATAATGAATGCTTCAAAAGATAAAGATGTAATTTTTGTTGCAGATTGTAACGGTGGTTTTATATTTCCGGAATTTCAAAACTCGTTTGATGCAATGTATGCAGTAGGAAATTTAATAAAAATGTTGTCTCAAACGGAGTTTGCAATAAGTGTAATAAGAAGAGAAATTCCTTCTTTTGAAGTTTTCCATAAAACAATACCTTGCTCGTGGGATAAGAAAGGTCAAACCATGAGAAATGCCATAGAATATGCGAAAGGCAAAAAAACGGAACTTATAGATGGTGTAAAAATATTCTTGGATAACGGGTGGGTATTATTGTTGCCGGACCCCGATGAGGCATATTTCCATATTTGGGCAGAAGCAAGAGATAAAACAACAGCAAAAGGTTTTATAGATATTTATACAGATAAAATAGCCGAATGGCAAAAGTAGACAATTATATTTGTTTACTTTTATTATTATGATTGTTTTGCCGCATAAATTATTGCTTGTTCCATTGATGAAGAATCTGCAATGTTTTTTCCGGCAATATCAAATGCTGTTCCGTGCCCAGGAGAAGTTCTTATAAAGGGAAGTCCTATAGTTACATTTACTATCTTTTTAGGATTTAATACCTTTAAAGGTAACATAATTTGGTCGTGATACATTCCTACAATTAAATCATATTTGTTTTGTAAGAATTTGAACCAAGCAACATCTCCGGGATATAGTCCGCAAATGTTGTAATTGTGTTTTCTTAAAATATTTATTGCGGGAATTATTTTTATCTTTTCTTCTTTTCCTAAAATTCCATTATCTCCTGCATGAGGATTTAATGCACATAACAAAATTTTTGGTTTTCTTTTTAAAATCTTTTCTATAAAATCTGCAGAAAGTTTTGTTGTTGAAATAATATCTTTCTTTGTTAAAAAAGATGAAATCTGTGATATGGGTAAATGTCTTGTTACCATAACGGAATTTATATTATCACAAATCATCATCATACAATAATTTTTAGTTTTGGTAAGATGTCCTAAAAATTCTGTATGTCCTGTATATTTTAATCCTGCATACTTGAAAGATTCTTTTGACACGGGAGCTGTAACCATGGCTTTTGTTTCATGGTTAATACACATTTTTACTGCTTGTTTTATCGCATCGCAGGCTATAAGCCCTGATGTTTTGGAAGGTGTTCCTATTTTTATTTCTTTGTCGTAACAAGATGAAAAAACAAACTTTATTTTATCGGGTTTATTGTCTAAATTAAAATATTTAGCAATTATATTCTTATCTCCAATAACAACAGGGCTGCAAACCCTTTGAATTTTTAAAGAATTTACAGCCCTACAAACTATTTCCGGTCCTATTCCGGACGGATCACCTATTGTTATTGCTACTTTTGGTTTTAACATTAGTTAACTATATTTACCAAACCTGATTTATTTTTATATTTGCCTTAGATTTCAATGTATTAACCCAAGCATCATAAGCTTCTTTCGATTTCTCTTGATAAACTACTTCGGCTAATTCATTCTTTATATCATCATAAGTGAAAGATTGACTTGCATTAATTCCTTCAACTCTTAAGAAATGATATCCGTAATCTGTTTTTATAGGTTCTTTTGTATATTTCCCTACCATCATGCTAAATACGGCATCTTCCAAAGGTTTTGTTAAATCTCCTTTAATAACAAACCCCATATCACCTTTTCTTTCTCTCAACGCTTTATCTTCGGAATATTTTGCTGATAAATCGGCAAAATTTCCACCTTTTTCAAGTTCTTTCTTTACAATATTTACTCTGTTTAAAGCTGCTTTCTTTTCTTCAGCATTTGCGGATTTGTCACATTTTATAAATATCTGTCTTACTTTTACTTGTTCGGAAGACATTCTCTTTAAATACATTGCAACCGTATTTACTGCCATTTCCTTTTCTTTTGGGAGATTCAAGTTTTCACCTTTCATTTTTCTCGTTACCTGATTATAGAAAGATTTAATTTCTTCTTCCGTTGGTGGTTTTACTTTATTTTTAACTTCTTTTTCTATAAGCTTCATGCTCATCATTTGTTCTTCGATTCTTTTATCGAATTCAACTTGAGTTAATCCTTCTCTTTTCATTTCTTCTTTAAATGTTTCTTCATTTGGAAATCTTTTCTTTATCTGATCTACTGCAGCATCAAGTTCTCTCTTTGGAACTTTAATTTTTTGTTTTTTCGCTTCTTGAGCCAATAACATTTGAGAAATTTTTTCGTCTAAAACCTTATTCTTTAACTCATTTATTTTACTTTCTGTTTGTTCACTTAACGGCATGATAGCTTTTTGTTGTGCTAAAATAGGTTCTATAATTCTGGCAAACTCGGAACTCATTAACGGTTCTCCGTTTACTATAGCCAAAGTTTTATCAACAACTTCATCTGCAAAAACACCGATACTTAACAAACATACAAATAATGCGGATACTAATAATTTCTTCACAATAAACCTCCTATGTTATTCAGATACTTCTATTTCTTCTTCTTCAACTGGAATAGTATCTTCAAAGTTTGTTTCTTGAAGATTTTCTAATTTTGAATAATCAACTTTAACATTGAATTTTTGTTTTGAATCTTCAAACCATTTTTCAAATTTATTTTTTTCTATAATTCTTTTTATTTCATTTTTAGCAACATCTTCCGGAATAGGAGCTAAAGGCTCTTCGGATACTTTTGTAATTATGTGCATACCATAAGGTGATTCTACTATTTCCGAAATTTCTCCGTCGTTTAAAGAAAATACTACGTCTTCGAATTCTTTTACAAGTTCACCTTTCTTAAAAGGTCCTATTAAGCCGCCTTTTTCTGCAGAAATCTTATCTGTAGACATTTCCTTTGCAACGTCTTCAAATTTTTCTCCTTTTTTTATCTTTTCCATAGCAAGTTCCGCTTCTTCTTTTGTAGGAACAAGTATATGTCTTGCTATTATAGCAACCGGTTTATCAAAATCCTGTTTGTTTTCTTCATAATATTTATTAACTTCGCTTTCTGATGCTGAAATTGTGCTTGTTTGTAAATCTTTTAAATACATTTCCATCATTATGCCGTCTTCATAATCTTTTAATTGACGTTCTTGTTCTTTCTTAAATTCACTTATAGCTTGTTTATATTCTTGTCTTTTATTTACACCTGCTTGTTTTGCAGATTCTAACATTATTTTTTCTCTAACCATTAAATCTACGAACTGTTTCTTCCCCTGCTCAGTGCTCAAATATGCTTGATATGCAGGCGGGGTTGCAAGCATTCTTTCGGAAAAGCTATCCGAAGTTATTTTTTCACTGCCAACCTGTGCAATAATGTTTTCTTCTTTTTTACAACCGGATAGACAAATAAAAAGAGCTAACATACATAAAGTTACGAATTTAAAGTCCTTCATTTTAATCTCCTAAAATATATCTTATTTTATTTCTTTAATGTATTTTCCGTCTAATAATTCTTTTATAATATACTTAACATCTTTCTCTATTATTTTTTTATCTTCGTTATATTTTTTAGACAAATCTTCTATTATTTTTGTTACATCAAAATTTTTATCTATCAATTTCCAAACTTCGCTTCCGGATACATTCAAATATACAGGATCTTGTTTAGGTGCAACTATTATAACTTCACCATCACTTTCCTGCCACAAAATCCCTTTCTTTATAGAATATTTCACGCTATCCTCCATAAAAAGCATACATAAAGCATATATATTCCCAAATTATACTAAAAAAAACTTTTTTCAACAATTAAAAATAGTAATTGTATCTCAAATATTAAGGTAGGTACAGTTATCCTATTGTAATGATGACAAATTTACAAAAGAATTAAACCTTTCGGTAATATAATTTATTAACGATATTCTGTTTAATTTTGTATTTTCATCTTCACACATAACCATAACATTTTCAAAGAAATTGTCTAAATGCGGTTTTATATCGTTAAGTTTGTTTATTGCATTAGCATAATCTTTCTTTGAAAGTAATTCTTCTAATTGTTTATCTATAACAACGTACTGGTTATACAAATTTTGTTCCGGTTCTTCTTTTAACAAATCCGTTGTAACGGAATCCGAAATGTTTAACTTTTGCTTTTTTGCCTGATTTAATATATTACTTGCTCTTTTAAATATTGTTGTAATTGCTTCAAAGGAATTTTCTTTTCTTAAATTTTGTAATGCATCAAGTTTCTTTTTTATATCTCCCAAAGCTTTCAAACCTAATTTTTGTGAAGGTATAATCACAGCTTTAACTTCGTCAAACTTATATCCTTCATTTTCGTAAATATTTTCTATTCTGCTCCAGAAAAATTTTACAAGTCTTTGTTTTGCCGTAACAAACGTTTCTTTTTCTTTAATTTTTCCCGGTAAACAATCTAATGATATATCCAAAATTCTTTCAAAATCCGTTTCCGGTAAAAATTCTCTTATCATTCTAACAATACCTATTGCCATTCTTCTAAGCCCGTAAGGATCTGCCGAACCTGAAGGCTCAAGACCTATAGCAAAATCTGCAGCAACGGTATCTATTTTATCTGCTAATGAAATAACTACGGACAAAATATTTTCCGGTAAAGTTCCCGAGGCCGATAACGGCCAATAATGTTGTTCTATAGCTTTTGATATTTCATCGCTTTCACCTGCAACTTTAGAATAAATTCTTCCCATTATTCCCTGAAGTTCGGGATATTCAAATACCATTTCGCTAACCAAATCGGTTTTAGATAAATCTATAACTCTCGTTAATGTTTCTTTATTTATATTTAACTTATTTTCTTCATTTATAAAATTTGAAATTGTTTTTATTCTTGTAAGTTTTTCATAAACCGTTCCGATTTCTTTTTGGAATATAAGTCCTTTTAATCTTTCAATAGATTGTTCAAACGGTTTCTTTATATCGTTGTCATAAAAGAAAACGGAATCTTCAAGCCTTGCAACAACAACTTTTTCGTAACCAGCTCTAACAATATCCAAATTATCCGATTTACCGTTTCTTACATTAATAAAATAATTAGTTAATTTTCCTGTTGAATCTTTCACTGCGAAACATTTTTGTTGTTTTTTAAGGCATGTAATAAGAACTTCGGGGGGAAGTTTTAAGTATTTTTCATTAAATTTACATAACACTGCCGTAGGATATTCGACAAGTTGATTGACTTCATTAACCAAATTTTCATCCAATATTGCTTTTGCTGAAATTGTGTCTGCGACTTCGTTTATTGAAGATATTATTCTTTGTTTCCTTTCTTGCTGGTCAACTAATACACAATTATTTTGTAATGTTTTTTTATAATCATCTGCAGATTTTATAATTATAGGTTTTGTAGTTAATGTGTGCAGACCTATAGTTTTATTAGAAGATTTTATTGTGCCGTTGGCAAGAGAGAATTTTATTATCTTATCGCCATACATAGCAACTAATGTTCTTATTGGTCTTGCAAATTTTAGGCAAGAACTTTCCCATACCATAGTTTTAGGAAAATATATTTTTTGAATGATTATAGGAAATATTTCGGCTAAAATGTTTATTGCTTTTTCACCTTTAATTTTCTTTGAGTAAGTATAATATTGTCCT
>JAEEGL010459073.1_pt1 | contig 20632 bp, 14 predicted proteins | sample 9134231 | NCBI WGS metagenome assembly JAEEGL01 (sample SAMN16246548, study PRJNA631951) | gut metagenome | biome: gut microbiome; feature: rumen; material: fiber-attached | host: Bos | place: Iran: Karaj | collected 2018-10
CCGGCCGGCCATCTCGTCCATGGCCTGCGTGCGGGCCTTGACCAGCGAATCCTCATACGACCCGCTGCGCCCCCCGACGATGTTCCGGATGCTCGCCTTGAAATCGCGGATAAAGTTCACGCCGGAGATAACCTCTCCGAAAACGACGCCCCTATACTCCAGGATGGCGCGCCCCTCGATGGTAGGTGTGGTGGTAAGGATCATGGCTGCAGAGGTTTGAATTCTAACGTATGCATACGAGCAATTAGATGTAGGGTTTCTTACTACAGAATTCGATATAAACGTCTGGAAAAAACACGATAAACCGGATTATACTCCCCAAATCCTCTCCATAGCGCTCGTTTTCTGTTTTTAGGGAGTCCATATGTAATCCGTTGACTGGTCAATATGTCCCTTGCTTTTAATATCTATTGCATCGGCGATGCTTCTTAGTAAGCGATGAACTCCTTCGAGCGTTTTTATCAACTCATCTTCTTCTAAAAGGGTTTCTTCATAATCATTTCGATCATCAGAATCCTTGTATCCATGTGTAATTCGTTTTCTCTTTTCGAGAAAAGAAGAATAGTTGGGCCAGAAGAATCCAATCTCAGGAAAGCCGGAGAGTTCGTATTGATCCTTAATCTGAGTATAACTATATTGCAAGAATCCAATACTCCATTTTCGTTTAGACGGCCTTTTCATCATGGACTTCATTGTCGTCTCCAGGTAGCTATATATTAATAAGGCCATTGATTGATAGAATTCCATAAGCATCCACTCCTCGTCTTCAAGTCTTTGAGAGGCATATATGCTTCTATAAATGGAATCACAAGCATTAGGAGCTCCATTGCTTGCGTTTTCAGAAATACTCTTTGCTTCTGCATCAAGCGACTTAAACTCCTCTTTAATGAGGGCTGGCGTGCTGCTAATAAGCCTTCTGAGCACTTCTGCCTTCTCATCGATCCTAGCTTGCATCATATTCCTGGTACCTGATATCATAGAATAGAACAATTAATAGTCAATAACAGGTCTAGCACAGCCTATACCGTAATTGTTGAGTCCACTGGTCCCTTCTGGAATTGAAATCATATAATAACTATTCGAATACTTCGAAGAAGTCGAATAGGACCCTTTAATCCCAACATTATCGATTGTCTTATAAACGGGATTATAAATACCCGCACATGGTATGAATACAGCCCCAGCTTCTTCTAATTTTGCCCATGTTGCCAAAGAGATAGTGTCATTATTTGCTGGCATGGATATAGAACTCGGACAGACCCAATCATCCGGTAAAAGCATCAGGCCAGTTACTTCGTTGACAACGACGGTCACTTTTAGTTTGGAGGCATTAGGTCTCTCACTGATCAGATAAGTTGACTCTTGAATTGACATTAGTCTCCAAGTGCCATTTGTTTGTTCTACAATACTTGAAAAGCCTACGAAACCTCCCCAATTAAGCATATCGAATGTCCCGTTTGACGCCAATTTTCCAAGAATATCATACTGATGTTGAAAAATATGATACTTCTCATCAGACTCTTTATACATCAAATTACCCGATGCAAGATAGACTTTCTTTGAAGAAGATACGGAGAACAACCCCGGGACTACGTAATTAGGTGCAGTAAGAGTGGTAAATGATACCGGTTTAGTATAAGACGTACTAGAACTGCCAGTCCGACCGTAATCCGAACTCGTAGTAACAAAAGCGATTACGTAATATGTCGTCCCTTGAGAAAGACCGTCTATTACAAGACTCAACATTTCTTCATCAGTTGCGGCAAGGAAAATCCCTTCATTATCAGAAGGAGTAAGAGAAGGTTTTGTTGAAACACATACTCCTTTCTCCAATACCATATTATGTCCATATGAAATGGGACAACTTACAACGGCGCGACTGAAAGTGATACTCTTGATTGAAACCGCACCCAATTCAACTGGATCAAGAACTGAGACCGAGCATGTCGCCATTTTCCCGCCATCATTAGTAGTTACAGTAATTGTTGCAGATCCTGCCGCTTTGGCGGTGACCATCCCTGAAGACGATACAGTTGCAACCGTAGTGTTACTAGATGTCCATGAAACAGACTTATCGGTAGCATTAAATGGCGTGACTGTTGCTACCAACGTTTTTGTAATTCCAACCCCCATACTTAAAGAACCGCAATCCAAACTTACGCTTGTCACAGAAATCGTTTGAGCATTCACTGTAACTGGGCAGATTGCTGTCTTGCCACCATCAGCGGTCGTCACAGTAATTGTGGCAGATCCAGCGGCCTTCGCCGCTACTACACCTGAAGACGAAACAGTCGCTATGGAGGTGTTGCTGGAGGACCAAGTTACAGACTTATCTGTAGCATTGGATGGCGTCACCGTCGCTATCAGCGTTTGGGTATCGCCGACAGTCATCGAAAGCGACGCTTTGTTTAGGCTTACCCCGGTAACAGAGACCGTCACCGCTGATACAGAGACCGAGCATGCCGCCTTCTTCCCTCCGTCATTTGTCGTAACCATAATCGTGGCCGTACCAGCCGCCTTTGCCGAGACAACACCAGAAGAAGAAACCGTTGCCACGGAAGTATTGCTGGAAGACCAGGTAACAGACTTATCCGTAGCATTGGACGGAGAGATAGTTGCATAAAGGTTATGACTGTCTCCTTCCACTAAAGTAATACTAGTTTCGTTAAGACTAACACCGGTGACGGGGATAGTCTTTTTGACGACTCGAACAAATAGGTCTTGAGCATTATTATAAATTCTTGGGGAGCGAACATGAATCCTAGTTAATCCTTCCTTTTTCCCCGTTATCGTTCCATTCTCATCAATAGAGAAGAAAGATGGATGATTAAGAGGAATGTTGGAAATCTCCGTATTATCTCCAATTGGTTCATAATACCAAAAACCATCCGTATCTGACCTGAACACACGCGTCGCATATTCCGGTTCATAATAGCAACTCAACTGTCTCTCTTCTCCTACCTCTATTTCAACAAGAGGACATCCATTATATGTCTTTCCTGTGTTTTCTGTCCAGTAAAAATCAACTAGTCCAGCTACCATTTGTTCTGAAGCAGTAAGCCCGGAGATTTTATCTCTCACCATAATCGTAGACGGGCCATAGTCCTTCGCACGCAACCGAATTGAACGTCCTTCTCCAATAATCTCCGCCAAAGACTCATCTGATACGCTCCACTCTAGGGCAACATTAGCATCCACTGGTTTGACATCAACGGAGATTGAGTATTCATTTCCGACCCTTGCGGAATAAAGAAAGTCCGCTCCTGATAAAGCGAGAGAAGTCGCCTTTGGAAGCTCGTTCACGGCTACTGAGCATGTAGCCTTCTTCCCTCCATCCTCTGTCGTTGCCGTAATTATCGCTGTTCCAACTTTAATTGCAGACACATTTCCATTCGAATCAACTGTCGCAACACTCGAGTTGGAACTTGACCATGTTACATTCTGATTCGTTGCATTAGACGGCGCTACTGTTGCGATCAATTGTTCTGTACTACCAATAGTTAGTGACAACGACGTCTTGTTAAGGCTCACGCCGGTAACGGAAATCGAACTAACAGATACTGAACAGGATGCTGTTTTACCGCCATCTTCCGTCGTGACAGTAATCTTGGCAGATCCAACACCTGCCGCTATCACTTTACCCGTTTCATCCACGGTTGCAACGCTCTTATTAGAGCTTGACCAAGACACCTTCTTATTTGCAGCACTTTCAGGGAGGACTGTTGCAATCAAAGAATAGGTCTCCCCGATTTTCAAAGAAAGGGATTCTTTATCCAGCGTGACTGAACTAACCGCTACAGGTTTTACTGTCACCGAGCAACTCGCAGTTTTCCCACCATCTTTCGTCTTTACAGTGATGATTGCATTTCCCTCTGAGATTGCGTCGATTTGACCAGATTGTGTAACCGTCGCAATCGCCGTGGATCCGGATTCCCAAGAAACATCCTTAATTGACGCTTCCGAAGGAATAATCCCATAGGTTAAAACAACCGACTCTCCAACCGTCAATGTCAACTCTGTCTTGGATAGAGTTACAGATTCAACGGCCACAAATCCCCCGTTCTTCCCCTCTTGTGATACAGAGACTTCTACCGAGCCGTTCTGGGACTTGAACACTATCTTCCCATCACGATTATACTCTTCATTAGACGCGGAATAGAAATCTACGCTCCATTCGTAAGGAGACACTCCCGACCGACTAATAGAACTAAGACTTATCCAAGAGGGCATACTCGTGACATCCCACTTCGTGCCACTGCTTACCGTTACAGATTGAGATTCTCCATTCTGGGAGAAAGACAATTCTTTCCGATTTACACTTAAGCCTACAGGAGCATCCTCTTCCTGAAAATCAGTGCAGGAAGAGAAGGCAAGAGCAAGCAATGCTAAAACCCCAATGATTGAACTCTTCATATGACACATCCCTGTACTAAAAAAAGCATTGTCAATTGTCCTAGTTTTGTGTTTCTCTTGCCTCTAAGGTCTTCCTTCTTCCCGAAGAGTCATTGATAGCATTATCGCTAATCATTGTAATCTTTTTTTGTGTTAAGTTTTTTCACAAATACTGAAAACAGGTTGACAGTTATCAATCTAAAACGGGACGAATCGTTAGGCCAAAATGGCGATAGTCGCTGGTCACATACTTTTGCTCCGAGTTGCTCGTAAACTGCAATTGGTACGCTGTTGTCGTGTTACCTGTATTAAGGGTTGAAGACCAATATTTTCCTCTGGAACCCACACCATTTAATGTACTACCCCAATAGCCTGCGTCTGGAAGAAAAATACTGTTGCCATTAATCTCGCTAGTCACTAAATATCCATTTACCCCATTTAAGGTCGTCCATGTCCAAGTACAGTTTGTTCGCAGTTCATTCATCTCGTCTTTCGTGGGCATACGCCAATTACCACCCCAATTTGCCCTAGCAGCATCATCTGACAACTCAAGCTGGGTCTTGTTATCAACTGCACCATGAGCCGAACTCGTATTATACTTAGAGAATTTCACATATTGCCAGGAATCTCCACTTACCCAGAATTTATACTTCTTCCATGAGTTGTAATCACTTTTCGTACTCGTCTCGCCCCATGCAAAATAATCACCGTACTCCTCCGGTTTGCTGGCACCAACGTTACAGGATGCCCATTTCACGCTTAGACCAAGATCTATTGCTTCATAAGTTACCGCTACTGTGCATGTGGCAGTTTTACCACCGTCAATTGTTGTTACGGTAATCGTTGCAGATCCAACTGCATTAGCTATGACCACACCAGCGGAGGAGACCGTCGCGACAGAGGAATTGTTGGATGACCAAGTAACAGACTTGTCAGTAGCATTTGACGGAGTTACCGTAGCAGTTAGTGTCTGAGTATCGCCAACGGTCATTGAGAGTGATGTCTGGTTAAGGCTAACACCCGTAACAGCGACCGTCGCCGCAGACACCGTCACCGAGCACGTCGCCTTCTTTCCGCCATCCTTTGTAGTCACGGTAATCGTGGCCGATCCTGCACCCTTTGCTGTTACTACACCGGAACTGGAAACCGTCGCGACTGATGTTTTGCTGGATGACCAGGTAACTGACTTATCGGTGGCATTCGAAGGCGTCACGGTCGCCGTTAGCGCCTGAGTGTCGCCGACGGTCATGGATAACGACGTCTTGCTCAGGCTTACTCCGGTAACAGAGACCTTCTGTGCCTGAACAGTCACGGCACAGGTCGCCTTCTTCCCGCCATCGGTTGTAGTCACGGTAATCGTTGCAGATCCGGCAGACTTCGCCGTAACAACACCTGCGGAAGAAACTGTTGCAACAGAAGTATTGCTTGATGACCAAGTAACCGACTTATCTGTAGCATTTGATGGAGAAACCGTAGCAATTAAGGTGAATGTATCTCCTTCGGTTATTGACAAGGATGTCTTATTTAGCGAAACAGAGGTTACTGATACTTGCCCATCATTTTTAACAGTCCATCCCTCGGGTATCCCATTATTGCCCATCGGCCATAAATTACAATTTGCAGACTTTACGAAAGTACCACTTGACGAGACATTATTAACCCAGACTGCCGTAAAACCATCCGCTGTATCTACAGTTATATTCTCAGCTAGGCACTTGATATATGAAAGACTAGAACAAGACGCAAACATTTGACCATAACAACTAGACACTAATGTGGTGGCCAAGAGATCTGGTGCCCTTTTTAGTTCCTTACACCCCGTAAACATCCCCCAGTAACAATGGACGGCAAGAGATGTGGCAGGAAGAGCTGGGGCCGTTTCCAAACTTGTACAATTAAAAAACATACAAGAATAACAACCTCTAGCAAGTGATGTTGCAGGAAGAGCGGGCGCATCTTTGAGACTAGTGCAGCCATTGAACATATTCAGATAGCATTCATTTCCTAATGATTTAGCTGGAAGATTAGGTGCGAGAACAAGGCTCGAGCACCCACGAAACATGCTATCACAAGACATATAATCAGCCCTATTCGCAGAAATTGATGGCGCATTCTTAAGCTTTTTACATCCTTCAAACATCCACCCGTAGCAGAATTGGACCATATTTGTGGCAGGAAGGCTATTGGGAGCATCAACCAAATTCTCGCAATTCTCAAACATACTGTGATAACAACCATTAGACAGAGTTGTGGCTGGAAGGAGGAGATTCTTTGCGGAAGTAAGCCCTTTACTATTGCTAAACAATCCATGAAGAGCGGATGATGTAGGAATAGCATTCAAATTCCAATAGTTGTTAGAGGAGAATAATGACATTACATTCCCGAAAGCGGTATATGATGCCGTCCCTCCAAAACGGTTAAGATCTTCGATCGAAGAAGAAGGATTCTCATTATAATAAGTTGTGTTATCGCCTCGAAATGATATCTTATCACCGGATGAAACGGATATTGATGCGCCATCATAAGTGGAATTAATGCTTTTCCACTCACTGTTATTCAATCGATACTCGATAGTAGTTGACATTCCTACATTTGAGGACAATTTCCAAGTAATCGTCCCTCCTGATTGGATAGAAAAGGTCAATGGCGTTTTGGTAGTAATATTCGACAATGAATAAACCGTGACATTACAGGTTGCCAGTATTCCGCTAGCAGTAGCTGAAATAATAGCACTCCCTTCTTTGCATGCTCTTACGTTTCCATTGGAATCGACTGTGACAACAGAGGTATTACTCGATGTCCAAGAGACGGTCTTATCTGTGGCATTATTAGGTAATACTGTTGCCGTTAAAGCACATGTTTCATTTTCAGATAGGACGAGCTCTGTTTTATCTAATTCCACGCCAGTCACGGCAACGGTCTTAGCTGTAACAGTCACTGAGCAGGTGGCTTTCTTTCCTCCATCATTTGTTGTGACGGTAATTGTTGCCGATCCAGTAGCTTTCGCTATAATTACACCGGCAGAAGAAACCGTCGCAACGGACGTATTGCTGGACGACCAGGTCACTGACTTGTCGGTGGCGTTTGAAGGAGTTACCGTAGCCGTCAGCGTCTGAGTATCACCGACTGTCATAGTCAGACTTGTTTGATTCAAAGTAACACCCGTAACAGCAATTGGATTAACGGTCACTGAACAAGTTGCCGTCTTGCCACGGTCTTCGGTCGTTACCGTGATAATAGCAGTTCCAACTTTGATTGCCGACACATTTCCATTCGAATCAACCGTGGCCACACTTGTATTGGAACTCGACCAAGTCACATCCTTGTTTGTCGCATTCGAAGGAGACACTGTTGCCGTCAACTGCTCCGTCCCGCCGATTACTAACGACATCGATGTTTTGTTCAGGCTCACCCCCGTCACCGCAACGGTCTGTGTCTGAACTGTCACGGCACATGTCGCCTTCTTTCCACCATCCGTTGTCGTAACCGTGATTGTGGCCGATCCGGCAGCCTTAGCCGTGACCACTCCGGAACTGGAAACCGTTGCGACAGATGTATTGCTGGAAGACCATGTTACGGACTTATCAGTAGCATTCGAAGGAGTCACCGTGGCCGTCAAAGTCTGGATGTCGCCGACGGTCATCGAAAGTGACGTCTTGTTGAGACTAACCCCCGTCACTGCGACGGTCTGGGCTTTTACGGTAACAGAACATGTCGCAGTCTTTCCTCCGTCAGTTGTCGTAACCGTAATCGTCGCCGTACCGGCAGACTTCGCCGTTACTATACCCGAGGACGACACCGTCGCGATAGATGTATTGCTGGAAGACCAGGTAACCGACTTATCTGTTGCGTTGGACGGAGTTACGGTCGCAGTCAGTGTCTGAGTGTCACCGACAGTCATCGATAGTGACGTCTTGTTAAGGCTAACTCCGGTAACCGAAACTGTTTTGGCCTTGACTGTAACCAAACACGTTGCCTTCTTTCCTCCGTCATTTGTCGTTACAGTGATTGTAGCCGTGCCAGCAGCTTTTGCAGTCACAACACCAGTGGAGGAGACAGTCGCGACGGAGGTGTTACTGGAAGACCATGTCACAGACTTGTCAGTCGCATTGGTGGGAGTAACGGATGCGGATAACGTCTGCTCGTCTCCCTCGGTCATGCTCAAGCTTGTCTTATCAAGTGAAATCCCTGATACGGGAATGACCTTAGCTTTTACCGTAACCGCACATGAAGCCGTTTTACCGCCGTCCTCTGTCGTAACTGTAATCAGTGTTGTCCCTTCGGCCAGGGCATCAATACGGCCGGATTGAGAGACAGTTGCAACTGTCGTGGAACTGGATTTCCAAGAGACAGTCTGGACGGAAGCACTTGATGGAGTGATGGCCAATGACAAGGAGAAAGTATCTCCTTCCGTTAAAGTCAACTCTGACGGAGAAACCGAGACGGACTCAACAGCGACATATCGTCCTTTCTTTCCTTCTTGGGATACTGAAATCTCTGCTGTTTCTGACCCGGCTTTGATAGCGATTATCCCCTCACGATTATATTCATCGTTTGCAGTCACAGAGAAATTTGCCGTCCATTCATATGGAGAGCGCCCTGGACTTATTGACTGAAGACTGATCCACTCAGGCTTGCTGGTTACATCCCATCTCTTTCCGCTACTCACCTTGACCGCCCGTGTTGTCGAGGAGGCCGAAAAGCTCAACTCATTCGTGTCCACGCCAAAACTAATAGGCATCTCTTCCTCCCGGAAATCCGTGCAGGAAGAGATAACAAATAGGGTGGTAATAAAAAAAACGATTCTCTTCATTGTAGTTCGCAGATACAGTCCCAATCGAAACAACTCTCGCCGGTCAATAAACATTGCTTGAGCAAACTATGGCTATCCTATTCATCAAAAGAAGTTACGTGATTATTGAACAAGGAGACAATTTCATTTATACTATAAGAAGATCCACTGCTTGCCCTGGTCCGCACTGGAGCGGAGTGTGGGGCAGTAGCGTTGGCTATATTCTCCAAGTCTTTTAAGGCATTATTACAAGCAGAAATACGATCAGAAAGATTAGAACACTTCGCTTCCATCGAATTCTCAAGTACTGCCAAATCCGTCCTAAAGTTGATGGCCGCGTAGAAATAATAGGCACAATTATCAATTTTGTTACCTGCTTCATAAAACCTCACCGCCATCTCTTGCTGGATCATCATGTAATACTCTTGGACTTCTAAAAGCCGCTGTCGAACTTCGTCAATTTTGGAATAATCAAACGTATCCCTCATCGATTGAATTGCTTGCTCTATATCATTGACCGACTTTTCAAGAGTGGCCAATTTTTCGGAGATAAAAACTGACAAATCAGCCAAATATATTGAAATGCCGCTATACAATTCATCTATTCTGCTACTTAAGGCAGAATAGATGTTCGTTTTTAAACAAATTGTGCACGATGTCGGAATGGACAACAGGCAATTATCAAACTCATAAAAATCTAATAAGCGTGAAGAATGCTCATAAATCCTCGAGACAGTAGTCCCAGAAAAAGCATCACTCTCAAATGCTTCGACATGGATGGCCCCTGAAAGAGACGTTCCCTTAAAGGCCCCGGCTTCAACATGAATGTCCTTATTCAAATTAACGCTTGATAAAGACTTACAATCCTCAAAAGCACTTGTACCGACCGTTCTAATAGACGTAGGGAACACGACGGATTTAAGAGATTGACAACCCTTCAGCCAATTATCCGGCACGCTCTGGACTCCGGTAAAAAACTGAAATTCGTCGAATGATGTTATCGCCTTAACGCTATTCAATGAGACAATAGAGGTCACTGCCGCTGCTTCTTCATACGATATCTCTTTATCTTTGTCGATATCATAGTATGACAACAAATACTGCTTTAGATTCGAATCCGCAAACTGAATCACGTTTTTCTTTGGGGATACTGAAACCGAGCATGTAGCCGTCTTATTGCCTACGGATGTCATTACAGTTACTACTGTATTTCCGACAGCTTTCGCCGTAACTACACCAGAAGAAGAAACCGCTGCAACAGACTCATTGCTAGAGGACCAATTCAGCGACTTATCGGCTGCGCCTGATGGCGTTATGGTTGCCGTCAGCGCCTGGGTTTCACCAACTGTCATGGACAAGGACGTCTTATCAAGAGTTAAGGACTCAATGGCCACAAATGCACCCTTTTTCCCGGACTGAATCACGGAAACAATGCCCGATGAACTCCCCGACTTAAATGTGATTATCCCTTCTCGATCATATTCCGAATTCGCCGATGCGGACATACTGACCACCCATTCAAATAAAGAAGAATTCGAACGATTGATACTTGTAACTATAATCCAAGAAGGCTTATTCTCCACACTCCAAATGTCGCCACTTCTAACAGTGACAGAGAATTTATCCTCTCCAAAGGACGACAAACTGATTTCACTCCTGTCAAGGATTAATCCTGCAGGAGTGTCTTCTTCTTTAAAACTAGTGCATGCCGATATGAGTGCGAGCACAGTCAATATCAACACTTTAAGAACACTCTTCATAGCAACGACCTAAAACGCCCAACCTATACTGATCATAGGCGATAGACCGCCAGAATAAAACTGTTTCACTACCGGGAATTGATATGATATACCGGAAGTTATGGCTTGTTCCGAGTACAGAATACTGAATGCGGGGTAGTACTTGGCGCCGACATCCAGACAAAAATGACCTCCCAGCAAAAACGTCAACCCTACGCCGCCACAGAGTCCATGCACCGCAGAGCCAACTGCAGATACTGGATTATAAGAGAAATAACCAACACCAAACTTGGGATAAAACCCCTTTGCTGCCCGAATAACGGCAAAGACATCAATCCCGAATAGTGACACGGTTGAATTAAGATTTGAACAATAATAGCCACCCACTTCAGCACCGATTCTACTACCGCCCAAATCATAAAGGCCAAGGCTACCGCCAGGAGCGACAGAATGTGCTATTTGTTTTAGGTCGACAAGAGAAGCCCCTGCCTTCAGCACAAACATGGTTCGTGGAGCACCATTCCCCGTGTGCTCACGCGGCTGTCCAGAAGCATTTTGCACAGAATCGGGATTCGGATTGACATCAATAATCTGAACTTGCTCTTGAGGTTTCTCTTCTACCTGAATCTCGTTTGGGAGAGGATTCTCTTTTACCAGTGTATCAGCTATTATCGGGACATCCGTCACCACGGTATCAATAGGGATGGGCATATCTGGCTCTTCAGATTCTTCCAATATCTTTCTTGCTGCCGCATCGTTAGGATTAATGGACAAAAGTGTACGGGCCACTTCTTTTGCGTCTTTTATTTTCCCCGTTGTATGGAGATCATCCATCTCCGTCGACAATTTGGCGCAACGTTCCGCCATATTGCGCAAAGAATCTGCCGCATCATCACCAACAATGATATAATGCCAATTGCACAATTCTATAGTGCGCTCATAATTCCCAAGCTTAAACGAGTTTTGTGCATCTGGAAGTATCTCACTCGCATGATGATCATAATATGACAAATCCTTTTCCTGAGCCATAAGGCAAATCGGGAATAAGTAAACCAATAATGCGACAAACGCACTTCTGAACAACATCTTTCTCATCTCCTACTATTTACGTCATTTTGACGACGCCACTTCATGGCATCTCTTTCATATTGCTTATATTCAGTTACTTGATTCTTGAGATTCGAATTATCCCTTTGCAAAGAGGTAATCTGGGAGGATTGTTCCGAATTCTTCTTCTTGAGGTCATCAATCTGCCTCTGCATGCTGTTATTTGTTTGTGACGAATTCGAGATTTGGTTCTTCATTTCATTCACCTGCTTCTGCAAAGACTTATTCTTGGTTGTCAGGGAATCAACCGTATTCACCAAAGTTTCCATCCGAGAGTTGTCCGGCATGGGAGGAGAAATAAGTGTTTTCTGATAGATAGCAATGCCAGCAAAGACGAATGAACTGACGAACAAGGCCATCGAAAACCAGAAAAGAATCTTATTCTTCGGATGTCCAGGGAGCGTAGTATCATTCGTCGCCGCTCCCGGCCGAACCGAGACCACCGTAACATCTTCTTCATCGGAAAACTCTTCGTGCGGAAGTGTCTCCAAGAAAGCGTTTATATCTTGTGGTCGATCTTTCCGCCGAGGTTGCATGGCTTTCTCTATAACGTTCCGCACCCCTAGACTAATTTCAGCAGGAAACACTGGTAACCCAGTATCCATAACGTATGCAGCATCCGGAGGCGTAATCCCGACAACCAAATTGTATAACGTTGCGCCCAAGGAGTAGATATCCGTTGCCGGAGAAAGGGCGGTCACAGTTGCATTCACCTGTTCCAAAGGTGCAAAACCACGACTGAATCCGACAAGGGAAGACGTAGTCATCGTATCCTTCTGATCGTCAACATACTTAGATACTCCAAAATCTATCAAGACTGCACGACCATAGTCATCAAATAGAATATTAGCCGGTTTGATGTCTAAATGAAGCAGATTGTTGGCATGGATTGTTTTCAACGCGTCTGCAACTTCACGAATTATAGAAAGAGCATTCTCCTCGGAGAGCGAAGAATGACGAATCCTGTCGGCGAGGGAACCTCCGTCAAGATACTTCATGACATAATAGGAGGTTCCATTCTCGTCGAAGATATCTATGATACTGACAATATGATCGTTATTCAAGGATGCAATTTTACGCGCCTCGGACTTGAATTTCTTCAAGCATTTAACTACCAACTCTTTGTTGTCGGTTACCGGTACGCTGACCCTGGAAGTCGATGAATCCCTTTGGCAGGACCCTTTGAGGAAGAATTCCTTGATAGCGACCTTCATTCCCAGGCCAGTTTGTTCCGCGAGGTAGGTAATCCCGAACCCTCCTTGGCCCAGGACTTTAATGATTGTATATTTACCACCTTGAAGCGATGCGCCTGAAGGAAGATTGGAATACTCGCTAGCCATTTCTTCTTCTCGGAAAAACAACTAAACGTAACTGCTCGTGTCAGCGTCGTTCGTATAATCGGGCATCTCCCCATAGAGAGCATCATCTACAGCAGCGGCAGTATTTGCCTGTGCTTGGGCAACCATGTCATCGATAGTAAGCCCAGAACCGGCCACACCGTGAACCTCGCCCTCGTCTAACTCTTGATTATTGTTGTGATCGATCAACACTGTATCCACTTCACCGTCGCCATCGGAGTCGACGAACTCGGCGTATTGACCATCAACAGCGCCATATCCAACAGTAACGAGGGTTCCATCCTCCGTCTGCCCCTGCTCGACACCGACGATATGAATATCAACCTCATCGTCGTGACTGTCTTCAGAGGAAGCAGGGGTAGCAGCAGGCGAATTATCCTCCTCTACAACCTCAATAAGCGGTTCGTTCTGAGTAGGAATATAAGGTGCAGGATGGACCTGGGAAATGATGGCCTGGCTGTGCGCAGTTCGGTCCTCAGCACTCATCTCCTGCCATTCGGGATCATCTCCACGATAGGTGCCGTAAACCTGACCATGCCATACGAAAGCTCCGCCGGGGCCGACTTCATTTCTGGCGGCGGCAAAAGCCTCACTGAACGACATTTCATCAGTCACGGAATGAGCTTCAAGAATCTCGGTGGTGGTCTCCACCTCAACTTCTTCAGGCTGCATTACTTCTTCTGTTTCCTCTGTCTGCTTCGGATCAGCAATGGCTTCGACACCGATTGTTCCGGCTGCACCAATCAAAATACCAGGGACTCCACCGACGAGTACACTCTGCCAGATGGGAGACATGCCATTCTTTTTGACCTCGGAATTGGAATTGACAGCGGTCGATTCGGTGATAGGGTTGTTCTGCGTTTTCATAACGTTTGTGGTTTTTATTTGTTTAACTATTTGTTTCTGGTAGCAAAGGTATTATCTGTTTTTCGTTTCAAAAAGCCTTTTTTGTTATTCTCCACGAAATGGTCGGTTTTGAGGATGAACTAATCTGAAACCGCACGAATGCTTAATCCGAACGAAAACAGGTACGTTTTCGTTTCAATTCTTTTCTCGTTAAACAAGAAACAGTTCCCTTTTCGTGGTTCGCCTATTTGAGGTGTAGACGACCAATAATAACCCTGTTGACGACCAATACGATTATCTTGCGTTCCATAGCATCCGCACGCTGGGAGAAAAATGCTATTCCCGTTCTTGAAACTTTCAACAAGATACCCCGCTCGTCCGTTCACCATCATCCATGTCCAACTGCAAAACACCTTTAGTTCTTCCCAATCCTTATTATTGGGCGTTCGCCATGGAGCACCCAAAAAGTGAGTTGCAGCATCTTTCTGCGCCGATGTTTGTTGTGTTGAATATGCGCCTACTGCCCTGGTCTTTATGACGTATGCATCGTCGCTATCCTTCAGCGTATCCTCGTCCCAAGAAAAGAAAAAACCGAAATCGCTATTTTGCTTTGCTCCAATATTCTTTGTTGCCCACTTCAGTCCAGAAGGTAATCCGAGATCAACCCATTGAATCCCATTAATATCCTTTTCGGTCTCAGTGACAGAGTCACTCTTATTATCTGGAGTTGAATTGCTATCACCATCACCTCCGGATGAGGTACCCCCGTCATTATTTACAATAACGTGGATGGAATCCAACACTGACTCAACGGGATTTAGTTTTAAAACAAGAGGATCTTCTGGATTCGCCGATTGAAGCTCTTCCGTTTTTTCATTTATCTCTTTCGTAAGACGCTCGCATAATTCGGCTTTTTTTTGTAAAGCATCGGCGGAGGAATCACCGACTATTATGTAATGGTACTTACAAAGGTCGATTGTCCTTTCATAATTCCCTTTTCTGAAATACCCTTGTGCATCTCGAAGAATCTCTTCGGGGTGCTGATCGTAATAAGACAGAGACTTTTCTTGGCCTAACAGAACAGAGACCATTCCGTTGACAAGCAGTACGAGAGAGAAAACAAGTATTCTTTTCCACATACTCAAGAACTAATTATCTTCAAGCCAAACAATATTAGTTAATTCGTCCAAAGTTACCGCCAGACCAATAATAGATAAACTGCAATCGCAAGTAAGAGAAGCAACGCCAAAACGAATAATGTGAATCTCGACTTTGAGAAGAATACCTTGTTTTCATTGCTTTCGTTGGTTGCATTACCGAGTCTATTAGGTTCTTCTTCATTCAAAGATAGAATTCGAATTAACACGGCGGAGTGGTTATCCCGATTGTCTTTCGTCGCGCCCTTTAGGACATCAATCTTTTTGGAGTCTGACTGAGGAAGAGACAGGATATTCACCAACTCGTGATCCTCCATTTCTTCCAACATACCATCGCTACACATATAAATGTAGTCTCCTTCGCAAAGGTCGGTTAAGTTGAGACAGTCTGCCTTGGATCGCCTGGGCTCGTTAGGTTGCATTGCTCGCGTGATGACATTCTTCTGGCGGGAAGACTTTGCCTCTTGCGGTGTCATCTCGCCCAACTCTATAAGGTCATTCACCAAAGAATGATCGCGAGTGACATAGAGAATCTGCCTCGCTGACGGGCGGACATGGTAAATCCGACTATCTCCAATGTGAGCAATGAAACAGCCGCCCTCATGGAACTTGACAAAAGTTAAGGTTGTTCCCATCTTCTTCTCATCACCGGTGTCTCTCGCATCCAGAGCATCATAAGCCGCATCTAATGCAGCCTTGAAATCGTCTTCGCCGAAGACCCCATCATCACGGGGATGCTCTTCGACATATCGAGATATCGTAGCACAAACCGTCTGCGAGGCGACCTCTCCCGCAGCATGGCCGCCCATTCCGTCACACAGAATGAAGAGACTGCCACTTGATGGTTTCTCAGAAAAGGGCGGATAGAGGCTGTCTTCCTGGCTACTCCGTTGCCCCAATTCGTAGATAGAGTATGCTCTTGTTTTAAACTTCATTTGACAGTTATATTTCTGTCTCGTCATTTATCGGAGTCCCTAAAAAAACGAGTTGTGTTTCACATAACTTGAGGATGTCTCCATGGCGAATACCAATCTTGTCCCCATCTTCTAACTTGACGCCATTAATCTTTGTTGGATTCTGATTCCTAGCATTCGAGGCATAAACATGGTAACGTCCATCTCGACCAGCCATTACTTCGATGAACAAATGCTCTCGGCTCATGCCCTGATCTGTTGTCTCGATGGGAATATCCGCTTTAGATGCCGTTTTATGAGTTTTCCTTCCAACAAGCTGCTTACCCTCTCTCAAAGGATACGAACGTCCAGATACTCGATCAAGAAGATATCCGACAGAATCTTTCTTCTTGAGTGAGATTTGGGTTTCATCGTTTTCGGAAGCGATGGGCGCCGGTGCTGGGATAATTCGTTTGAAATCCTTGAACTTATTCCTCTGCTGGCAGTTTGGACACTTCACATATTTCTCAGCATTGGCCGGATCATCTTTAGCTTCCAAGATGGCACCACATACCGGGCATTTTATTCTTATCGTTCCCATATCCTATTTCCAAATCATTACGGGCATATTATCGTCAAAGCTTCCCCACATCACAGGATGCTGCTGGTTGTTAGACAGCCGCTTAACACCGACACTCACAGCATTGAACAACTCCTTTGCCGTGATGATACGATCCTTATTAACATCAGCTCCTCCCTTCAAAGATCGAAGAAGACAGGTGGCAAAAAAGCCATTACGCAATCGAGGATTCTCCATTGAATACTCATTGCTCCGAGAAGACAAAAAGAGCATGATACTGTTTTTCGAGTCACTAAAACCACCACCGGAATTATCCCGGATATCTCCCGAAAAACAGGCATCAGCAAAAATCATTTTATTCCTGGCCTTACATTCTGCGAACAATTGACGAATCTCCTCATAAGTCAGAAAGCCATCATAAGCAACAAATCCCCCCTTATATCCATGCCCGGAGAAGAAAAGAACGACAATATCATTCTGTTTCGCCTTGCCGAATAGCCTTTGCGCTTCAGACTTGATACGGCTTCTTTTAGCATCTGTATTGGTCAAGATGATCGAAGTCGCACTTGCGTTCTTTTTGTATAAATCATACATAACCTGAGCATCCTGAGCGGGTAGGAAGAGATCGTTCTTTTTCCCAGGATAATCTGCAACACCAACAGACAAAAGGTATATGTTCTGTGCATCAATTTTGGCTGACACACAGAACAAAAGAACAAGAATAATTACTTGGATACGATTCATCTTAGGAAAGCTTTTTTCGCTTTATTCACGGAAGACTTGTCCATCATTTCTTCTGAAGCAACTTCGTCCTTTCGGTTTCCTTTCAAAGTCTCATAAGCCCCATCAGAAGAGCAGATACTCACTTGATAACGGGAAAGATACTCCTTTGGAACCTGAATGGAACACTTCTGATTGGGAGCCTTAATGGCAAAGACTGTTGCTCCATTCCACCTTGCAGTTGTAGGCGGAACCTCTGGCATCATGACAATTCTTTGGAGACTGGAGCAACCGGCGAATTCATCAAAAGCAAAAGCATGGATGGAGGAAGGGAGAATAATCCCATCGACCTTGATGCAATTCCCAAAAGCTCCGTCTAAAACCGTTTCTGTTCCAGAAAGAATGGACACCTGTCCGCTTTTGGCTATAGGGCAAGCATAAAGGGTCAACCCGTCCTTGGAATACAGCATTCCGTCATGGGATGAGAACGCTTTGTTGTTGGCGTCCACCTCGATTCTTTCCAAGGACGCAATGGTCTTCAGGCCAGTAATCTTGTTGACTCGAGCCGGGATAAAAACCTCTCTCAATGATTCCGATGCAGCAAACTCTTGAAAATCAACGGCCTGCCAATCGCTCCCAAAAGAAACAGAAGACAACGAGTTGCACCCTTCGAATGCATCCTTACCTATTATTGGTTTACAACTAGGAAAAACCACACTTTTCAAATTGGAACATCCGCTGAATGCCTTGTCTCCTATGCTCTGGATGGATGAAGGGATAGAAACGGATGTAAGATCTTCCGCCCCGGAGAATGCGGATTCTCCAATGGACATAATATAATATACCGTTTCCTTGTACTTGACAGTGGAGGGAATGACCAGATCCCCGGACGGGAGAGAAAGCTGAGTATTACCCAATGCTTTAACTCGAACGATTTCCGCTTTCTTACGGGTTGTGTCCGTAATCTGGAGACAAAGCTGTCCCCCACCTGCCAAACGAGCGGAGAAACTTTGAGAGTTTGCCCCCATGGAGGCAAGAAGGAATGCAATTGCAATCAGAATTAATCTTTTCATAATACTGTTGATTTAAAATTCTGAGCAAATATATTCCTGCAAAGAACAACGAAAAAGCATTTGCTGGTTTAATCCACGAAGCATAGGGATATGAGGACGAAATGCTTTTTTGCTTCACTATGCGGTGAACTTTGTCTTGCAATATGGACAAGTTCTATTCTTCAGCAATTCCTTATAGGGGACTCCTCCGAGAAAGTGTCCACATGCCGGGTTCGGACACACATACTTCTCTCTAAAAGATTCTTCCATTTTTCTTGTCCGAATAGGAATCTTACTTGCATTCCGATAGCGGATGAGAGCAAAAAACAAGGCAAAAATGGCGGCGATGATAATCATTATTATCCTGGCATTCTCGATGAAGACGGCAAGGCCTATGGATGTCATGGATAAGACTCCAGGAAGGGCGCTAAGTGCATTTAACTTCCCTTGCTTCACCTGCATATCAAATCTGTCCTTTTGATAGCCATCATAGATTGACTCCAGATGCTTGATTGAGAAGGACTGCTTGGAAGAAAGCGTCTTGATAATAATATCCATGTCCAAGCGGTACTTGGACGGCCCGAGTTCAATCGTATCTGACAGACTGACATTCCCCTTCCTCTTACAATCGGCACCATTGATGTAGATGAAATTATTGTCGGTAAGGTCCTCAACAATCATCTTACTATCCTCACCAATCTGAATACGACAATGCTTCCGGCTTACGTCTTTGGGGACACTTCCTGGAGTGCCGAAAAAAAGAGTCTGCCCGTTCTGGGTAACAGCTAAGCGGGGATTCTCAACTCCGCTCTCCCGGCCGATTAATAGTTCAATCATTTCGATTCCGTTTTAGTAAAAGGGGAAATCAAATCCTTGAGAGCCTTTAAAGCTACTTTCGAAATGGAAAGTGTGTAAGAGAAAGAATGTTGGTCGCTAAGTGTCAATTCTTGTTTGAGGGTGTTGATCCGATAAACATAATTGAGGTTCAATATAAAACGCTTCCCAATACGAGCAAACATTCCTGGTGCATCTTTGAAACGGAGAGCTAATAGTTCTTCCATTCTGCCAAGGCTGATGCAAACCATATCCGTAAGCCCATTGACAGAAACCATCTTTGTGTAATTGGCATCGGCCTCAAAATACACTACAGACGATAAATCAACCCGTAGCAACTCATCTCGAGAATTGAAATAGATTGTTTTTTTCTTGGTATCCATAGGCTATCAGTTCGGCGGTGTTATGAGCAAAGATAACGATTTTCCTGTTATCTTGTTCAACAATAACGGATTTGGGTTTGAATTGCACCAAGCAATTCTGTTTTCTGTTAGTACAACCACGTATGCTTAAGCAAGACTAATCGAACGCCATACTGCAAGGAAGCAGATTCAAAACAATCCGCACCCGAGGATAAGGTGAATTTGGCATCTCTGATGACACTTAAAAGATATTCTGCGACAGATTGTCGCGGTCAAAGAGTTCTTCATGAAAGACTTTTGCGACAGAGACGATGCGACATCGTGCGTGTAAGTGGGAACAGGTATCTGGAGAATACTCTCGATACTCACCCAAGTTGCCCCTCCCAATTGCCATTCCCGCCAAAAATCCCTATCTTCGTCCCATAATACCATAACCCAATCAATATGAAACAGTTTCTCGTAATCCTCATGGCCGCGGCGGCCGTGCTTTCGTGCCAGAACAACCAGGAGCCCGCAGAGGCGGGCGCCAGTTTTGACGATGTGGTCGCGACGAGGCGGAGTATCCGCAAGTTCGAAGCCGGGAAGACCATCTCGGAGGCGGAGATCCGCACGCTGATCGCCACCGCGCAGGAGGCGCCGTCCTGGGCCAATACGCAGACGAGCCGCTACTATGTAGCCCTGTCGCCGGAGAAGGCCGATGCCGTGCGGGAGGTCATCGGCGAGTGGAACAAGAAGAACACCGAAGGCGCGCCCGTCTTCATCGTGTCCACGTACGTGAAGGACAAGTCCGGCTTCCGCAA
>JAEEGL010697757.1_pt1 | contig 20632 bp, 19 predicted proteins | sample 9134231 | NCBI WGS metagenome assembly JAEEGL01 (sample SAMN16246548, study PRJNA631951) | gut metagenome | biome: gut microbiome; feature: rumen; material: fiber-attached | host: Bos | place: Iran: Karaj | collected 2018-10
CCGGTGGCACTCTACGGTATGCCCTACAAGATTGACCAGATTATGGCTATCGCCAACAAGTATGGCATTCCTGTAGTTGAGGATGCTGCTGAGGGCTTTGGCTCTAAGTTCAACGGCCAGGTGCTTGGTACATTTGGTAAGTATGGTGTTTTGAGCTTTAATGGTAACAAGATGATTACCACCTCTGGTGGTGGTGCGCTCATCACAGAGAACGAGGACGAGTGGCGCGAGATTATGATGTACGCCACACAGTATCGTGAGAGCTATCCTTACTACCAGCACGAGAAGATAGGCTATAACTACCGTATGAGTAACATTTGTGCAGGTATAGGCCGAGGCCAAATGACCATTGTTGATGAGCATATTGCCCATCACAAGATGGTACAGAAGATGTATGAAGAGTTGCTGAAGGACGTGAAGGGTATTACAGTACATAAGCAGCCTGCTGATAGCAGATATGACAGTAACTTCTGGCTTTGTACTATGACTATTGATCCTGAAGTAAAGGTTAAGGGACAGGATAATGCCTATAAGCAGGTTGTTACTGGTGCCGTAGGTGGAGCTGCTGGTGTTATCCATGCTGCTTCTAGTGCAGTTACAGATTGCCAGCCTAACGATAATGTAGAAGCTATGCGTATGGGCCTGGATGCTCTGAATATTGAGTCTCGTCCACTTTGGAAGCCTATGCACAAGCAGCCTGTTTATAAGAACGCCCCAGCATACGTCAATGGTGTTTCAGAAGACCTGTTCAAGGTGGGTATGTGCTTACCTGCTGGCCCATACGTAACCGAAGATGATGTGCGTTTCATTGTTGAAGCAATAAAGAGCCTTATTGTAGAATAATGAAGAAACCTTTAATTCTTGTTGGTGGTGGCGGACATTGCAAGTCAGTGTTAGAAGCCGCTGAGAGTGTTGGCTACAGCATTCTCGGAGTACTAGACATGCCCGAGGAGGTGGGAGATGAAATTCTATCTACCAAGGTCATAGGTACGGACGATGATATCCCTGCTTACGTTGATAAGGCAGAGTTCGTCATTACTGTGGGCTTTATCAAGAACCCTGCTATCCGCATCAAACTATACAACAGGATTAAAGAGGCTGGCGGTAAACTGGCAACAATCATAGCCTCTACAGCTTACGTGTCTAAATATGCAGAAATAGGAGAGGGAACTGTAATTCTCCATCAGGCATTTGTGAATGCAGGTGCTAAAGTAGGAAAGAATGTGATACTGAACACCGCTACCAACATTGAGCACGATGCAGTAATTGGCGACCACTGCCATATTTCAACAGGAACCATGGTAAATGGAGAATGTAAGGTTGGAGAGCGTTGTTTTATTGGTAGTCAATCCGTTCTTGCCAATTGCATTTCCGTTGGAGATGACATCATTGTAGGTGCCGGTTCTTTTGTAAGAAAGAGTATTTCTGAAAAAGGCATCTATTCCGGCAATCCTGCTATTCTAAAGATTAAGGCAAAATGACAAAACATACAATCATCATCGCAGAGGCTGGCGTGAACCACAATGGTTCCATAGAACTTGCAAAGCAACTGGTAGATAAGGCTGTTGAGGCAGGTGTGGACTATATCAAGTTCCAGACATTCAAGGCTTCAAAACTTGTAACCAAGGTAGCAAAGCAAGCAGATTATCAGCAGAAGAACATTGGTAAAGAGGGTGATAGCCAGTACCAGATGTTAAAAAAACTGGAGTTTTCACCTGAAGAGTATGATATTCTAGTAGCTTACTGCAAAGAAAAATGCATTAATTTCTTTTCTACAGCCTTTGACTTTGATAGCATAGAATATTTGCATACGCTTAATCTTGGTCTGTGGAAAGTCCCCTCTGGAGAAGTGACCAACTATCCCTTCTTGAAACGAGTGGCTGCTTATAACGAGAAGACCATACTCAGTACAGGAATGTGCGATATGGTAGATGTTCGTGCAGCTGTTGAGGCTTTATACAAGAATGGACTTTCCAAGGAAAACCTGATTCTGCTCCATTGCAACACGGAATATCCTACACCTTTTGAGGATGTGAATCTCAAGGCAATGGACGCGCTCCGTGAAGAGTTTGGCGTTGAGGTAGGCTATAGCGATCATACCAAAGGCATTGAAGTACCCATAGCTGCTGTAGCTTTAGGCGCAACGGTCATTGAGAAACATTTTACCCTTGACCGCAATATGGAAGGGCCTGACCATAAAGCTAGTCTAGAACCAGACGAGTTGAAGGCAATGGTGAGTGCCATTCGCAATATTGAGAAGGCTGTTGGTGGTGATGGAACCAAGCACGTAAGCGAAAGCGAGCGCAAGAACATTGCTATTGCTCGTAAGAGCATTGTTGCCGCTAAAGACATCAAGAAAGGTGAACTGCTCACCGAGGAGAACCTGACTATAAAACGTCCTGGTACTGGTATCTCTCCTATGCGCTGGGAAGAAGTTGTGGGAACAAAAGCAATCAAGGACTTCTTAGAGGAAGACCTCATAGAGATTTGAAGCCTGAAACATGAAACTTGAAAATAAAGCTTATGCGTAAGATTTGTGTGGTAACAGGATCAAGAGCTGAATATGGCATCCTTAGAGGTTTAATGAAAGCCATTAAGGATGATTCAGAATTGCAATTGCAAATTATTGCAACCAATCAGCACCTGTCTAAACTCCAGGGCGAGACCTATAAGGAGATAGAACGTGACGGCTTCACCATTGACTATAAGGTTTATATGGCTGATGATGAGGCACCAGATAATGCCAACACCACGGCCAAAGCCATTAGTAGAGGCGTAAGTGGCTTTGCAGAAGCCTTTGATGCTTTGCAGCCAGACTTGCTATTGATACTTGGTGACCGCTATGAGATGTTGGCTGTAGCTTCTACTGCACTCATTTATAAAATACCTATTGCACACCTGCATGGTGGTGAAATAACAGAGGGCGCTTTTGATGATGCCATCCGTCATGCCATTACCAAGATGAGCCACTTACATTTCACTTCTACTGAGGTATACCGTAAGAGAGTTATCCAGTTGGGCGAGCAGCCTGAACGAGTCTTCAATGTAGGTGCGCTTGGCGTGGAGAATGTGATGAAGAATGACTTCATGAGCAAAGAAGAAATAGAGCAAAGCTTAAACTTCCAAATTACGGACAAGTGTTTCCTTTGCACCTATCATCCTGTGACACTCAGCAAAATGTCCTCTGAAACTCAGGTTTTGAACCTGCTGGAGGCATTGGATGATTTCAAGGACTATCATATCATCTTTACCTATTCTAACTCGGACACTAATTCGCAGATTATTATTAAGCGCATACAGGAATATGTGGATAAGAACGAGGGTAGATGTATGTTTATCCCTTCTTTGGGTCGAAGACGTTATTTCTCAGCCTTGCAATACATGTCGGCAGTGATTGGAAATAGTTCCAGCGGTATCATTGAAGTACCCAGTTTTGGAATACCAACCTTGGATATTGGTGACCGCCAGAAAGGGCGTATTGCTGCTGACAGTGTGATACATTGCGGTTATTCTAAAGAAGAGATAAAGGAAGGCTTGGGGAGGGCTTTGGCTTATGGAAAGAAGCAGATTGAAAATCCCTATTACAAAGAAGGTACTTGTGATACAATCTTGGAAATCATCAAGACTTATCCTTTAGATAATATAGTTCAGAAACATTTTTACGATATAAATCAATGAAGATACTGGTCGTGATACCTGCCCGTGGGGGCAGCAAGGGTATTCCTCGCAAGAATATTAAGCCCTTTGCAGGGAAACCGCTTATCTATTACACGATAGATACCGCACGGGCTATTGCGCAGGATGCGGATATATGCGTGTCAACGGATGATGACGAGATTATCCAAGTGGTGGAGGATTATGGGCTAAAAGTTCCCTTCAAACGTCCAGAAGAACTGGCTACTGATACAGCTGGTACATACGAGGTGTTGCTACACGCCCTTGACTTCTATGAGAAGCAGGGTAAATACTATGATGTTGTGTTGCTGCTCCAGAATACGTCACCTTTCCGTACTGCTGAACACGTAAAAGAGGCTTTGGCATTATACACTCCAGATGTGGATATGGTTGTGTCAGTAAAGGAATGTGCTGCCAATCCTTATTATTGCGTATTTGAGGAGAACGAGGAAGGTTATCTTCATGTTTGCAAGGGCGATGGCAATATCTTCCGTCGTCAGGATGCTCCCAAGGTGTATGAGTATAATGGGGCAATCTACATCATGAATGCGGAGAAGTTGAAGACTACTCATATGCACAAAATGCAGAAGCGAATTAAGTATGTAATGGATGACAAATCATCGTTCGATTTGGATACGATGAATGACTGGAGGATTGCAGAATTAATGGCAAAAGAGGCTTAATATGAAAGATCATTTAATAAGTAAGGATATCACATTGTTAGAGGCTCTATCTCGTATTTGTGATTTAGCACCAGAACCGTTAGTCTTATTTGTTATAGACGAAGAAAAACGGATGGTAGGAACACTGACCGATGGCGACTCTCGTCGTGCATTGATTGCTGGAGCTTCTGTTTCGGATAAGGTGGAGAAGATAATGCATCGTGACTTCAACTATATGAGGGTTGAGGATATAGATGATGTAAAGGAAATCAAGCGTCAGAGAGATATGAAGATGCGGCTCGTGCCAGTGTTGGATGCAGAGAAGCATATCGTGGAGATTATCAATCTGGAGAAGTATAACTCCAGACTGCCCTTCGATGCCGTACTGATGGCGGGCGGAAAAGGGGAACGTTTACGTCCGTTGACATTAGAGACTCCGAAGCCGCTGTTGAAAGTGGGCGATAAATGTATCATTGATCATAACATCGACCGTTTGATTTCGTATGGTGTGAAGCATATCTCCGTAACGGTGAATTATCTGAAAGAGCAAATAGAAGAACACTTTGCTGAACCTCGTGGAGAAGTGAAGGTACAGACTGTGCGTGAACCGAAGTTCCTGGGAACGATTGGCAGTATTAAGTTTGTAGAGAACTTCTATAATGATACGGTGCTGGTGATGAATAGCGATTTGTTTACCAATATCAACTATGAGGACTTCTTCCTGCATTTCAAGGAGTACGATGCAGATATGAGTGTGGCGGCAGTACCATATAGCGTGCAGGTGCCTTACGGGATTTTTAAGATTGAAGAGAGAAGGAATATAACCGGGCTGGTGGAGAAACCGACGTATGACTACTACGCCAATGCCGGCATCTACCTGATAAAGAAGAGTGCTTTGGATTTGATTCCCGAAGACACCTTCTTTAATGCAACAGATTTGATTGAGAAATTGATTTCAGAAGGGAAAAAGGTAATTCGTTTCCCGTTGAACGGGACATGGATTGATATTGGCAATCCGCAGGAATATCAAAAAGCTAACGAATTAGTAAAGCATATGATTATATGAAGATGACAATTACCTTCAATACAAAGGGCTATGATGGTTTTATTGATTTCATCAAAGCTTACGCCATATTTATGGTCGTATTTGCTCATTTTACACCGTCTATAGCAAAGCCAGGATACCCCATCTGGGGGGGGGTACAAGTTCCTCTTTTTATAGTGATTCAAGCGTTTCACGTATATAAGCAAGCACCCAAGGATATTAATTGGAGAAATGTTTTCTGTAGAGTAGTCTTTCCATTTGTAGTGTTACAAACACTTGTTTGGATATTGTTGAAGTTCCCTCCAATCATAAATAGTAATTATTTAGATGCTGCAATGCTCAACGGATGGGGCGGTTATGGACCAGGTTCCTATTATCCTTGGATTTATGTACAGATGCTTTTAGTAATACCATTCGTCAGACCTATTTTGGAGAAAACTTCTCCTGTAGTCTCTGCCATTATCTTTGTTTTACTTTCTGCTGCAATCGAACTTGCATGTGGGCTTTCTCATCTTTCTGTATTTGTATATTCAAGACTATTTGGACGATATTTTTTCCTTTTATATTTTGGATATATTTGGAGTAAATATGGAATAACTCTAAATGCTAGAAATATTTTGATTTCGATGTTTAGCCTTGGAACACTAATTTTTCTTGCTTATGGTGGCAACAACAATGAACCATTTTTCGTAAACATTTCAACCCCCTATCATCGATGGCCCTGCTACCCATATATAGCACTGCTGCTACCATACGTGTTATATTATGTTTATAGCATTATGCGCCGCTCTTCGGTCTGTAAAAAAGTAATTTTTTGGTTGGCGGATTGTTCTTATGAAATTTTTCTTGTTCAAATGATGGTCTGTATATTCTTGAGACCGTCATTCTTTGGCATAATGCAAAACAAATTGATAATATTCATTTTTTGGTATGCTGCCGTGATTAGCCTGTCTTTCTATGGTGGCTATTGTTTAAGAAAGATGAATAAAAGGATAATTTATTATTACGCTTTTAAAAAAAACATTATCATTAATGACAGAAATTAAAAAACTTTTTATTTGTAACTCAAATATGTTCATCCCAATGGTGCTCTCTGAAATACTACAGCATGTGCAATATCAGTATATCGTTATGAGTGACATCAAGAATATCCATAGGTTTTTTGAATATATTTCTATTTCCAATGTTATCTTCATTCCCTATGGTGTGAACTTTGTGCAAGATGGGAAACTTTCTTTTATAAAGAAGAAGAAAGAAACAATGACAACATTAAAACCATATCATATTGAGGAACTTGTGTTCTTCCATGCGGAATTTGGAGACATGGGTAACTGGTTGATTTACAAACTTTCAAAGCGAATTCCTGTAAAATATTGCAAGCAATACAATAAGATCCCGTCCCAAAAGGCAAAATTATCTTTGAAATCTATAATGATGAAAATAAAACTATATGTTTTATGGGGTCAAATTATGGATATTCGAGATGCTGGACATTTATTCCCTTCGCTTCCAGATTCCTTTTTCAGGAAGGTCAATGCTGGAACTGTTAATATAGATGTCAATTTTGAAGTGATAAACTCGTACCTTTCTGATAAATTTAAAGATTATAATTTATCTTCAAAATATGTGCTACTGACAGGTACTGCTGTACAGAACTGTTGGTATGATGAGAAAGAATACACGGACTTTATAGATAAGCTAATTACGACTATCGGAAAGGAAAATGTAGTTTCGAAGTGCCATCCTCGTTACGATGGATTGTATGGTCTCGAAAAAGAGTTGCGACAGATTCCATCGTTTATACCTGGCAATCTGCTTTTGAACCATTATGAGATCTTTATCGGCATAGAGAGTACTCTTTTGGTGGAAGCTGCTCAAGCAGGTAAGAAAGCTGTATCCATTATTGACTGGTTAGAATCGGACGAAGAACGAATAAAAGGACAACATGATTTCTTTGATAGTCGCCTTGATGGAAAGGGTATGATATTTTGCCCTAAAAACATGGCGGAATTTATTGCAATAGTAAAATAGCATAATTATTATGGTGAAAAAGTTAGCACAAATTAAAAAGATTTTCAGATGTTGTTATGACAGGATGTTCACTTGGAGGCAGTTTAGAGGAGCGCATCTTGACAATGTTAAACTAGGACCAGAATTGAACAGAAATTTTGAGATTCGCCATCCAGAAAATCTTGAAATTGGGTTCAAAACGGTAATTTCTGGAGACCTTTTTATCAATGCCTGGGGGGGGTAAAAATAGGCAAATATTGCCATATAGCAAAAGGATTGACTATTTATAGTCATAATCATAATTGGAAATCGGAGGATTACATTCCATATGATTCTATAAACATTAAGAAACCCGTTAAGATAGGCGACTGTGTATGGATAGGTGCAAACGTGACTATCGCACCAGGGGCAGATATCGAGAATGGAGTAATCATATCATCTGGTTCGGTTGTCTTCGGGCATGTACCTCGCTGTGCCATTATTAGAGGTAATCCTGCAGAAGTAATAGGATATAGAAATAATAAAGTCTACGACGAGCTTGAGAGCAAAGGTAGATTTATGTAATTATATTTATGGCAAAAAATAGTGCATTAAATAATTCTTTATTATATGGATTGGGGTCGCTTGTAAAAGCATGCGCATCTTTTTTTCTACTGCCGCTTTATACTAGCATTTTAGGCGCAGAACAGTATGGTCAATTGAGCATTCTTCAAACCGCATCAATTGTCATATCTACTGTTATTACAATGGCTCTTGAACGTTCACTCTATCGACTTTACCATGATTATAAAACTGAAGAAGGGAAAATTAATTTTTTAAGTTCTGTTTTTGTTTCCATCAATTTTATAGGACTGATAGTTGTAATTCTCTTCATATTTTTTGGCCGCAACCTTACTCCCTATCTTGGTGGTGTCGATTTCATGTCGGGTCTTCTACCTGTGGTTTTATATTCTTACGTCAATGCCAATATTAACTATCATCAAATAATCTTACAAACGCGACAGGAAGGAGGAAAGTATGTTTTTATATCATTATTATTTGTGGCAATATATAATGCCTTGTGTATTATCCTCTTGTGTTTCTTTTCGCCCACATATCAGTCTATGGTTTTAGCCACTTTAATAACTACTCTTATAGTATTGCCCATATCTCTTTTTATGGTGAGAGAACAATTGCGATGTTACTTTAATTGGAAAATTTTGAAAAATGTACTTTCATTCACATCGCCAATTCTTGCTATGGTACTTTTTTCATGGCTACTTCATTTCTCTGATCGCCTATTTTTGGCTAATCTTACAAGACTTGAAGATGTAGGTTTGTACTCTTTTGCTGCAAAAATTGTCTCATTAGTTCCATTGTTTTGTGGTGCGATATTCCAATCATATGTTCCCTATTTTTATGATATAACAAATAATGTTCCTTATAAAGATGCGAAATTGAAACTAAAACCAATTAATGATACTATAATATTTATAATATGTATGCTATGCTTGTTATTAGTATTTTTATACAACCTTATTCTACACACCTTTTTCTCATCTGAGTTTTATGACTCCGTAAACATCTTTTATCTATTGGTAATTGGAGCATTAGTAGGCCAACAAACAGGTTTGCTTTCCAATATGCTTTTGCAAAACAAGAAATCCGGTAGATTGGCATTAATAACTATTTCTGCAGGATTGTTGAGCCTAGTCTTCAACCTTTTGCTAATATCGTATATAGGGAGAATAGGTGCTGCAATATCAAACCTGTGTGTTTCATTTTTGATGGTCGCTGCAACATTGTTAATAGCAAAAAGAGAATACTATGTTCCATTTAACTATTACTTACTAATAGGTGGATTATTTGCTATATGTTTAATGTACCTTGCAGATTTGATCTGTGGAAGTATATATTTTCAAGCTCTTTTAAAATTTGTTGTAATAGCAGCTTATGTTTTAGTTGTCATTAAGGGAAATATGTTAGATATTAATGTATTAAAGAGTGCAAGTGTTTCCGTAATTTGTAAAGTTAAAAAAATATCGTCATTTAAAATATATTTATGAAAAAAATGATAATAAAATTATTATATCTGCTGCAAGTTGATAGAATTGTGGACAAGTGGAAACTGATTACAGACGAATTGAGACTAATGCGTATTAAACAACGGACAGGACAAAATCTAAAGTACGTTTGCCAAGGATGGCATTCTCCCATTTTGTCATGTGCTCGAGGAGAAGGGAAATTCTCAATCGGTGTAGGAAGTCATCTGAAATCAGATACTTTTATTGAGTATATGGGGGGTGTAGTTATTGGAGACTACTTCCATACGGGGAAAGGTTTAACAATATTTACTTCAAATCACGATTACGATCAGGGGGAAAAGATACCATATGGTGATAAAGCTGTCTTACGTGAAGTCGTAATAGGGAATTGGGTGTGGTGTGGAGCAAACGTAACAATTGTGCCAGGGGTACATATTGGAGATGGTGCTGTCATAGGTTCGGGTGCTGTAGTGACAAAAGATGTGCCAGAATGTGCTGTTGTAGGTGGAAACCCTGCAAAAATAATAAAATATAGAGATAAAGAGCATTTCTATAAACTTAAGGAAGAACATAAGTTTAAGTAATGCATCATATTTTAATGATGGAAACAAAATTAGTAAAAGTGGCGGTTTTACTTGCCGTGTTTAATAGACGTGAGACAACGTTACAAGGTCTGCGTACTCTTTGCAACGCTATTGACAATCTCACAGGTGATTTTCGCTTTGACATATATATGACTGATGATGGTTGTACAGATGGCACAGGAGAATCTGTTAGGAAGGAATTTCCTGATGTGAAGATTATAGATGGCGATGGTACTTTATTTTGGGGAGGTGGTATGCTAAAGGCATGGCAGACTGCCATTCACTCTGGAAGAAGTTATGATTATTACATATGGTATAATGATGATTCAGATCTTCACCAAGACGCATTAACAACGCTATTTAAGGGGTCAGAGAAAGACATTATTATCACTGGGGCGTTCTGTGATGACAATAATGTTGTTTCATATGGAGGAAAAGATAAAAGCAACAAACTTATTCAACCAAATAAGGAACTACAAGAGGTGTATTATATGAATGGAAATCTTGTACTTATTCCAAAAGAAATAGTTGACGAAATTGGACTTTTGGACAAAAGGTTAATTCATGGTGGTGGAGACTTTGAATATGGAATAAGGGCTCGGAAATTTGGATATAAAATTATGCTTACATCAGAATATGTAGGTAAAGCCAATAGACATGATGAAGAAAAACCAAAATATTGCCAGCCCCAATACAGCATGAGACAGAGACTTAAATACCTCAAATCGCCAATATATAACCCGAAGTTGCATTTCTATTACAACACTATAGCATACGGCAAATTGAGAGCTTGCCTAAATTATGTGTTGTGTTATATAGGTGCTACATCACCCGCTATTTATTCCTATATCAAGAAAAATTTAACAAAATAACACATTGGAACCGTATTTTATTTTTCTAGCCTTTATTTTTGCGTGTGCCGGTTTTGATTATATATCAAAACAAAAAACCAATATCTTTAAGGTTTTGGTTTTTATTGGCCTTACTTTATTTGCTGGTTTACGCTCTGAAGTTGGCATTGATTATGAAAGTTATGCCGCCTTTTACTTAGGATTAAAAGAAGGACCATTGCATGAGCCAGGATCTGCACTTTTGATGGAACTATTAGGTAAGATAAACGGTACAGTGCATCTGTATTTTCTTATCATGGCAATAGTAACAGAATTCTTTGTTTACATAACAGTAATAAAAGAGAAAAAATTTTTCTGGCTAACAGTTGTTATGTATTATTGCATTTCTATATTCTATTTTGCCAGTTTCAATGGAGTCCGCAATTTTGCGGCAATTGCTATAATGACATGGGCATTAAAATATGTTGAAAACAGAGATTTTAAACGATTTCTGATAATTTCTTTAATAACAGGTTTCACTTTCCATTATTCTGCTCTAATTTTTATTCCGTTATATTTTTATTTAAGATATCGCTTGTCTATAAAACAAATTGTATTAATATCAATTGTGGTTATATTGGGTGGTGGAATTATCTTTGTTCTTCTCAAATACACTCCATATGCAAAATATGAAAGATTTATGGAGGATGATACAAGACAGAATACAGTTGAGTTAATTCACTATATTTTTGCAGCATTATCTTTATCTATAATTTTATGGGGAAGAAAATTCAAGTATCTAAGTATTGATAATGTCCTTTATAACATTAACACACTCTCTTTTTATACTATTCTTATGGTAATTCAGCAATCGTCAGGTACTTTTATGATGCTGTTTCAAAGATTTAATAATTACTTCCTCTTTGGTTTCTTACTGATAGTACCAAAGATATTGATGTCAATGCAAAAAGATAACAGGTCTTTTGCTAAAGTCTTTCTAATATTATTTTCGTTTGCTTATTTCATAAGAACGATTGTGTTTAAAGGCGAGCATCACATGCTTGTACCTTATAGTTTCGACTTTACACTATTTGCTCATTAATTAATAAAAACTACAATAATACAATTAATATGAAACAGATGGTTTCTTGTGTCATACCTTCCTATAAACGTGCAGATACGTTGAGGAGAGCTGTTGATAGTGTGCTTGCTCAGACATACGATAATATGGAGGTGCTGGTGGTAGATGACAATATTGCGGGCGATGAATTTAGTAAGGCGTTGTATGATATCATTGATGAATATAAAGATGATAGTCGAGTGAGGTTGGTTACTCAACCAAAACATATCAATGGTGCTGAAGCTCGCAATGCAGGTATAAGAGCTGCAAGAGGAGAGTGGATAGCTTTTCTAGATGATGATGATGAATGGCTTCCAACTAAAATTGAAAAGCAGATGACGGCTTTGGATAAGCATCCAGAGGTAGCTGGCGCATCATGTTATTATAATGAATACGTGGATGGAAAACTGTTTCATTCATGCCCGCCATATATTACAGATGATTTGAACTTCAAAGTGCTGACCAGACAGATTGCTATGTACACACCGACGCTTCTGATGAGGAAGGATAAACTGATGGAGTTCGGAGGTTTTGATAATCGCCTTAGAAGACATCAGGATTTGCAATTGCTGGCAGAATATACACACAGAAATAAGATGTTGGTAGTGGAGGAGTGTCTTGTGAATGTGTATGGCGATTCGTTGATAAATAGACCGTCGCTCGAAAGTTTAATACAGGTTAAGAAAGATTATTTCGCTTCGATAAAGAATGTCTTTGAATCATATCCGAAGCACAAGCAGACTCTTATTAAATGCGCTCACTATTATGAGGTGATGTTTTGTGCTTTGAAGACGAAGAATATAGGTGCAGCTATCAAATATGCTACTAAGGCAGGTATCCATCCCGAAGCGATAAAAATGTTGGTAAAGCGATTTAAGGATAAAAAATATATAGCACAGTAATTTTTTTATGGGAAGTCTTGAACAGAAGATAAACTACCAGTTGAATAAAGTTCCTGGTATTAAGAAGTATATTAAAAGAGGTTATCAGCTAGCTTGCTATGCTGCAAGTAAGAAGATAACGGTTGAAGGAGATGTCAAGAGGTTATCACCAAATGACAATGCTGAGTATTTCTTTGGATATTATGACAAATCTCCATGGGATGCTACGGGGAGGTATATGCTTTGTATGAAGGCTAAAGACACATGGAGTGAGCCTGATCCTGTTGGAGAAGCTGAGATATTGCTTTTCGACCTTAACCTTAGCCCTGGTGATAAAGATTATTGTAAGAAGTTGGCAACAACTCACACATGGAATGTGCAGCAGGGATGTATGGCTCAATGGTTAGGGCCAGATTACAGTTCAAAGATACTGTATAATGACCTAAGAGATGGGAAGTACTGCTCTGTGATTCTTGATGTTGTTTCAAAAGAGGAAAGAGTGCTACCTATGCCTGTATATACATTGTCTGCTGATGGTAAAACGGCATTATCTTTGGACTTCTCGCGTTTGCATAGTTTGAGGTTAGGCTATGGATATGCGGCACTACCAGAAAAAACAAAGGGAGTGGCATTGCCTGATGAAACATGTATCTGGAAAATGGATATTAAGACAGGGGAAGTTGTACCATTGCTGAAGTATACCGATTTCGCCAAGTTCCAGCCAAGACAAGAGATGCAGGAAGATGGTAGTGTGCACAAGGTGAACCACTTGATGCTTTCACCTAATGGAAAGCGTTTTATGGTATTGTATCGTTGGTTCTGTGGGCAAAGAAAGTACACTAGATTGATTACATGTAATGTGGATGGTAGCGATATGTATGTACTGAGTGATGACGATATGGTATCTCACTGTTATTGGAAGAATGATAGCGAGATTTTGGCATTTGAACGCAAGAAGGTACATGGCCCTGGTTACTATCTGATGAAGGATAAAACACAAGAGTGGCAGTATCTATGGCCACAATTAAGCAATGACGGCCATCCAAGCTATTGTCCGACAGATAATAGTTTGGTTGTGTTTGATACCTATCCTAGCAGATCAAGAGTGCAGGAGTTGAAATTGTGTAGAGATACCGATATTGAAGGCAAAGATTTGAAGGTGTTAGCAAGAATGTTCTCACCATTTAAGTACGATAATGATACGAGGTGTGACCTACATCCAAGATGGAGCAGAGATGGTAAGAAGGTGTGCTTTGATAGCGTGTTTGAGGGCCATCGTGGCCTGTATGTGGTCGAAGTTTAAGAGAATAATGTGCATTCAGCAAGAAGCCGACAAAAAGTACAAGAAAGTCTTTATCCATACGCTTTCGGAAAAAGACACTTCTTTCTCTGTCATCGCCGTACGCTGTAACTCGGAGGAGAGTACAGGCAAGCGTAAGATGACTGCGGGGCAGGTATATATGCTGTTGCAGGGTTATGGCATTGCAGATGGAAGGGTGGAGAAAAGCCTGAGTAGGATAGAGCAGGATGTAATCTACGATGACTACTACCTTGGAGGTCTGAAAGGGAAACCACACTTACAAATATCGGCCATTGTTGGTCAGAATGGTTCAGGAAAGAGCAGCATTGTAGAATTTTTAATGCGTCTGGTGAACAATTTTGCCGCAGCAACCCTTGGTGAAGGGAAACGAGGCCCTGCAGCTACGAGATTGCATTTTATCGACTATGTTGATGGTGAACTGTGGTATGCCCAAAATGGCAAAATGTATCACCTTACCGTGAAAAATGCCCACGTGATGTTGACAGAGTATATCAACAAGCGACAGGAGGACAATAAGGTTGTCTATGAATGTGAAGTATCACGCTTTAATAATCATGAAGACGATAAACAGAGAAAGGTAGAATCGGTCATAAAGGGAATAGAAGATGACGCAGAACTGAAGAAAAAGTATGAGCATTTCTTCTATACGCTGGTATCGAACCAGTCTATCTATGCCTATAACACTTTCGACTTTGAAAAAGAGTGCAATAGTGCGGAGAAGGAATTGGAGGCTTTGGGGCCGAAAGATGATGGCGAACCCTATACGACAGAGGACCTGAGTTGGCTGCATGGCATATTTCATAAGAATGATGGCTATCAGACTCCAATAGTCATCACACCATTCAGGAACGAGGGAATCATTGACATCAACAATGAGAACCTGCTTGCACAGGAAAGGCTAATAACACTCTTGGTTCTACAGGAAGACTTGAGAATAATCAACGGCCACCTGAAGGTGAAGAGCCTTTCGTATTCGTTTGAGTCAGATACATACCATGGCTATAGCGCAGTGAAGGATTATCTGGGTTATAAAAATCTGACGGAACCTGGTTACAAAAAGCTAAGAGACAGTATTGTCAAAGCATGGGGAGAACTGCTTGATGAAGATTTAGCTAAACACAGGGATGCAAGTCCATATTATGAGCAAGCAGTGGACTATCTGGTGTATAAGACTCTAAAGGTGTCGAAACAGTATAGCGGGCATCACTCCTTTCACCAGAAATATAGTCGAATGACAGATGAATATGACGAGAAGGCATTGAAAGACATGGTGGAGGGTGAGTCGATAGATCATTCTCATGTTACCAGGAAGGTGATGCAAGCATTAGCCTATATCGTGTTTGGCGTGTTTGACCTACCTGTCGTAGAAGATGGAGAAGGAAAACCGACACATTCACAAAAAGAGATAAAGTTTGACGAACTGGCATCAACTTGGAAGGAAATGACCTCGAAAAGGTCGGATGACATCATGTATATGCCACTATGGAGTCATCTGAGGATGTGTGCCCTGACAGTACCTCCGTTCTTCTGCTTTCAAATCAATGTTTGTGATGTGGAAGATGAAACGGTCGATATTGATTTTGAAACGCTGAGTTCTGGAGAGAAACAGCAGATATACAGCATTAGTTCCATATTATATCATCTGGACAATCTCAATTCGGCCAAAGATGACAAGAGCAACCCAAACAGGATATGCTATGAGCATGTGAACGTGATACTGGAGGAGATAGAGCTTTACTATCACCCGGAACTACAACAACAGTTTGTGTTGTTCCTGATTGAGGGATTGAACCAAATGATATTGGAAAACATCAAAGGTATCAATGTGATGATAGTAACGCATTCGCCATACGTACTGTCGGACATTCCTAATACCAATGTACTTGCCCTAAAGAAAAACCAGGCAGAACCGATGGAAGGATTAAGAACCTTCGGCGCCAACATACATGACATGCTGAAGGACAGCTTTTTCCTGCAGGGTGGCTCGATGGGCTACTTTGCACAATGGGAGGTTGGCCATCTGATGGCTTGTATGGAGATTTATCAATGGGCTGCTGTAGATGGAGTGGACTTGCTTCATCTGCCGGAACGGTTCAAGGTTTTTGAGCGGAGCGATGCCTACGAATTTCTCAGGCGATATGAGTACCCTGTACCTGCTGATGGTAGAAATGAAAAACGTTTCTCGTATGATCATTTCAAGCAGGACTTCTCGGAAGCAAGTATATTGAGGAGGATAGAACTGTTTGACGAACCTGTCATCAAGAACCTGTTGCTGGAGGAGTTTCATAGGACATTCCCGAAGAACGATAAGGACTATAAAGAGGCAAAACGCAGCGAGTTGATGCGACAGTTAAAGGAACTTGATGGAGATTGTTAATCATGATGCTGAAACTGGAGAAACCGAGTCAGGAAATCAGGGATGCATACGTAACAAAGTTGATGCCTTCTTTGATTAAGCGCATCAAGGAAGGTGTTGCTGATGGCCCGAATAACCCACGTATTCAACTGTCGGATAGTGCTAAGGCCGTATTATTGCCTGATTGGAACAGTGCCCAGCCTCAGAATACTGATAGGCTGAAGGAACTTCTGATAAATGAACCTGTAGAGCTGTTGACAAAGGAGCAGGAGATAAAAGATGATTTTGCCAATATTGTCGTAGAGGCAGACAGACCAACAGATAAAGTACTTGAAGCTATCATGGGGTATGGTGCGGTGTTTAATAGCCAGTCTAAGTCAAAGGCTTTCTGGTTGGCAAAACAGGTGGGCAGGAATACATGTGTGTATTGTAACAGACAATATGTATTTACAGTTGAGAGAGGTGAAGGAAAGATAAAAGAGGACAGAATTGCACGACCAGAATTTGACCATTGGTTTCCGAAAACTAAACACCCCTTGTTGTCAATCAGTCTGTATAACCTGATTCCAAGTTGTACAGTATGCAACAGCTCAGTCAAAGGTACAGCGGAGTTCGCAATTGGTACACATATTCATCCATACATGCATGAGGATGGGCATCCAGACTTTAAATTCAGGGTTGCACCATCGGCGACCCAGAAATTGAAATGGGCTGTAAAGCTGGATGCAGCCAATGGCAGTAAAGAGCAGAGGACAATTAAGGATCTGTGTTTGGAGGAGTTATACTCCATGCATGGTAATCTGGAGGTAAACGACCTGATGGAGTTTAAGATGAAATATCCAGATGGATACCTGAAGCAACTGATGTATGACGTTATGAAAGACATCAAAGTACCTTATCGGTTGACTTTGGAAGAAGTGTACAGGATGCTTTTTGGCGTGGAAATGAAGGAAGAGAAGTATTTAGACAGACCTTTTAGTAAGATGAAACACGACATACTACACGACATGGGTGTAGTGTAACTATACATATAATAAAAAGTGAAGAATATAGCTGTAATCCTACCTGTCTATAAGAAAGATAAGGTAGAATATCTTAGTAAGTCAATAGAGAGTATTGTGATGCAGACATACAGGGATTTCCACATCTTTATTGGTGTGGATGGCCCTGTGAGTGATGACATCAATCAGTTTTTCAAGCAGATAGAAGCGCAGGAAAAAATCAGAATCATGAGATTCAAAGAGAATCGAGGGCTGGCTTGTGTGCTCAATGATTTGCTTGATATCTGTTTCAAAGAGGGCTATGAATATATAGCACGAATGGATGCTGATGATATATCAGAACCCTCACGATTTGAAAAACAGATGAAGTTTCTTGATGGCCATCCAGAGGTAGATGTAGTCGGTGGTGCCATTGATGAAATAGATGAGAAGGGCAACAGTCGCAAGAAGAGGATTGTATATCCTGAGACACCAGTAGAATGTAGGGCTTTCTTTGCAAAGAGAAATCCTCATGCTCATCCTGCAGTAATGTTCCGCAAAAGCTTCTTTGACAAGCTGAATGGAAAGAAGTATAGGCCAGAGTATCGACAGAACCAGGACACAATGCTTTGGTTCGACGGACTGATGGCAGGTACGCAGCAGGCTAATATCCCTGAAGTAGTGCTGAAGTTCCGAATGACAGACACTATGTTTAAGAAACGCAGGAATGGTTGGGCATTTGCGAAGAAGCAATTTTCAGACAGGCTGATGATCAATAAAGGCCTGGGATATGGCTTTGGTGCAGATGTTTATGGATTTGCTATGTTCTGTATGTTGGTATCGCCAGCTTGGATCAAGAAGATTGCATATAAGGTGTTTAGGTAAACGCTAACGCTAACCTTGACCTTAACTCGAACACGGATGTCACGATTAACACGGATATTCTTTGAACTAATACAGATAGCGATTGGTAATAAGGCTGGATTTGACAAAGCTCCTACAGAAAAGGAATGGGGTGAGCTTTTCGATATGGCCTGCATGCAGTCGTTGGTAAGTGTGGCTTTGGAAGGGGTGAATAAGTTGAAAACCGCTAACCCTAACCTTAACATTGACATTAATCTGTTATTAGAGTGGATTGGAATTCAGCAGCAGACTATTGCTGAGAATAAAAACCAGAACCAGAGGACAAAGGAATTGTGCGAGATATTTCGGAAGGGTGGCTTCCAGAGTTGTGTGCTGAAAGGTCAAGGTACAGCTCTTTATTATGAGCATCCAGAATACAGACAGTGTGGAGATATTGATATTTGGGTGAAAGGCGATCGGGATGAAATACTGAATTTTGCAAGGAAGAATGGCTATCATATAGGCCATATCGATATAAAGCACTCCGATATAGATTTCTTTGAAGATGTACCAGTAGAAGTACATTTCTTGCCATCTTGGATGTATAATCCATCAACGAGTAAAAAACTACAGAAGTTCTTCAAGGCACAATCTGAGCGACAGTTCGACAATTATGATGCAGATGCAAGTTTTACGCATACAACTGTTGTATTTGATCTTGTATTTTCAATAGTTCATATCTACAGACATATCTTCTCAGAAGGTATTGGCCTGAGACAGTTGATGGACTATTACTATATTTTAATGCATTCATCAGTTGAGCAGCGTAAAGAAGCTTTTGAAGTGCAGAAATCACTGAAAATGGCAAAGTTTGTAGGTGGCATCATGTGGATTCTGCGTGAGTGCTTTGGTATGAAAGAAGAATATCTACTATGTGCAGTAAATGAGCAACACGGTAAATACCTGCTTTCTGAGATTCTTACAGCTGGAAACTTTGGTCAGTATGATGGAAGGATGCTACGCATTGATAAGGAGAAACGCTTTGAGCGTGGCTTTGTGCAATTGAAGCGCAATCTGCGTTTTGTAGGCTATTATCCTTCTGAAGTGCTATGGTCACCGTTCTGGAAGCTGTGGCATTGGTGTTGGAGAAAGAAGAAAGGATATTTATAATGTATGATACTGAAATTTTTATTCGATAGAGTAGTTTCATTTATTGGGCTATTTTTCCTATGGCCAGTTCTGCTCATTGTAGCTGTATTGGTAAAGATTAAAATGCCCGGAGGGCCTGCTTTCTTCGTGCAAAAGAGAGTTGGTAAAGACGGCAAATTGTTTGACTGTCATAAGTTCCGTACTATGACCGTCAAACATAGTGGTTCTACGGTCTCTGTTGCAGGGGACAGTCGTATTACTCCCCTTGGAGCAAAGTTGCGACACTATAAATTTGACGAGCTGCCTGGGCTTTGGGATGTTCTCATCGGCAATATGTCGTTTGTTGGCCCGCGCCCTGATGTTCCTGGATATGCAGACCAATTGAAAGGGGATGATAGGCGTGTGCTGAAGTTGCGACCTGGAATTACGGGACCTGCCACTCTGAAATATCGACTTGAAGACGAGATGATATCGGAGTATGTAGCAAAGAAACAGAAAGAGGGAGACACTCGTGAAATGCAGTTGATAGCAGAGGAATACAATGATAAAGTCATTTATCCTGATAAAGTACGGTTGAACTTGTATTATCTGGATCACTATTCGTTTGTGAAAGACTTCCAAATGATAGTCTGTACTGTGTTAGGTAAGCATATGAATTATGCGGGTGAGAAGATATAATAAAGAATAATAATATTTTTAAATAAGACAATGAAAACAGCACTTATTACTGGTATTACTGGTCAAGATGGAAGCTATTTGGCCGAGTTTTTGTTAGAAAAAGGTTATGATGTACATGGAACAATCAGACGTAGTTCTGTGGACTTCCGTGAGCGAATTGCACATTTGGAGGGAACTCCACATTTTCATCTGCATTATGCAGATCTTGGTGACTCAATGAGTGTGTTGGGCGTGATTGGAAAAGTTCGCCCTGATGAGATATATAACCTGGCAGCACAGAGCCATGTGCAGGTTTCGTTCGACAGTCCAGAGTTTACTGCAGATGTGGATGCTGTGGGGGTATTGCGTATTCTTGAAGCAGTTAGACAGTTGGGTATGACGGATACTTGTCGTATCTATCAGGCTTCTACTTCAGAGTTGTATGGTAAGGTGGAAGAGGTTCCTCAGAATGAGAATACTCCGTTCCATCCCTAC
>JAEEGL011288107.1_pt1 | contig 20632 bp, 24 predicted proteins | sample 9134231 | NCBI WGS metagenome assembly JAEEGL01 (sample SAMN16246548, study PRJNA631951) | gut metagenome | biome: gut microbiome; feature: rumen; material: fiber-attached | host: Bos | place: Iran: Karaj | collected 2018-10
TACACACAAAAAGAGCTTTACGAGATCATCCTTGATATTGCTGCAAGCAAGAAGGAATATGAAGATCTTTTACAGTGGGTAATGGACCATCAAATCTAATGAATAATGGGCGGTACGTTCAAACGCACCGCCCACACTTATAGCTTCACAGCTTTGGACAGATTATACATCCATTAGGTTACAGCGGAGCATGATATATGATCATGCCCCACCATGCAGGTTATCTATTCCTCAGTCTATATCCCCGTACCAGCCGGGTTTTGTATAGCCGTTTTCTCCCTCAGGAAGTCCGATTACATGGAGCTCATCACAGGAATAAACCCAGCCTTTTCCCGGGCCAGTGTATGCTAATCCTGATGAACAGTCCTGGCTGCCACCGCTACTCTTTGCGCTCTTACCCGAGGTATTATTGGGAACTCTCCCCTCTCCATACTTACCGGCTGCATCGATGGCTTCCTGGGTAAGATTCCCATCTGCCTCAAGATCATCCAGCCATTTCTCCTTAAACTCTTTCTCCCGCTGCTCTCTCTTGGCCCTGGTCTTTTCGTAATATGAAGTCCAATCAAAACTTGCAGCGTCGACTGTAATACTGGCAAACAGATACATAGCCATGACAATTAAAAAAGTTGAGAGCAGAACCACCATTTTCTTCATAACTCACACCGTCCTTTCGCAAAGAAAACAATTGTTTTGTCCCCAACAATACTTATTTTCATTCCCCAATGATGCTTTGTTTTGTTGGACTAATTGTCTCACAATACAAATCCCATAAAACGGACAGCAAAAAGCCCCCATCTAATACACCATCCAATCTATAAATTGCATGAAAAAAGCACCTGCCAGAAGCAGATGCTCAGTTCACAGATATCACTATGTAGTTGTCATCATCTGGTACACATATAGCAATTACCCAGATCTACGATGTAGCCACTGTTTACAGCTCCGCCTATGCTCCCCAAGGCCTTCTGCTTTTTGTATGGATGATTGGGATTGAGGTTTACAAGGCTGTTAAAAAGATCAATTTTAGCAATTATTGTTCCTTTGCCACTGATAACTCTGTTGATCATTTGTCTTCCTCCATTTCTAAAATGTCCTTTATTCTTCTAATTTTGTCTATATCGTTTTTTTGAATCACTTCAGCAAGCCTTGAGATTAGCTTAACTCCATCCACTGATGTAACTTTTATTTCCGGTTCTGATTCCTTCGCATTCCCCAGAAGCCTCTGTAAATGTCCCCTCAGGGCAAGTCTGATCACGAAGCTGGCTCTTGGCTTAACTAAACCCATCTGTTTTTTTACTGCTTCAAAAACTCTTTCGTATGCCCCATCATCCACGTTGAACGTTGTCGTTCTAATTCCTTCTGGTACATTTATTCCTTTGGGAATATCAACTTTAGTAGTGTTAAGCGTAACTAAGTAGTTCGAACCGGCTTCCTTAAGATAGGCATCCAGATCCACAACCGCAAGGTTTATAGCTTCGACTTCATGCCCTGGCTCAATTCTATAGTCCAAGTCCGCTATGGCTTGAAGTATGCCCTGATCAAATGTACTCATTCTGATGCTTTTCTGCATTAATGATCACCCCTTTCATCCAAAATATATTATTTGTATATATCGGTATCTATTAATAATAATATTCAATCGCTATAATATCAATAGCTTTTGTAAATTATTATAATATTTGTCATTTTGTGCCTCCAAAAAAGAACCTCATGGTTTTCACCACAAGGTTCACATCAAATGCAGGCTCCAGCTGTCATTCTTCATAAGAAAGCAATCTCAATGCTCTTCTAATTCCCAGAACAGTCAATACCGTAAAAAGGTAATATGCAAAAGCAATAAGCGCTAATCCTAAAGTTGAGTTCCCTTCTGTTAAAGCCATTATTCCGCATATTCCCAAAATCAACATAGCCAATAGTATCTTTCTCATATGTATAGAGTCTCCCTTTCCAAATATACTTAACTCCTGAACGAGCTGTGTCTCCCGTCTTGCCCTTTTAAAAGGACTTCACTTTAGCGGCTTCATCATCTTGATGCACTCAAAATTCCCACTCATCATGTGGCCATCGTCAACTGTCTTGTAGCCGAGTTTTTCATAAAAACCGATGGCAACGATCCTGCTGTCCACCTCAATGTTCGAGTATCCGCATTCAAGGATCCATTTTTCGGCTTCTTCAACAACTTTCTTTCCCAGGTTCTGTCCGCGGTATTCAGGAAGTACAACTACTCTGCCCAGTATTACACATTGATCACTCTTTTCATAAAAACGACAAGTGGCAATGGGATAACCATCATCCAAAAGGACAATATACTTAGTCCCGTCGCAGTCGTGTTCATCAAATTCTTCCCGCAATGATATATGATGCTGCCGGTTCATCCCTTCAATCCTTACTGAGTAAGCACCGGCACGTTGCCATTCTTCTTCGCCGCGTAAAACACTGATATTCGTCATACCTGCACACTCCCCTCTTTGCGCTCTTTGGATGTAACAACATATCGTGATAATTGAGCACATCAAAAAAACACAGAAATGCTAACTTGCTTTTCTTAGCTTTGTTGTCTTATTACATTATATTTGGAAGCTTCGCAGCACACAATTGAACCCGATTGCTGAAATATAAGCTTATTTTCCACTATACTATTCAATCACCCCTGCAGGATAAAGATCTCCTTCCGGAAGCACAGGAGTCTCATCCTCAGCATTTTCTTTTGTTACTTTCTTCCGCTCCCCCGGCTCAACTTTAATTGTACCGGCACTTGTCTTGGCAAAAATCACAGCATCACCAATGTTCTCAATGTACAATGGGCACCCGTTTGTGCCTTCACTATAAAACTCGATATTCTGATAATGCGGAAAATACCGAAGATCTATCTTGTGATCGTCCGTGCTGATCAGGTAACTATTCTGAAATGTACCAACATGTGGCCATGCAGAGTATTCAAGTTTCTTTCCATCCTCGGATTCCTTAGGGACAAAATAAAGTGAGTGAAAATAATACTCACAGAAATTAGCAAGAACCAAAAGAACCTTGCCAGGCTCAATCGAAGGACAATCCATTTTATCCTTATACTTTTCCTTCAGCCTCTCATAATCAGGGATGACATTAGGATATTCATCCTGCTTCTTAAAACGGCAATAGGCAAGCGGGCAGTGATATACGCTATTCTTAGTTGTAAGAATCAGCTCCTTCTCATTCTCATCTATATGTATTGCCTGTACCGCCGAAGTATGCATGCCCATAGAATCAGCCAGCTTTCTATGACCGGTTACAATCCCATGACCAATCCGGTATAATTCACCTTCAATTTCATGTTCCCCAATATACCAGTAATGAAGCTGTAACTTCTTTCCTTCTTCATGGGATACCAGATTAGCAACATAGGAATCAATAAGGTTTCTTCCAAGCTCTTCGAACGTCTCCCCTTTAAGAACATTTCTCTGAATGCCCATGACAATCTCTTTGCCCTCATATGTAAAAAAGAGCTTAGTCACCACCCCATAATCACGTATAACTCCACGAATATCATATCTTTCAGAAAAAACCTCTATTTCTTTCCTAAGCATCGACTCTGCCATTGATTATCCCTCCTCATGTTATAGCGGCTAATTCCTTACACTTGCACCAATAGAATACCCCTCTATAAGCGGCATGCCGTTGAACTTGTGGTTGAAAAAGCCAGTATATATCCTTGCACCTGGCTTAACGCCTGCAGTCCTTGTCGCTGTCCAGCTTTTCATTCACCACTCTATCAATAGTCATGCGATGTATGTTGGTGATATCAGCCAATATCCCACTCTTAATAAGCTTGCCAAGACTAACAGGAGTATAGTTACACACGTTAGCCGCCAAGTTAATATGTTTGCATCCCTCAACGTATGGAGCTCTATTATTATGGTCATGTCCGTGAATATTTAGGCACCAATTAAGTCCCTGCACCGGTTCATGTGAAAGTAGAATCTGACCCGCTACAAAGATAGGTCCTGCATAAATCTCATCGAAAAGGCCAATATAATCAGATCTTCTATCATGGTTGCCAAGAATAAGCACTTTATATCTAGCCTTGATTTTTTTTACATATTCGGCTTTCCCAACATCTCCCAAGCAAACAAAGGTGTCATTTTTTCCAACTATGCTGTTGATCTTCTCAATGAGCTCCTCTGCTTCAAGCCAGTCGTCCACCATTTCCTTGCCAATTGCATCATCAAAATGCAGGTCAGACAATATATATACCGATCCGCCATCAGACCAGTGACGGTAATTCTCATATAGTGTTGGAATCATTCTTTTCCCTCACTCTTTTCATACGTGTTCTTCTTATTCTTCATATTTATAAAGAAAGAGCTGTCTGTCATCCGCATCAAAATCCCATCAAAAAAATGACTTAACAAATCGCCTTGCAAAATGCCTGGGGTTTCATGCTTTAGTCTCATAAACTCCTTAAATTCTATGTCTAAACCCGAGCACATTTCCTTATACGAATGATACTCCACATCATTAACTTTTATTATGTACCTACTATCTCTCATAACACACCCCTTCTAATAAACACCTTTCTTCTGTATGTTCCTTCAGTTTAGTCTTTCTGTATGCATCCAGATCAAAATTACGGGCATTTACGGGATCCTGACCTCGTCTAAATATCCAATTTGTTCCTACCGGCATATTAAGAATCCTTTTAACCGGCACATCGCATCTATCCGCCACAGCTTTAGCAGTTTCCACATCATTACCGCCCATATAAATGTATGTATCGCAGTTTCCAATAATGGTTTTCCCGTCATTCCCGTAGGCTTCCTGTAGTTGCGACTCTGCTTGAATCATGAGCATAGTTGATATTCCCCTTGAGCGGATAGAAGCTATCATCCGGGGAAAATCATTTATTCTGACATTAGTCGCAAAATCATCCAGAATAAACCTCGTCGGAACGGGTAGTGCATTCCCATTGCACTCCTTATCTGCATGTCGGCAAAGTTCATTTATAGTCTGGGTAAAGAAAATATTAACCAGCCCATCCAAAGATCTATCTGTATCACTTACCACAACAAAAAGAGCTGTTCTCTCATCTCCAATAGTAGGGATATCTATTGTGTCCGTTTTGAGGATGTTATTAATTTCAGGTGTGTCGAACAACCCAATCCTGGCATTAACCGAAATTAGTATGGATTTTAACGTCCGCCCCGCAGCTATTCGAAACTTATCGTAAGTCTTCACCGCATAACTGCCAGGATGATCTTTTTCCAAGTCTTGAAACATGTAATCAAGCAGCGTTTTTGTCTCTGGATCATTCTCATCTATATGACATGAACTAACGAGTTTCATTAAAATCTCAAGATTCTGATCCTCCTTAGTCGTTGTTTCAACCAGATATGCCATACACGCCTGAACCAAAAGCTGTGCTGCTTGATCCCAAAAAGGATCATAATGACCTCGCTCTTTATCCTGATAAATCAGCATATGAGCAATCTTAACTATATCCTGCGTATTATGTATATACCTAAAAAAATTATAATGTTCCGAAGCTTCCGGATCAGTGAAATCCAGTTTTAATACCCTGTATCCTCTTTGTTCCAGGTACCCCTTGTACTTTCCGTACAGATTACCTTTGGGATCCGAAACAACGTAGCTTCCCGTTGCCTGTAACAAGTTAGGTTCAACAATACTACGTGTTTTACCAGCCCCACTTGTACCGACAACAAGTATGTTATTATTTAGTTGCGTTTTCAGGCAGTCGAGACTATAGTACTGACCCTGAGCTATGATGAGCATATTTTCTTCCATAACGCCACCCATTTATTTGACCATTATTGTTTTGGTTATGCTGTCACATAACCCAAATTTAATTGCATCTTCGGCGTTCATGGTATTATCAAAGCTAGTTGCTTCATCTATTTCCTTAGCCGACTTACCTGTATGCTCAGAAAGAATACCATTCAATATAGCCCTTGTCTCCAATATTGAATCTGAAATATTTTTAATACTTGTGGCAGATCCACCTACTCCATTCGAGATCAATGGTTCATGAATCATCACCTTACTGTGAGGAAGTATATAGCGCCTCCCCTTCTGCCCGCCGGCAAAAATTATAGCTGCCATACTTGCCGCCAAACCGGTACATACCATATTTATTGTAAGATCACTTCCCTGAACAGCATCATATATCATAAGTCCAGCATTCACCTCTCCTCCGGGGCTGTCTACATAGATTGTTATAGGCTCATTGGATTCCTCCAGATAAAGAAGCTCTGAAAGGAACACATTTGCCATATCAGAATCTATATTTCCATTAAGAAAAATGATCCTATTCATCAGATGTCTTGTTGTTAGCATTACTTCCCGGGTACCATGTGCGCTTTCAACTTCTATTGCAGGAATCCAGTTCATACTCGCACCTCTTCTCTGTATAACCTTTTACTACATTCAATGATAATGGTTTGCCACATTTGAGTCATTCAACGCGTAGTTGAAAAGGCAGGAATTAGAAAACATAGTTCCGTGGACATCTGAAAAAGCTACACATGTGTATCTTTTTCAGTTATTCGGTATTAGTGATGATATCCCTCATACATTTCCATACGCTCAGCTCATTATAAGTCCTTCATAGCTCAGATATTTACATCATTAAAAACAACTATGTCATAAACAGACACACCTAATACATTCGCCAAATGAAACAGTGTATCCGTCGAAGGCATCCCCTTGCAATTTGGTTTTCCTTCAGCAATAGACTTCCACTTATAGACTCCCTGCACAGATTCAAAGCCAATCCCCTTCTGAACATCAGCCGGGGTTAACCCCTTCTCTTTCATTATCCTAAATATATTGGCACATGTGGCCTGATTGTTGATAACTTTAATTCTCATACCATTTTCTCCATTTCTAATGAATTTTATATGTCATCGCCATGTATGCTCAGAAATAACGTGCACACAATTAAGCCCTCTGAATCTAAATTGTCTTGAAATCCATTCCCTGAGCACAAAGGCAATGGCGGAATCAATATTCTGTTGAAAAATGGGAAAATACTTGAAAAAAGGCCAAAACACTACCAACCGCCTAGAATTTATACTTTGTGTTGTATTGCAAAAACTAATTGTAAATGGTAATGTTTGGATATGAAGTGAACACTGAGTAGGGTTCAAAAATACTTCATGCGTCAGATGCTACAATATCTGACACCACTCAAGAGAGACGTTTTTGCGGAACGTCTCTTTTTATTTTCCCTTGGACAATACATTCATAAACATCACCTCCCACATATCTTGGATCTTAGTTTTTCCATTACGCATTAAATATGTCATATTTGAAAGGAAACTGTGTTTTCTGTACAGCCCATTTTGGCTTATTGTATTTCAGATATCCTTCTCTAAAGCCAATATCATATTTCACGCATTTCAAATGATGCCCAGTTTATTTCATTCCTCCATGTCGTAGTCAACTTTAATTTGTGTCACTCCTTCGACAACTTTGATGCCACGTACCTCACAGCAATCAAGAAGTCTGCAAAGCCCCTCAACATCACCTTCATATAAAACCACTTCTTCATATGTAATGAGCCTTATATTCTCCTCTTTTTCGTACTTTTTTAGTAATTCTTGAATCCTCATATTTGTCCCTCTCATCTCCCGCCTGTTTACAAAGCAAAGCAAATGATGTAATTTATATTCCTGCAAATCATTTACTTGCCTTTTATGACAGATCTTTTTTAGCTTCATAATAAGTATGTCAGTTAATACAGTTGCTATTATTTTCTGTACAGGGGTATTATTCGGCAATTCAATTGCCAGAGCATCGTGTGCTTTAGTCCAACTCTTTTTCTTCGCTTGATTTTGTGTCTTTCTGTTTATGAATTCTTTGCTTTGCAAGATTATTCTTTCGATATTCTTTTAAGCAGTGAGGGCACAACTTCAGATTGCCTTTAGAATTATAAAGTTGCACATATGAATACTCAACTTTTTCATCACACCAATCACATTTCCTTGTAAGTACTGTATCCTCTCGCATATTCTGTCCAATAACACACACCTGTTCTTCCATGTCTGGAAACATATCTATGATTTTTGCACACATATTTATTGCCTGTGGCATTATGTTTTTTCGAGTATATAGATTATGCGCTGTGTCGCTCCACTTAAGGCCTTTATATATCGGATGACGTAAAAAGAAATAGATTTTATGACTTTGAGTGAATACAAACTCGGGATTGCCGTTTCTCTCGTCATCTTCATCAAGATATTCTGCAATTTCAGGATTTTTAGTCGCTAGCGATTCTCTTTTCCCAATTCTAATGTAGTTCGCAATAATATCACTAAAATCTCTCGTTACATCAATATCCATTTTTTGTGCATCACCACCTATGATTGAGTCCAAAAACGATGGTAATTGCCCGAAGTATTTATATGAACTATCGAAGTCAAATTTCCAAATACTTGCCTGTAGATCTGTATTGTCCGCAAGTCTGGAATCGCGTAATCTGCATATTGCATATCCATTATCAATAGCGACCCCATCCTTAATAACATCATTTTTCATATGTCTTTGCCAGTCATGCCACGGATATCCATCATACTCAACTAGAAGATTGTATTTGGGCAAATAAAAATCATACTTCCATCCTGCAACCTTATAGTTTATCTCCATATTTGGATCTAATTGTTTGAAATAATACGCCAAAAACTTCTCTGGACCGGTCATCTTTTCATTAGCGCAATTACATACCCTTTTGCCGGATGTAACATCACATGGCTTTCCCTCGAATTCCTCCCCGCATCTCAGACAGTTCCATATATAATTCTTTCCTGAATGAAACGGAACTTCTGATGCTTTAATATGATTTTTTACCTCGCTGAACATCAATGCATATGTATCAGGAAATTCACTTTGTATACTTTTTCCGACACCACCTCGATTTTGACATATCGGGCAGGCAACAATTCTTTTTGATGTTTTATCTGCAACACGTTGGCATGCAGGATGACGATAAATACAATCTTGTATAAACCACATCTTCTTATCGCTTTTTGCAGATATTGTGTCAACTGTCTCTGGATAATTCTGCTTATCATCAAATTGATTCAGAATTATATCTAACCCATTATCCATGCAATACTTCCTTAATGAAATTGTTCCGTGCTCCTTTACTATTTCTGTTAATGCTCTTTCCAGTCCCCAGCCTTTTTTGATTCGATTTTGGTACGTGGATGACTTAATTCCATAAGCTCCACACATTTCCTTTTGTGAATTATACAAAACGCCTAAATGATCTTTTACCATATACCCTCCTGTTTTGCTTTTTGCTCTTTAGTCTTACATCAGTAACCGAATAATAATAGACCTTATTATCATCTGATCTAAATATGTCATATTTTTATGAATTCCATATTTTCTGTACAGGTGTTTGCGCGGTCACTTAAGTTCAATAAGAGCCTTATACATGGTGTTGTCTTTATACTGATCTATCTGCATAATCCACCGCCTTTCACACATTAAATATGTATGAAAGACTCCGAGATAAATGCATATGGCTGTACAGAAATAGATAGGCTATAAAGTATACTTATAGAGTAAAGTTTTTGTAGGATTGATAGAAAATAGCGCATGTATTATGCGCAGCAAAAAAGGACAGCAGAATGCGATAATGGCGATACTACTGTCCTTCCACCGGGACCATGTGTTATTTTTTTATTACGTTAGCGTCTTAGCGGGGCTTCTTTGATGCGATGCCTTAGTTCTCCAGCATCGTGTTCTTCTGACAGTATGTCCGCCTTAAGTCATCTGGGTACATTATGCATGTATCCGCATTGTCTTCATTGCTGATGGTGCATTCTACAATACATTCAGCGTCAATTCTGTGCCTCTGGAAAAACTCATCAATCGTTATCCCCTCGTTCTCAATACTATCTCTAAAATACTCGGTCAAGTAATCTTCAGCGCTAGTATTATAAGTGAAATAATCTTCTAGCCCATAGTTGGCATCTTGTATGAACTCTATTATTTTGCCACTCTTTTTAACGGAAATTGCTATTGCTTTTGGAATAAATGCTTGTCCATTTTCATATGGTGACATTCTCCGCTCTCCTTTCTCACTAATATGGTCCCCACTATTAATATGAAATAGGGATCGTATTTTCTCTTTATATAGCATGTCAGAAAATTCATATACTAATATTTTTCTGTACAGGGGGGTACAAAAATTAGCCCGAGAATCTCTTCATAGGCGCAAGGGTATAACCATGTTTGTCCTTACCTTGCATACATCTGCATAGTCCAACGGCTTTCACACCTTAAATATGTTTGAAAGATACGGCGGTATTTTTATATTGCTGTACAGAAACTATTATCATGCGTAAAACAATAGCTTGTAACAACAAGACATCGTAAAATGCACCTACGTATCTCTTTGCAGACGTATGGGTATAACCATGTTTGTCTTTACCTTTTATCCATGTCTTCCGAAAACTCATCATGGGTATCATTTGCCTGCTGTGCTACTCTTACAAGATGGAATCAAGTGAGTCCCCCGAGATACCAATTTTCTGTACAGGACTCCCCTACATGGGAAAGGTGTTTTTTGCAATCTGTCTCAACTTTCTAATCTCTTCGTCCATCTCTTATTACGACTCTTCTGATGAAACCTCTACAACCTCATAGTCGTAGCCTGCTGTCTCCAAAAACTTCTGTACAGCTTCGCTATTTAATTCTTCCATACTGGCAAAGACGTATGCGTGAGCGAGTGTACTGTGGGTATATCCGCCACCATCGTTATTGATATCGCGAAAACACAGCCACTCTCTTTTGCCTAATGGCCTGCCATCTTTTCTTTTAGGTTTTATCTTATATGCCATGTGTTGTCCGGCCCTTTCGCGTTTTGTATATTAAATTTGCCGTTTTGTAGTATCTCTTTTCTTGACCATAGTAGGAACGCCATAATTGGGTATGCATATCTTCCTGTTATTCAAAAATCAGATATTGCATATCTAAATAATTACCTTAAAAATCTCCTCCGCGCTTGAAGCTGATTTAGACTTTTTTCGCGCTTATTTTATCCGCTCCGAATAATATTCTACACCCTTTTTTTGCAAGGTCCATCGCGGAGAATCAAAGTCATTATTACACAACTCTTAAGTACAAATGCTTGCAAAAAACTGAGAATATTCTGGGGTCATTTTATGGTTAAAAAATGGGCAAATATTGCCTTTTGGTAATAAAAAAACTGAGAGAGATAAACTTTGTTTTCTATCCTTTTAATTCATTTTCCATCACCTCGAAAAGCTCCCCCAAGAGACCAGTGACATGCTTGACAATCCAATGATCATTCGAAGAGTTGGACAATGGAAAGCACATAAAAAAGAGTGGTCAGCACATGGATACATATGAAATTTGTTAGGAGCGAAAAAGACAATTATCAGATTTTCTTTACGCGCCACTTCAGGCGAAAAAACTGCAAAATTCTATATAAAATCTAACCGCCAACTGTAGCCATTTTTTATTTATGATTAAGGATGTTTATCAAATAAAATGAAGTGTGTTAAGCGCGACAGTGAGGAATGAAAAAAATTGAATCACGAATATATAGCCGATAATGCTTCTAACTTTTGGCTGATAAACATGTTAACAAAACATAGTCCGCTCCCAATATTTTTTTATATTTTTCTGACAGACTTCTGGCCTTTCGCTTCGGGTAAAAATCACCCTCGCTGTACGCCATTCGTCCTTCAAAATGGCTACAACCCATTTTGCAGATTTCCACTCAAAAATATCTCCGCCTAGTTTTAATTTTTACTCATTAAATCATTGGCAAAAGATACTCCGCTCACAATCATTTTTGTCATTTCAAAGACGCCCGATTTTGCCCCACTCAAAATCGTTCTTTGCCTGCGAAAGACCTTACGGTCGAAGCAGACAACTTTGCCCTGACAAAAATAATTTCCGCTCATAAAATTTAAAAATTCGGAGCGGAAAATCTTGTCAAACTTAATTAAGATTTTGGGAGCGGCGGGGGTCGAATTTCATTTCAATTTACTGCTCTATTTTTTAATTTTTTTTGTCTTCACCTTGAGGTAAAATCATGGTGTGAATTTTTAAAATATTTACATGAAAATTTGTCTTGTCATTTGGCAAAATGTCATCAAGATGTGTCAATTAGACCTTGTCATATTTATGACACCCATGCACCTTGTCAAATATATGACACCCTTACGTCTTTGTGCGTTCTTGTCACTATGTTGACACCTCCCATCTTGTCATTACGTTGACACCCTCTTTGGCTTTCGCCGGATGAATTCCAGAGTCAGAATGTTGTCTGTCGGTGGTAAAAAGTGCAAATGTGCATGATCGCTACGAAGCAGTAATAGCAAGTGTTTAAGAGTGTAGAGCGAGAAAATGTATAGTAAATATGTGCGGTTGGCAAATGGTGTAATGCGCAAGTGCTTGTTTATTGCGGGGGTGAGAGGCGTATGCGTTCTAATATGCAGTCTGGGAGCGGATGAGATAGTGTTGGGAGCGGCATACACTGCTCTATTACTTATCTTTGTGGGAACGGATAGCGCCGGGAGCGGATAAATAGCTGATTTGCATATAGCAAATGGGAGCGGAAGGGGATTATTGCTTGATTTTATGGGAGCGGATAGTCTGTGATGCAGACGGTAAGCGGATTGCAATGTTTTAGTGAAGGAGCGGATAATAAGCCTTAATCCGATAGAGATTGGGAGCGGAAGGGGATATGCGGGAACGGTAAAACGTTTGTAAATGTTATACTAAATCGGGAGCGGAAAGCGAAGGAGCGACACACCGATTGGAGTATAAATTTTATTTTTGGGAGCGGATAATTTAAATGTGCTTTTAGATGTCTTTCGACACTACATAACACAGTACGTATTGTCGTGATCCCTTTGTCTGAAATATCATTTTCGACACTTATTATTCATGTTCGCCTCGCGTTTTATATGTCGTATTTGACTCTTTATTCCGTCCAATTTCGACACATATTTTGTTTTGCAAATATTGTATTTATATGTCGATTATTCCCCCTGTCTGATACTTCTCTCATCCCCCTGGTTTACATCATCGAAATTTTCCGATAAGAGATAAAGAACGAAAGACGAGGGCGATTTATACCTGTAATTAATCTTACGAGGGCGGCAATATTTTGATGTCATTATATTGACACCGATTTATGTGTCATTATGTTGCCACCTTCCTTGTGTGTCATAATGTTGACATTGCTCATTGTCTATATATTGACACGGTTGTTCTGTGTCTATATTATGACACCCCTCTTTAGTTTGCTACTTGTCATTATATTGACACCCATTTTATTGTCATTATATTGACACCTATATAAAAAGACCGCGCCATATGTTGCGCAGTCTTTTTCATCAAAAATATGTCTCGATTGGAGTTGTGTTTTCACGCTCGTCTTGCCATTTTTTTGTGTGCTCTTTATCTTTGTTTTGGGTTGTATTTTTGAACTCGTTTAAGAGCCCTTTTTGGCTCAAAAATTCTTCATATTCATTTTTAATGATGTCTAATTTTTCTTCAGATTCCTTTTTTATTTTTGATATTTCTTTCTCCTTTTTTTCAATCTCGCTTCTCAATCTTGCCGCCTCCATTTCGACCTCAAATGATGAGTCATATTTAGGTAGTTCAGATTGAATTTCCGGCGTCAAATCGCGTACTAAATCCATCTTCTCCGGCAGTGATTTTTCTTCAATTTCATCGAGCTCTTTCTGGTATTTTTTTCGGATTTTTTCGTTCCGTAAAGCGAATTGCAAAGACTCCTCTATCCTTCTTTGGATGGCCTCAAAATCTCTTTGGAAAGCATCAAAATCAATCTGCGAATTTTTCATATTTTTGAATTCATCAAGGCTTAAGTGTTTTTGCTTTTCACCCGTTGGGCGCTCGATAACGAACCCCTCTCTTTCGCATATATCTATAAACATTTCCCTGTCCATTTTCGAGAACGTCATCTTTAAATTGTTGTACCTGTCTTTAGAACGCGACTCGTCGGGAAGAGGGATTCCCATCTCTTCTAAACATTTCGCGCTATTAACAAATTTATCACCTCTCTTATCATCTGAAATCCACACCCTTCTTATGTGAACGTGTGGTGTCGCCTCATCGTCGTGGAGTGCCATATCGAGGATCTGGCAGTGGTCGCCAAACATTTCATTGAATTTGTCCTTATACTTCATGGCACACGACCATAGCTCATCCGTTGTGGCGTGCTCATTCATATCACCAATCTGTAAAATCACATCTTCGGGTCGGGTTCTTTTGTTATAGTAATAATCCTCAATTGTCTGATTCCGTTCCTTGTGCCCGGCTCTCGTGTTTCTCTCATTTTGTGCATTTACATAGTCCGAGAAGTGCTCCCGATAGAATTCTTTCTCTAGCTCCAAGAATGTCATGCTTTCGTCACCATTATACGTATAATATTTGTTTAATCCGATGCGATTTTTGTCGATGTGATCGGATGATTCAACGTCGAAATTTCTGTCATTATGAAGACCAGCCTTATCCATCTTGGCACTGCGAATCGTTACTTTCATAAACCTCTTCTCCTTAGTTCATTGCTTCGTTGTTTGGGTCGTATTTGTAGATGTATTTGTATATCATTTTGCTGTTCGCATCATCATATCCGATTACCTCTGCAATCTCTTTTATTTTGAAGTCTTCAAGGTAAACGATTGTCTGAAAAGATTTGATATTTTTCCTTGCCTGGTCGATGTCTTTATACTCTCCTCTCATGGCAAGGTCAGCCATCTTTTCTATAACCTCTGTTGCAGAAAAAGTGTGTATGGTAAGTGCTGTTCTACAGCCGGAGTTTGAAAGCGTTATTGCAGAGCAAATCTCTGCTCCTTTTACCTCACCGATGACGAAAACATTGGCACCCGCAACGAGGGCGAGCTCACCAAGTTCGGCAAGCGTAACAGGAACGTGTTCGGTGTCGGTATACTTTACGGGATGTTGGAACATTACACCTTTTCGGTAAGCAAAAAGCTCATCGTTTTCCTGTATGACAAGGATCTCTGCTGACTGCTCATAGCCCTCTTCCAAAAACCAATTTAGGCAGATGGTTTTACCAGATCCGGGAGGCCCCGCAAAGACAACTCCGCGGCTTGTTCTTGCGCAGTCCAGGATGTAATCCCTTACCTTAGGGGTCATCATTCCATAGCCGATAAGGTCATCGCCAAGAGGTTTATTCCTTGCTATCTTCCTGATGTGCATATAGGGCCATCCGACTGAATTAACATAGCCGGAATAGAGAGTGAATCTCAAGATATAATTCTCATCGCTCTGGTCTGTAAATGTCTGCTCGGGGACACTCTGAAGCACTCCGTTTTTTAAACAAATTGCATTTACAAATCTCATGTAATCTTGAAGGTCAATGAAGGATATGTTGGTGATATATGCATCACCATGTATTCTTGTTCTGATAGAATTCCAAGCGGTTATCTTAACGTCTGTTACATCGGGGTCATCGATGAGATCTTGGATGATGTAGAGCTTAAAAAGTGAACGGTAAAGTTTTGCGATTAGGGCGGGCACATCCTCGGCGTACATCTTCTCGGTTCTTACATATGTATCCTTGATGTACTGCTCAAGAAATTCCATGAAACCTTCTTCGGGTTTTTCACCCTGAATGACCTGAATGTAGTTGTAGTATTCTACGCCGTTTACAAAGGTCATTACTTCTCTGAATATCTGCGTGAAATGCTCGTAGTCTGCCTTGATTTTTATCTGCTGATCCGTTGTCTTAAGGTCATAGATGAAGTCGATATCATCGGCGGGCTCGTACATGTGCTCCGGCACATATTCTGATAACTGATTAAGGAATGGTTCTTCCTGTGTAGCCTCATCATAATACCTTCGCTGTATGTCAAGTTTTCGCTCGTGAGCCTCTATTTCTTCCAACGTGTAGTGGAAGTTTTTTATCTCGTCAGGGATAACAAGATGACCCGTTGCAACATACTCTTCTTCTACCGCATCAACGATAAGGTCATCGTGTACATAATCGAAAAATCCAGTGAAATTAAAGGGCTCATTATAGTCCCTTACAAGGACGCGGAGGATGAGCTTGTTGTTCTCAATTGCAGATGCAATAGACAGGATATCAATGTCCTGTTTAAGCCCGTGGATATATTCCTCTGCTGAGATGCAGATATCCCTAAGTCCTATGTTGGTTCTGTGCTCTGATTCCGTGTAGTAAAGAGGCGTTTTCCATGGCCCCTCTTTATCGGGGATTATATTCTCTGCTATTTCAGTAAATGACGTATTCGCAGCCCATGGCATGAATTCAAGGTGCTCACTAAAGCGGGGTCTTGTCTGGTCAACCGCATCGAGAGCCTGGCTGTTTGTGATCCTCTTTACATTCAGATTTATCTTTTTATCACTTGATAAAAGTATGTTGCTATCCATTAACCAAACGCTCCTTTTCTTACTCGATTGACAGGTGAGGAATTCTCACATCAAGGTTGTAGTAGTGAATCGTATATGTTCCTATTTCTGTTGCATTAAAGGATCTCTTTACTGTGCCGTCCTGAACGTTGTTTATCATCTGAATCCTTCCGCCCTTAGGTGTTTCGATTACGGCAACAACGTCTTCCAGTCCGTCTCCTTCTCCGTAGTTTCCGGGAATCGTGAAGGAAACAACGATATTTACATTTCCTGGGGATGTTACGTTAAAGGTTGTTGTTCTTTCGCTTGCAAGTTCCTCTGCGTATGTGGACGCAACATCGTTTGAATCGTGCATATCAGCCTGTGTAACTGTCGTTGTGCCCTCATCGCCGGGGTCAACGTTTGGTGTGTTAAACTGTGTTGATGCATCATAGCTTGACCCGTTCACATATCTAAAAAGCCCCGCTCCGTTTATGAGGTAATACCCGGAGTTAAAGAATTCGGGGATGTGTATGTTTATAAGGTTTTCTGTCTCGAATGTGTAGTTGTAGTGGTAACATGTCTCCATGGAGCCAAGAGCCATTACATCAGCCTTAAATGTGTAATTGTGATAGACTGTGCCCTCATATATCTCAACAGCGTATGACTTATCCTGTTCAAGCCCCTTGATGGTTCCGCTTCTTGTAAGGAATGTATTTGATGTTCCTTCGTCGTCGTCCGTATTTCTGACCTTTTCGCCTCCGATAGACTCTAGGATTACCGAGTCGTTTGTGAGCTTTATGATCTCATCGGTATCGCCGTTTGGATATGTGCAGTTGCTATCAGTTTCTGTCGAAATCTTATATCGCCCAGAAGGAAGCTCTTCCATGCCGCAAAGACCAATGGTATATCCGTAGATCTCAAACCTCTCAAAATTCATCTTTTCGTTTATTTCATCTGTGGTGAACATGATAAGGGAGTCGCCCTTGTAGAGAGTAGGAATTTCTTCAAAGTCCTTTTTATACCAAAGGACTCTTTTATCATCAGGTGTCTCATTCCTTGATCCGCTGCTAAATGTTCCGTTTCCAAAATAAACGGGCGTGCAGTTGTTTTCCTGGTCGCGCACGTAGTAAACGCCATTTTCAAGAGCGCTGATGTAACTTTTTTTATCACCTACCACATCCCCCGCAGTTGTTACGGTTTCTCCGCCACATGCGGTAATCGTCCCTGTGAGAACAAATGTTATAAGAATTGCAGATATTACCTTTTTAAGCATGGATTTTCCTCCTGTTTTGTATCTCTAAGAAAAATATGTAATAGTAAAATAAAAAAGAGCAGATTCTTACAAAAATCTGCCCTCTTCTTGGGGATAAAAACATGTAAAACACATGTTAATAATACTATGTTTTTTACATAAGGCTCTGTCACAATACATGATTGATTTTAAGCGAATTCAACTATCAGTGTAATCACACCCCTCCTGCTTTAAAATATAAAGTAGGAGGGGTTATTCTATGGCATCACTTAGTTCAATCATAGCAGATATCTCGCATTTATCCGTATCAGACAAAAATAAACTTAGAAAATACCTTGTGAGCACGGTATCGCTTACCGTCTCTATGAGTGACTTTCTTGCATCACAACGCTTTTCGAATGGTTTTACATGTCCGTATTGCGGTAGTAAGCATGTTGTACGCTTTGGTCATAGAAAAGATGGTACACAACGATATAAATGTAGGGCTTGTGGAAAAACATTTGTATCTACAAGCAATTCTATAGCATCTGGCACAAGAAAAAGTCTTGCTGTTTGGGAGGAATACGTTGACTGCATGATGCTTGGATTATCAGTACGGGAAACGGCTGATAGGTGTGGAATCCATAGAAATACAGCCTTTGCATGGAGACATAAGATACTTGGTGCATTACAGTACATGGCTGATAACGTAGTTTTAAGCGGTATCATTGAAGCTGATGAGACGTTCTTTGCCGTTTCATTCAAGGGAAATCACAGCCGTTCATCGTTTAAGCTGCCACGAAAAGCACATAAAAGAGGCGGTTCCACGCATTTACGAGGTCTGTCACATGAAAAGGTCTGTGTTCCCTGTGCCGTAAACAGAAATGGCTTATCTATAGCAAAAGCGTCTAACCTCGGCAGAGTTGCCACCAAAGACCTTCACATGGTCTATGACAACAGGATCGAGTCTGGAAGCACTATGGTTACAGATCTGATGAACTCCTATAAAAGATTTACCAATAAGAACGGATTGACACTTATACAGCTTAAGGGCAGTAAATCAAAGAAAGGTATCTATAACATTCAGCACATTAACAGCTATCACAGCGAATTGAAACGCTTCATGGAAGGCTTTAAGGGTGTTTCTACCAAACATTTGAACAATTATCTCATATGGCATAATTTTGCGAATTATGCGCGGGAAAATATGGCTGAAAAGCGTTCCATATTACTTAGATATTCTCTTTCTCAGTACGTAACACTGCACTTTAAAGATATAGCAACAAAACCAGTATTGTCATTTGCCGCTTGAACACCTAAACGTTATTGATTTGGAGCGTCATAATTTTGAAAACAGGCATAAATATATATAATATACTTATACTAAAAGAAATCTTATTTATGTTTTTGTCAATATTGTTCTGCCTGTAATTTCTGAAAGCGGATGGAAACCCCAATGAATTAAAGCGTCTTATAGATGCAAAATTGCTAATTTTAGAGGATTTGATATAATAAGGGTGAAAAATATCCTTGTATTATATTTTTACTGACATTGGATTCACAATGAAGATTAAAGCATCTGTCCATGGATGGATTGCACAGTCCTCGATGAGAGGCAAATTACCGCAAAAAAGAAGGATATTGGTATGACCAATGGCTAGTCATATCATCAATTCACAAAAAAGGAGTTCTGTTTTATCCTGCTGTACAGAAAACGTAATAAGTATGTTTTCTACAGGCATGATATAGAACGGAAATAGTCTCAAAACTGTAAAGCTTGGCTCAAAGCCACGCCGGTACTGAGAAAAGGAGAATCCGCTTTCATACCCCCTTATTTTCGACATATTTATAATGTAAGGGATTATAAAGTAACGGAGAATAATTGAAAGCCATATAGTATAACAAAAAGGAGTTCCCCTTTATCCATAGGGCTTAGGTCTCTATTTATTTGTATTCCAGAGACCGCCCGTGGGCTGAGTCTCTGTTTATATATAGTAACTGTAAACAATGACTCAGAGGAGGAGAAAAAAGAATGATTTGCATTGAAATTGATAGCTTAGTGCCATGTTTAAAAGACGCAGCAACCGGAGATATTATCGAGACGGAAGTTGTTAGGATCAAGAGAAAATCTTTTCTTCAGAAATTCAACAAAAAGAATGGATGGTATACTAACTGGCAGGAACTTTTACCTCAAAATGAAGTATATGCACTTGTTCTCAAAGGAACAGTAGACATTCAGGGACTTGTAGCTATTGAACCCAAAGATAATTACGGCGCAGTCTACATTTCATGGGCCGTTGCAGCTCCTCACAATAATCTTGAATTAACAGAGGAAAAGAAGTACCTTGGAGTTGGAGGGCACTTACTTGCAATAGCAATTGAGCGCTCAGAGCAGCTTGGATACAGAGGTGATGTAACTGGTTTTTGTCGTACAGAAAAGATAATGAATCACTTTGTGGAATATCATGGAGCTGAACCAATTTGCATGCTGCATGAATACCAGATAGGTATTTTTGATGATGCTGCAAGAAAGATTCGCGAGGTATATGATTATGAATGGACAGATGACGAAATATGAAAAATATCTCCAAACTCTTGATGACATGAAGGAACCAAAAATCCCTGATGTTTGCTTTGAAATGCGCAAATTGATTGAATACGCAAAACAACAAGGCAAACATATATCAGAGCTTTCAGCGACAGAAAAACAGCAATTCATTAAGTACCATTAAAAACTAAATATGGCTTTCAAAAAGCAAAAGGGCAGGCATCTTTGGGTCTGCTCTATTTTTTTCACATTGCTATCTGAATAACGTTGAGGAACGCACTAAATATCCACCCATCAATCCCGCCCATCAAATAAGCCCATCACGAAGGTTCCCCATCAGCAAGTTTGATTATCCAATAGATAATGCCAAAATTTGGCATTATCTATTTTTTTATTAGACAAAAACACGCTCAACCTAAAGCACCCTATATTAACAACCATTTATTGTGACACAGCCTTACGGAAAACACCCTCAA
>JAEEGL013895419.1_pt1 | contig 20631 bp, 12 predicted proteins | sample 9134231 | NCBI WGS metagenome assembly JAEEGL01 (sample SAMN16246548, study PRJNA631951) | gut metagenome | biome: gut microbiome; feature: rumen; material: fiber-attached | host: Bos | place: Iran: Karaj | collected 2018-10
AGGTATTTTTTGATTGCCTCCATGGAACCGGGCTCATCCATGGCGGTGGACTCAGACTCTGCCTCTGCCTTTACTTCCTCCCAGGCATCTTTGGAGCTGTCCAGTTTCTTTTTGGCTTTTTCAAGAACGGGGGTAACCTCCGAGCGCACCATGGGCTTTAGCATGTAGTCAAAAACAGGGAGACTGACGCATTTCCTTGCGTATTCGAATTTGTCTATGGCAGTCATTATAATGATGATAAGGCTGGGGTAGCGCTCTGTAGCTGTTTCCGTGAATTCGATTCCGTCCATGAAGGGCATTGATATATCCACGAAGGCTATGTCGGGCTTTAAGTCGTCAATTACGTTAATGGCTTCGATTCCGCTGGCGGCTTCACCCACAACCTCCATATTCAGGTCTTCCCATTTGATGGCTGCCCGCATAAGCTTCCGGGCGGATTCTTCGTCATCTATTATCATTACGCGATATTTTCTGTTCATTGTAACCTCCCCATATCATTAAATGATAAATTCCACTTCGGTGTATTCCCCAATTTCACTTTTTATCCTGACAACATCGTCTCTGCCGCAGTAGAAGCGGACCCTCTGGATCGTCCCCCAAAGTCCGAAGCTGTCGTCAACATTTTCCGGATTCTCGTTTCCGGCGGCTATTATGCGCTCAATCTGCTCGCTGCTCATTCCTACGCCGGTATCCCTTACGGTTAAGTGCAGATGTTCTTCAGTAATATGTGAGCTTATCCGAATCGTACCGGGTTCTCCCTTCATGCGGATGCCGTGGTAAATACAGTTTTCCACAAGAGGCTGCAGTATCAGCTTGGGAACCACAAAACTTTCGGTGTCAGGATCAATCTCGTAGACATCTTTGATGATATCCCCGTAGCGGAGCTTTTGAAGAGACAGATAGTCTTTTACGATACAGATTTCCTTGGAGAGAGGAATTTCCCTGTCCCCTTTGCTCAGAAAGTTCCGGTAAAAGCTTCCCAGAGTTTCCAGAGCATCGTGGACGTTTTCTGCTCCGGCTTCCAGAGCGAGAAAACCAATGGTTTCTATGGAATTATAAAGAAAGTGCGGCTTTATCTGTTCCTGAAGAACTCGCATTTCGGCCCTTTGGAGAGTCTTTTCTTTTTCTATGACTGTCTCGATGAGCTCATTTACATGATCGATCATGTTGTTATAGTCACCTTTAAGAAGCTCGTATTCACTGTAAGGGGTCTCGATTTCAAGCTTTTTAAGATTGCCGTAGCGGCGGTTTTCCTCCATGGAGGCAGACAGTGACAAAACCGGTGCAGTGATGTTTTTGTTCAGGAAAAAACCTACATAGGCTGTAATTATGATGAATACCAGTAAAAGGAATATGAGAATATATATTATCCGCATGGGAAGTCCTTCATTTCCCACCTGGGCACCCCTGAGGATTACTATCGGATAGTCCTTTATACGGCTTCCGGAGAGAAGCCTTCTGCCACGGCCGGATTTGATGAACTTGTGACTTATGGTGTTTTCTTCATATTCTTTACTGTAAAAAGAGGCGTACTCACTGTTCCCTGCAAGGAAAGTTCCGTCGGTTCCCATTATGCAGATATCACTGTAGCCAAGCTCTCCCAGCATATTTTCAAAGACGCTGGTTGAAATATTCATCAGCATGAGGCCTGTGCGCTTTTGGGTATCTATGTCATAGATGGCTCGACCAATGGTCACGAGAGGCCTTCCGTCGTTCTTGGCTGCCACTTTATTGCTGTTTAGGGAAACCACAGCTTTTCCCTTCCCGGCATAAATATCTCCCCGCCAGGAATCGCTGTTCATAAGTATATAGTCGTATTTGTAGGTAAAACGGTTGGTGGCCACCATGATCATGTCTTCCCTGAAGATCATGATACAGTCAACGCCCTCGGTTACATTAAGAATGTCCATCACACCATACCTGGCGTCATTTATCATTCCAATGTCCACGCTCTCGGCATCCGCCCGAAGGAAGCGCACCAGACGATTCTCTGTCATGATGAGCCTTGAAAGCTCTGAATACTTTTCTATATCTGCGTCAATGTTACTGGAGAGGGTTTTGATGATACTCTCGGATTCACTTACGGTGTAGTCCTCGAGTTCCTTTTTTGAAATAAAGTATGCTGAGACTAAAAAAGACAAAACTACCACCAGAACTATCAGCCATATCAGTTTCTTGACACTTGAAGAAAGAGAAACCGCTGGTTTGCCTTTTTTTAGCAGTTTGTTTGATCGATGATTGTGTACCATACTATTCCCCCAAAAAAATATTATCATAATTTTATACTTTTTTAATAATTTAATTTCACTTTTTTGCTTGCTTATTCGTATATCATATTTAGAGAGTGGCAAAGGCCACCATGACTATATTTTTCTTACATAATGAGGAGGAGAATTATGAGTAACAGACTATTTATCAGGGTTTGCTCGGCGCTTATGGTCATCTGCCTTGTACTTTCCGTATTAACCAGCGCACAGATTATTAGAGCATATGCTGAAGAAATGGACATCACAGAAGACTACGGAGAGTCGGAAATTTACGAAAACACAGAGGATTCCTGGAGCGGGGAGGTTGATCTGGAGCCGGATCCTGAGCCGACACCTGAGCCAACACCGGAGCCGTCACCTGATTCGGATCCAGGTTATCAGCCGGATCCTTTCGATTATAATCTTGCCTGCTATACACCGAACCTTGATTTTGGAAAAGTATATCAGGGAACAATTGCAGATCAGAAGCAGTTTACCATTGTAAATACAGGCGTCAATGCATTTCCGCTTACATGGGATACCTTTGATTCGGGAAATGCTTTCGTGGTTGACGCGCCCCTGAACAGAGACCTTGAACCCGGGGATTCGGTCACTTTCTATGTGGCTCCCGCCAAGAGCCTTTCACCCGGTACTTATACGGCTAGTCTGGTGTTCTATTCAGCCAATGATATCAGACAGCATCATACCACCAAGGTACAGTTTATGGTAAAGGTTGAGAGCGCAGCACCCTATGTTACAGGTGTTGAGATTTCTCCCGGATCCGTGACATTACCTGTGGGCAAGCAGTATCAGTTTGTGGCTACCGTAACCGGCGGAAATAACTTTGATCCTTCCGTAACATGGTCGATAATCGGAAACACAAGCAAGGACACAAGGATTTCCAGTGGAGTTCTCTCAGTTGCAGCCGGTGAAAAAGCTTCAACCATCACAGTTATAGCAACTTCAAATCAGGATGCTTCAAAGGTTGATACGGCAGTTGCTTCCCTTACCAATGTTGATCATCTCATTAGCGTAAAGGCTGAACCCGCAAAGGGCGGAGCGGTTGCAGGAAACGGATCTGTGAGGGACGGAAGCAATTCAACAGTATCAGCTTCTCCCAATAACAATTACCGCTTCAAGGGCTGGTATGAGAATGGGAACATTGTTTCAGACCAGAAGCAGTACACACTTACCAATATCACGAGTGACAGAAATCTTGTGGCCAAGTTTGAGAGAGTTACCTGCTATGTAAAGACAAGTGTCAACAACAAAGATGCAGGAACCATTACCGGCAGCAGTTCAGTACAGTACGGCGGAAGCTACACCATAACTGCCAAGGCCAATAAAGGGTATGTTTTCGAAGGCTTTGTTGAAGACAATACTACAATTTCAAATGCAAGTTCTCTGGAGCTTAATAACATTACTTCCGACAGAAATATTCAGGCCGTATTCAGAAGGAACAGATACAACGTAAATGTTTCCGTATATCCTCAGGATACCGGTAAGTATGAGGGTGCTGGTGCCTACGACAGAGATTCAAAGGTTAAGCTTACAGCCACCTCTTTTGATGGATACGTATTCAACGGCTGGACAATCAATGGCCAGTACGTAAGCTATGACAGAGAATATGTCATCGAACATATCAAAAACGATGTGAACATAGTTGCAAACTTCATGAAAAAGGAAGCCAAGACCTACAAGCTTGTTTCCGGAATTGCCAACGAGGGCGGAGCTATTGTTCCCAGCGGCGATTACGTTGCAGCAGAGGGAAGCAGCGTGACCTACAATATGGTTCCTTCACCGGGCTACAGAATTCTTGCAGTAGCAGTTGACGGAAACAGTATCGGCGCAGTTTCCAGCTATACCTTCAACAATATCCGCGACAAGCATTCCATTGCAGTTGCTTTTGAGAAGATTCCTATAGTGCCTGCACAGACAACTCCGGGCAGCAGCACAAAGAGTACTGTAAAAAAGAAAACAGAGGAGGAGTCCACAAAGTCTGTAGAGTACACTGAGGAAACCGCGACCCAGGGCGCTATTCCCGAGCAGAATATCGTTGACGAGACTCCTTCTGTAGAAGTTGTAGAGCTTGATGATGACAGATATGAGGAAGATACTTATACGGTCGAGGATATGAAAGTGGTAAACGTCAAGACCGAAAGTTCCGGTGTCATCGGAAGATATGGTCTGGACGAGGATACTGTGGTTAAGCTTATCCATGACAGAGCAGCAAAGCCAATGCTGAGGGAAGCTTTTGAAGAGGGCTATCTCCAGGTTACCATCAACAACAGCTATGCAGAGGATGAGCAGGAGACCTCCGTTGAGATCTACCACAAAAATCCTACTCTTGCAAATTTTGAAGATGTGGTTACCGAGACGCTTACAGAGGATGAGCAGTTGGCAGTTCTTAAGGGAACTAAGATCTCTTTCAATGTAGATATCTCTGAGAACACCAATACAGTGGATTCTTCAATTAAGCGTCAGATTCAGAAAAAAGTTGGCTATAAGCCCATAACCTATTTTGATTTCCAAATCATCAAGACCACTGACGGAACCAGCGAGATCATATCCAATACCGACACAGAACTTGAGGTTACCATACCTATCCCTGAGAAGTTCATCAAGAAGGGCAGAAAGTTCTATGTAATGAGAGAACATAACGGAAACGTGGAGATTCTTCAGGATATAGGTAATAATCTCAATACCGTTACCTTTAGAACCGACAAGTTCTCTGAATACGCCATTGCTTATGAGTCAACAAATATAAATAAGCTATTCCTTTCTTTTACATTGTTCACACTCATAGCACTTTTACTTGCACTCATCTGCTTTGTGGCACTAATCCGCCACAAGAGGATGCAGAGAAGAGCTAAGAGAAGCATGCAGGCATAAGAAATAATTAATTATTAGCACTCGCCACAAGCGAGTGCTAATTTTTCGTTGACTTTTGGCTGGGAGGGTTTTAAACTAATATTTGTACGATTTGGTACATGATTAATTTTTTTACAAAAGGAGTGAGAACTATGGCTTCAAAAAAGGGTAATCTTTCAATCAACAGCGAGAACATGTTTCCGATAATAAAGAAATGGCTTTATTCGGATCATGATATTTTTTACAGAGAAGTAATCTCTAACGCCTGCGATGCCATCACCAAGATTCGCAAGATGGATATGATGGGTGAGTACACACTTCCGGATGGCTTTAAGCCCCGTGTGGACATCATATTAAACGACAAGGAAAAGACCATTAAGATTAAGGATAACGGTATCGGAATGACCTCCGAAGAGGTTGAGGAGTACATCAATCAGGTGGCTTTCTCAGGTGCTACTGACTTCCTTAACAAGTACAAGGATAAGGCAAATGCTGATCAGATCATCGGACATTTCGGACTTGGTTTCTACTCAACCTTCATGGTTGCCGACTATGTGGATATCGATACACTTTCCTACAAGTCAGACGCAGCATCTGTTCACTGGACCTGCGACGGTGGCTCCGATTTTGAGATGTCAGACGGCGATAAAACTGATGTAGGAACAGTTGTTACACTTCACCTTTCCGAGGACTGCCTTGAGTTCTGCAACGAGTACAAGGCAAGGGAAGTAATTGAGAAATACTGCTCCTTCATGCCATATGAAATCTATCTCTCAAGGGAAAACGAAGAGGGAACAGAGACAATAAATGAGTCCGAGAAGCGCGACGATGATGTTGTTATAGAAGTTATCGAGCCTAAGAAGGACGAGAACAAAGAGGAAAACAAAGAGGGCGAGGAGCCTAAGGAAGAGGAGAAGAAGCTCAAGATCAAGAGAAGACCTCAGCTTCTCAATGACACACATCCTCTTTGGGCCAAGACTCCCAAGGATTGTACCGACGAGGAATATAAGGAATTTTACAGAAAAGTATTCAGGGATTACAAGGAGCCTTTGTTCTGGATTCACTTGAACATGGACTATCCTTTCAATTTGAAGGGTATCCTGTATTTCCCTAAGATCAATATGGAGTTTGAATCCATCGAAGGAACCATCAAGCTTTATAACAACCAGGTATTCATAGCCGACAACATCAAGGAAGTTATCCCTGAGTACCTCATGCTCCTTAAGGGCGTTATTGACTGTCCTGACCTTCCTCTCAATGTATCAAGAAGTGCTCTTCAGAACGACGGTTTTGTTAAGAAGATTTCCGAATATATTTCAAAGAAGGTTGCAGAGAAGCTTGCAGGTCTTTGCAAGACTGACAAAGAAAACTATGACAAATACTGGGACGACATCAGCCCATTTATCAAATACGGATGCCTTCGCGATGACAAGTTCTGTGAGAAGATGACAGATTACATTCTTTTCAAGAATCTTGACGGCAAGTATCTCACAACTCCCGAGGCTCTTCAGATCAATAAGGATGCTGAGGAAGCAGCTGCTAAGGAAGAGGCTGTGGATGAAAACGGAGAGAAGGTGGAGACTGAGGTTGTAAGCGAAAATGAGGCAGAGGATTCTTCCGAGGATAAGAAGGAAGATGAGAAGGACAAAGAGCCCCGCACCATCTACTATGTAACAGATGAGCAGCAGCAGAGCCAGTACATCAACATGTTCAAGGCACAGAAGATGGAAGCCTTCATAATGAATCACAACATTGATGTACCATTCATGCAGCAGCTGGAAGCCAAGAACGAGAACAAAATCCGTTTTGCGAGAATAGACGCTGATCTTACAGATACCTTCAAGTCCAAGACCTCCAAGAAGGCTCAGGCTGAGCTTGAGGAGAAAGAGAAGGAAATCGCCGAGAAGGTTAAGAAAGCTCTCAAGAACGACAAGCTTACAGTAAAACTTGAAAAGCTCAAGGATAAGAAGCTTTCTTCAATGCTTACGGTATCCGAGGAATCAAGACGTATGGCTGAGATGATGAAGATGTACGCAATGAACGGTATGGGCATGGGCGACTTCGGAAATGAGGGTCAGACCCTTATCCTCAACGCAAATCATCCTCTTGTACAGTACGTAATGGAGCACGAAGACGGCGACAATACCAAGATGATCTGTGAGCAACTCTATGATCTTGCCCGCATTCAGAATGCACCGTTAGAGGGTGATGCAATGAGTAAGTTCGTTGCCCGCAGCAATGAAGTGCTTATGCTCCTCACAAAATAAAGGGACGCCGGTAAATTAATAAACAGTCATAAATGCTTGTTTTCGTCTGCGTCGTTATTATCTAAAATTCAAAATCGTAGGAAAGCCTCATTTCAGCGTTGTTCAAAGCAATCGGCTTTCCTACGATTTTTCATTTTGATAATAATCTCCTCGTCCGAGAACTGCACATTTGTGACTGTTCATTAAAACACCCGGCTGGCCACAGAGCATTCTCCGGCTGGGTATGAATGGCTGCTGTCATAAGATATCATTATTTCCTCAGATAAATGGCGTAGTACATGGCGCCGACGCAGATGCTCCCACCGATGATGTTTCCGATAGTGACGGGAATGAGGTTGGTTACAAAGAATCCAAAGAGCGACAACCCGCCAGCCGGAAGATTATAGATGGCTGATGTGAGCATTCCTGCCGGGATGAAGTACATGTTTGCAACGCTGTGCTCAAAACCGCAGATGATAAAGAGCATGACGGGAAGCCATAGGGCCAGAACCTTACCTGCAACTTCGTCGGCGGCAAAGGAACACCATACTGCCATACACACCAGAACATTACAGAGGATTCCACGAAGAAGCCCGTCGGTGAAAGAAATATTGGCCTTTGTAATGGCTGTATTAACCACGCTTGCGGCAAGCTCATTATTACTGAAAGAGTAGATATGACCGAAGGCGGCGCATAAAGCAATCAAAAAGCCTCCAACCATATTTCCCAGGTATACAACAATCCAGTTTTTAAGCATCCCGGAAAGCTTTGCCTTGCCGGAAAGGACCGGGATCATGATAAGACAGTTGCCGGTGAAAAGCTCAGCTCCACCCACCAGAACCATGAACAGTCCGATGGGGAACACCACAGAACTTATGACTCTTGCGGACGAAGGATCCTCTGCGCAGCAGCTGGCAATCTGACTTCCCAGACCTCCCAGAGCAATGAAAGCTCCGGCCATTATTGCAAGCAAAAAAGTCTTAAGGACAGGCGCTTCTGCCTTCCCTTTTCCAACCGATTCGTATTTTACAGCAATTTCTGCAGGTGATTTCATACTATTTCCTCCACAGCTTATATTTGATCATGCTCCCACAAAATCCATTGAAAATGAGGGCTTCTGATCATATGTCCAAAATTACATTCGTTTTTTCTTGCACTTTATATAGTAAACTTTTATATTGATAAACACAATATGTAGTGTAGTTTATTTCCACTTTATAAAAAATTCATTATTTGTTCATTCATTATACTTTACTTTAACGTTTAAATGGAATAAATTAGAAATGATTGCATTCAATTTATTTTTTGGGAGTGTGAAATGAAGAAGTTAGTCGAGGTCAAGGATGTATGTAAAATATACAATCCCGGTGAAAACGAGGTAAGGGCTCTCGACCATGTGAGCCTTATAATAGGTGAAGGCGAATTTGTAGCCATCATAGGCCAGTCAGGTTCCGGCAAATCCACCCTGATGAACATGCTGGGATGTCTTGATACACCCACCAGCGGCAAGTATTTTCTCCATGGTCAGGATGTATCCCACATGACGGATGATGAGCAGTCGGATATACGAAACCGGGAAATAGGCTTTATTTTTCAGGGATTTAATCTTATACCTTCGCTTACAGCCCTTGAAAATGTTGAATTACCTCTTATTTACAGAGGTGTCGGCAAAAGAGAAAGAGACAGGCTTTCAATGGAAGCGCTGCAAAAGGTGGGACTTGGAAACAGATCCACCCATAAGCCCAACGAAATGTCCGGCGGTCAGCAGCAGAGAGTTGCCATTGCAAGAGCCATAGCCCAGGCTCCGCCAATACTTCTTGCGGATGAGCCTACAGGTAATCTGGACTCGGGATCCAGCAGAGAAATCATAAGTATAATCAAAAAGCTCTATGCCGAGGGACGAACAGTGATAATTATCACCCACGACCCGGGAATAGCAAAGCAGGCAAAGCGCATCATTACTATTTCAGACGGGAAAATAGTCAGCGATATAATCAATCCGGATTATGTTGCCTGAATTGTCTTATTTTTGTTAGCTTTATAAATGAGTGTTTTTAAAGGGAGGAAAAATGGATAAGAATAATAAAGAAGTCACCACTGTGGCTGCGGATACGCAGGTCTATGAGGAATATGATAAGAGCGAAATCTCACCTAAGCCAAGAAAGCGCTTTAAGAAAAGATTTGTGGTTCTTGGCGTGGGAATACTTGCTGTTGCAGGATTCTTCGGTGTCAGAGCCATGAACAATAAGCCCAAGGAAGTTTTTGTTCCGGTTGAGGAAATAGCTCTCGGAACAATTGAGAATGTTCTGTCTATCTCCGGAACAGTACAGAGTGCTGAGAGTAAGACATATTTTTCCGATGTTACAGCACCTGTCGCAGCTGTCAATTTTAAGGTGGGAGACAAGGTTAAGGCAGGAGATGTTCTCTGCGAATACGATGCTGATGCACTGAACCTTTCCAAGCAGACGGCTGAGCTGTCCATAAAGCAGGCTCAGGGAACCTACAGCTCCTATTATTCCGGAACTACTGCAGCTGACAGACAGTATACCCAGGGCATGACTCCCCAGCAGATCAATGACAGGCTTGATGCCATAACTGCAGAGATTGATGCCATTAACAGTAAGATCACGGAAAAGACAGGCAGAGTAAATCAGACTATCAAAGATATCCAGAACACAATGCAGGATATAAACCAGAATGGTATTACAGACAGTCAGGAAGCTTATTTTGCAAAGGGAAATGACGGATATATATATCGCAATGAATCCGAAGCAAAGGAAAACGGAGAGTACAAAGAGCCCACGGAGCAGGACAGACAGATGTCTCTGGCTCTTCAACAGACACTTAACGATGTTCAGTACTCGCTTAACAATGATCAGGAAATAATTGCCTGGAAGAATCAGATTACAGCTCTTCAGGAGGAACAGCAGCATCTTCAGACCGGAAAGGCTGCACAGATCAATCCCGGACAGGCAACAGCTGCAAAGGCACAGAAGGAAAGCACAGAGCTCACCAGCAACGATACCATCTCCAAGATTGATGAAGCTCTTTTGGGAATTAAAGCAGATTTTAACGGTGTGGTAACCGGTATTTCCGCTGTTGAGGGAGCTACAGTAACTGCAGGAGGACAGCTTGTTACTATTGCCAATCTTGACGATGTGGAGGTAGCCGTATCTGTTTCAAAGAGCGATCTTCCCAAGATTGCCCTTGGTCAGGAGGTTGATATAACCATCAACAACAAGCCATATAAAGGAAAAGTAGACAAGATTTCAGGCAATGCCACAAAGAATTCCAATGGTGTTGCAGTGGTGGAGACAACCATCAAGATAACCAATCCCGATTCAGATATTATTCTTGGGGTTGAAGCAAATAACAAAATTCATGCCCAGAAAGCAGACAACACCATAGTACTTCCTTACGAGTACATTATGACCGATTCTGAGGGCGACTATGTCTACGTTCTTGAAAACGGCGTTGTAACAAGAAAGAACGTTACTGTAGGAATATCTTCAAGTACTCAGGCGCAGATCACAGAAGGATTATCCGTAGGAGAGAACATTATCACTGCCGACTATGACAGCCTTACAGAGGGCATGGCAGTATCTATAGCACAGTAAAATGGGAAAATTCGGCGAATATATAAAAAGTGCAATTAAACAGATTATCAGTAACGGCTACAGAACCGCCATGACTATGCTGGGTATAGTCATAGGTATTGCAGCTGTTATTGCTGTGGTATCCCTTGGAAACGGCATGACCAAGTTTGTTCAGGATGAACTGAACGGAATTGCCGGAAACTATGGAACTATCTCCATTAGCTATGACAAGACTTCTGAGCGTGTCACAGAGGATGATATGAGGCTTCTGGAGAGCAGCCTTCCGGATATCAAAGGAGTATCACCAAGCCTTTACGCTTACGGAAAAGTTAAGGGTAAAAGAGATACCTTAGCTGCTTCCGTTACAGGATGCTCCGAAAGCTATCTGTATGCTCTCGGAAACGGTATCTGCAAAGGACAGTATTTTACCAGGGCGATGGTTGAAAGCGGACAGAGAGTCTGTGTTATGCTTCGAGATGATGCCAAAAAACTCTTTGGCACAGAAAATGTAATCGGAATGGAAATCGAGCTGACCATATCCGGAAAGACTGCAACTTATCGCATTGTAGGCCTTAGAGATAACATGAACAGAATGTATGAATTCCTGATGGAGGGAATGGATTATACAGTAACATTGGAAACTCCTTACACTTCCCTTAGCCAGGACTACGATTTCAAAGCTGATGATTATACGGATATTATGATCTTTGCGGATCAGTCCATTCTCTCAGACAGGGTAAAAGAAGCCAAGGATATTGTTGCAAATGTGCACGGACTTAGGGGCAGTGATGCAATAAACGGTTACAGTATGGCGGATTTTTCTGACCAGCTTAATTCTATTCTGGGCTATGCCTCAAGCTTTCTATTACTTGTTTCCGTAATATCACTTATAGTGGGCGGAATTGGGGTAATGAATATTATGCTGGTTTCTGTTACTGAGAGAACCAGAGAGATAGGAATAAGAAAATCAATCGGAGCAAGGACGGGGGCCATAATGTCCCAGTTTTTGGCAGAGGCGGCGATTCTTACTCTGCTTGGAGGAATAGTAGGAATAATTCTCGGGATAATAGCGGCTTACATAATATGCAATGCAATAGGGTTTGATGTAATCGTCACTCCAACTTCGGTATTGGGAGCTGCGTTGTTTTCTGTTCTTATCGGATTATTCTTTGGACTGTATCCCGCAAGAAAGGCTGCAAAGATGAAGCCTATCGATGCTTTGAGACTGTAGGAACCGGGGAGAATCATATGTATCTTGAGTATATAAAAAGTGCATTGGCCAGCATAAGGAGCAATAAGGGAAGGTCCTTTCTTACAATGCTGGGAATAATAATCGGTATAGCTGCAGTTCTTACTGTACTCATCATAGGTGATGGAATGAAGGCTACGGTAAACAGTGAGATGGATTCCATCGGAGCAGCTTCTGTCACTGTGTCACTGGATAATACAAAAACGGATAAGACTATAACCAAGGAGCAGATTGATCTGATAGAAAGCAGCATTGATGATATCATAGGAGTTTCAGTTAGCCAAACCAGCTACGGCACTATTTCTTCAGGCAGGAAAAAGTTCGACGTCATGGCAAGCTCCGGGTCTGAGGCTGTACTTCGATCCGGTTCGGTAAAAATGCTTCATGGAAGATTTTTTAATAAAAACGATGTCAATGAAGATAAATATGTTGCTGTTATCAGTCAGATCGGTGCCAAAAATCTTTTTGGAAAAGAAGATGTGGTAGGAAATACCGTGGAACTTGATATATATGGAAGTCAGGAGTCTTTTACCATAATCGGAGTAAAAGAGGATACCACGCTGGATACGGCCTATGCCAGCTTCGGAGATGATCCTACCCTTCGTGTGGATGTTCCTTATACCACCATGGCTGTTTTTTTGCACTATGATCTGGATAATTCCATTTCTTCATTTACTATCTATGTGGAAAATGAATATAAGGATGCGGTTCTTTTAAGGGCAAAATCAGTTGTGGAAAATATTGTGGGGCTTCGGGGCGAAAACGCAGTAAAGGTTTCCTCGGGCTTTGGCTTTGATACTACCACCCAGACAATCCTTGATATTATCACTTCAGTAGTGGCTATAATAGCGGCTATTTCACTTCTTGTAGGCGGAATAGGCGTAATGAATATAATGACGGTTTCCGTTACTGAGAGAACAAGGGAAATCGGGATCAGAAAGTCTTTGGGGGCAAGAACTTCGTCAATTCTTACGCAGTTTCTTGCTGAGGCGGCAATCCTTACTTTCACCGGGGGACTTATTGGAATAGGACTGGGAATTGGCGTTTCCTTTATCATATGTAAGGTCATAGATTTCTCCTTTGCGGTTAATCCCATGCTGGTGGTGATTGTTGTTCTCATTTCCACTGCCATAGGTCTTTTCTTCGGTATCTATCCCGCAAAAAGAGCTGCTGATCTTGACCCGATAGAAGCCCTGAGAACAGAATAACCTGTCACAATTCACCGGTGGAATATGGTATACTATAGAATAATGGTTATTCGTATCTGAAGATTTTGGGGTGAGTTGTGAAAGAAATTGTTGAGCAGTTAGTTAAGGGCAAATACTATTCTTCTGAGAGAAAGCTGGACTTCTCTACATCGAGAGTCGAGCTTACTGTCAGCGCAGGAGAAGTGGTTGAGGGCTCTTTTACAATATTTGGTCCCGAGGGGAAGCTTGTAGTGGGAGAGGTTACTTCCACGGATATCCGGATGGAGATTCTAACCAATGAGTTATCCGGATCTCCTTACGAAGTAGCTTACAGATTTAATGCCAAGGGACTTTCTAAAGGGGATGTACTCCAGGGGGATTTCAGGATTATCTCCACTCAGGGGGAGTACTTCTTACCATTCGTAGTTTCCGTAAGACTGGATCATATTGCATCGAGTCTTGGGGACATCAAGAATCTTTTCCATTTTGCAAATCTGGCTAAAACTGATTGGAATGAGGCGGTTGACCTCTTTTATTCCCATGAGTTCATTTCTATTTTCAGCGGGAATGACAATCAGTATGAGAGCTTGTACCGAGGCTTGTCCGAGATAAAGGGAAGCCATCAGAATGTGGAGGAATTCCTGATATCAATTAATAAGAAGCAGCCCGTGTCCTATATCCTTGATCAGAAGGAAATCATTTCCGAATACAGCGGGACCGCAAGGGATATGCATCTTACCGTTACCAGAAACGGATGGGGATACACCCATCTTGATGTGACGGTTGACGGGGATTTTATTACCCTGAATAAAAATACGATAAATGAAGATGACTTTACCGGCAGCAGCTGCCATCTTACCGTGAGATTGAAGACCGATAACCTTCATCCCGGCAATAATTACGGAAAGATAGTTTTTGAAAATGCCTTTGTAAGAAATGAGATTCCTGTTACCGTAGCGACGATTTTATCAGAAAGGCATCCCACGGTGGACTATCAGGAGAAAAAGAAACTTGTGGTTTCGCTTGTAAAAGTCTACGAGAATTTCAGCTGCAAGAATATTACTCCAAGAGCCTGGCTTTCGGAAACAGGGAAGATCATTACCAAAATGAATGCCCTGGATGACAAGGATCTGGAGTTCAGGCTTTATACGGCTCATTACTACATCACTGCCGGCAGGATAAATGAAGGAAAGTGGATACTGGATCAGGCGGTAAAAGAGATTGAGGAATCCGATGGAGACACTTTGTACTGCTATTATCTCTATCTTTCCACCCTCTGCAGCAGGGAAGACGGCTTTGTAAATGAAATCTCGGAGAGGCTTGAGGGAATATTCAGAAGAAATCCGGATAATTGGCGTATTGCCTGGCTTCTTCAGTATATTTCGGAGGAGTATTCCGGCAGCAGCCCCAGAAAATGGATAATGCTGGAGGAGCAGTTTAACTATGGCTGCAGGAGTCCGATTCTCTATCTCGAGGCCATGAATCTTTTAAATGATTCTCCTTCCATTCTCACGAGACTGGAGGCTTTTGAACTATATACACTCGAATACGGTGCAAGGAAAAAGATAATCAGCCTTAATCTCATAGATCAGCTGGTTTATCATGCCGGCCGTGTAAGAAATTTCGACCAAAGGCTCTTTAAAATACTCACGGCCTGCTACGAGATAAAAGAGAGCGATGAAGTTCTTGAAGCGATAGTCTCACTTCTTATCAAGGGAGGTAAGACTGAGAAGTTTGCCTTCGAATGGTACGAAAAGGGTGTTAACAGGGAGCTTCGTATCACAAGACTTTACGAATACTACATGATGTCCATCTACACTGACGATGAGGGCTTTTTGCCCTGCGAGATTAACAAGATGGTTCTCATGTATTTCTCATACCAGAGTAATCTTGAATATGATAAAAATGCCATTCTTTACCGATATGTCCACGAGCACAGGGAGGAATATCCCGAGCTTTACCAGCAGTATGTTCCTCAGATAGAGAGATTTCTCATTGCTCAGCTTGATAAGGGAAGAACGGAAAGAAATCTTGGATATCTGTACAAGAATCTTTTGACAAAACAGATGGTGGATGCCTCCAATGCGTCAAAGGTCCTGAATATTCTGTATACTTCCGAGATACGGACCAAGGACAAGCGGATAACAAGTGTCATTGTGGTATATGACAAGTGTGAGCGGGAAATGCGATATCCCATGACGGACGGATGCGCCTATGTGCCCTTATATGGCAGCGATTATGCTATTTTGCTGGCGGATCGGGAGGACAACAGATATGCGGGGAGCATTCCCTACAGTAATATCAAGATGTTGATCCCCGGAAAGCTTTCAGGTTATGCCATCCCTTATATTCAGAAGGGCAAAGAGAATTTGGATCTTTTCCTGTGCGACCTGGGCAAAAATGCCTATACCATAACCATGGAAAATGTGGGAAGGTACAGGGATCTTGCTGCTTCGGAATTTGTCCGGACCAAATGCCGCAATGATATCAGAAACGATCTTATCAGATTTTATTATGACAATGATTTTTCCAGACAGCTCACAGAGTATCTGACAGAGCTTGACCCATCAGCACTTTCAAGGAACGAGAGAAATGAAATACTGGAGATTATGGTACTTTCGGGGCTCTACGAGAAGGCTCTGGATTGGGTGAAGACCTACGGAACTTATGGCGTTGATGCCAAGGTCATCATGCGCCTTTGCGGGCGAATGATCGACAGGGATCAGTATCCCGCCGTTCAGCCGGAGATAGAGATTGCGTATTATGCCTTCAGTAACGGTAAGTATGACGAGCAGCTTCTCAATTATCTGGTGAAATATTTTGAGGGAACCTTGAAGGAGATGCGGACTATCTGGAAGGCTGCAGAGTCCTTTGGTCTTGATACCTATACTCTCTGCGAGAGAATCATTGTACAGATGCTGTACTCCGGTTCCTATATAGGTGAGAAGATCGATATATTCAGACATTATGTGAGAAGCGGTGCCAATACCGATGTGGAGACCGCGTTCCTCAACCAGAATGCCTATGACAGCTTTGTAAACGGCAAAGTTGCCGACAGCTTCATTTTTGAGCGCATAGAGAAACTGACACTGGAGAATGTCACTCTTCAGGATTCCTGTAAACTTGCTTATCTTCAGTATTTTGCCACGGAGAAAAAAGCCGGGGAGGAAATCAACGAAGCGGTGGCAAGGCTCTTTTTGAAGACGCTTCTTGCCAAAGACATATATTTTCCGTTCTTTATGGACTATGACGACCTGCTTCCGGAGATGATACAGTTCTATGACAAGACCATGCTGGAATACCGTTCAGCGCCGAAAACTCATTGCACCATTCACTACAGACTTGCCAATGACAGCGATAATGAGTATCACAGCATTGAAATGAAGGAAATGTACGCGGGAATCTATGTGGTGAGCTTTGTCCTCTTTTTTGGGGAGCAGCTTCAGTACTACATTACCGAAGAGGGAAAAGACGGAGCTGAGGTGGCCACCGAGAGCGGAACCATCAGTAAGAGCGATATTGTCAAGACGAATATCTCCGGAAGGTTCAGCCTTATCAATGACATTATGATCGGCGAGACCCTTCAGGACTACAATACAGTGGATAAGCTCCTTTCAGAGTATTACAAAAAGAAAAACATCTGCGAAAAACTTTTCTTTGCGGATTTTGATGATAAGAATAAGGATAACGGATAATGCTGTTTGGTAATTCTAATGAAAAACGCTTTGTCCTGGGGTACGACCTGGGGGATAAGGTTTCACAAATAAGTTATCTGGCTTCCGATGCCGACATGCCTGAGACTTTGTCGGTACTTGCGGGAGCGGAGCTTTATAATATTCCCACTGTTTTGTGTAAGCGCAAGGATGTCAATCAGTGGTACTTCGGAAAGGAAGCCGTGCGCCATACGGAGGACGGGGACTCTATTCCCGTCACCAACCTGCTTGCCTATGCAAGGGAGGGAAAACCGGTCATGGTTGGAGATTCGGAGTATGATCCGATAGCTCTTCTGACTCTTTTTATCAAGAGAACCCTTTCTCTTTTGTCCATGGAGTTTTCCATGGATAAGGTAGATGCCGTGATGTTTACCGCAAAGACATTGGATTCCAGAATGGTTCAGGTGCTTAATGCGGTTACGGCGGCTCTGGAACTTAAGACCACAAATATCTTTTACCAGAGTCATGCGGAGAGTTTTTACAACTATATGCTCTATCAGCCCGAGGAGCTGATGCATCATTCTATCATTGCCTGCGACTACGACATGGAGAAGTTAAGTGTATTTGACATGAAGCTTAATCCAAACACTACTCCCATAGTGGCTACAATAGATATGAAGGAGTATGACGAGCTTAAGCTTGAAAACGGAGAGTTTCCCAAGTATGACGCGGTTTTGTTCCACAGAGCCTGCGACAGGATAGATGATGAGTTTTTGAATATAATGCAGAAGGTCTGCGGCGAAAAGGTGGTTTCTACAGTCTTTTTGCTGGGTGAGGGCTTCAGGGAAAAGTGGACCAAGAGGTCACTGGAGTTTCTTTGCAGGACCAGAAGGGTTTTCCAGGGAAACAATCTCTTTAGCAAAGGAGCTACTATTGCCGCAAGGGAGAGAATCAAACCCTCAGAGGCAGCATCAAAATATGTATATCTTGGTGAGGACAAGCTAAAGTCCAACGTGGGAATGAATCTTCTAAAGTGCGGACAGGAGGCCTACTACGCCCTGCTGGATGCCGGAGTTAATTGGTATGAGGCAGGAACCCAGGTGGATCTGATCGCCGATCCCGGCGGAGTTCTGGAGATCCTGATAACGCCCCTTACAGGTAAGAGCCCCAGATCAGTGCAGTTTTTCCTGGACGGGCTTGAAAAAAGACCTAAGGGAACCACGAGACTTAGGATGTCACTGTCCATGACTTCGCCTCTTCAGGTGGCTGTCAAGGTTCAGGATATGGGCTTTGGAGAGCTGTTCCCTGCCACGGGTAAAGTCTGGGAGCAGATTATCGATTTATAAGATGTTCTTGATAAACAGGAGATTTTTTTGTTATGGGGAAACCGATTCTTTGCATAGGAACCTATGCGGAAAAACCATATCATATAGAAAAAATAGGCAGAAATGTTTATTGCATAGAGGAACTGTGCTATTGCATAGTTCAGAACGCTTTTTTGCTGGATGAAGAGAGCTTTGATAAGGAGCTTTTTGACTGGATTGCCAAGGAGTGCTCTCTTGAAAAGCTTTCCGAGGACCTTAGGAGCATGGCTTCAAAGAAGTGCTCCATGGCTGCTCTTGCCGGGACAATCCTGGATTATGTCGGCTACAATACCAGAAAAGAAGTGGACAATACTGAGAAAATCCTCCGGGCAAATGCAGGAATGGACGTGTATACCAAGCGTCTTGCCAGAGCGGATTTTCTCATGAAAAACAACAGATACACCATGGCCTTCAGAGAATATGAGTTTCTTTTGCACAACACTCCCGATATCAGCAGGAAACTCAGGGCCAGGATCGAGCACTGCGAGGGAGTTATGTATGCAAGGCTCTTTTTGTTTGACAGAGCCCAGGAGATGTTTGCCAAGGCCTTTGACGACGGTCACGATCCGGAGTCCTATATTCAGTATCTGGCCGCTCTTCGCATGAAATTATCGGATAAGGAATATGTGGCTTTCATCGCAGAGAATGAGGATGCCTACGAGGCGTCCATGGAACTGGAAAAGAGAATGGATGAAGCACAGGACTATTATTCATCAAGTGAGGATAAGCATCTTTTGGGGACTATCGGTGTTTTCAGGTCCGAGGGTAAGATGCATGAATACTACGACATGATAGGTGCCACCACCGAGAATCTTAAGAACGAGTACCGAAGTATTGTCAGGGATAAAATGGGGAGCAGGTAATGGGGCTGTTTGATCGTATTTTTGGTAAATCGCATGATAGTGAATGGGAGAAGCAATTAGAGCTTGAGAACTGGAATGACATAGTCTACACCAGAAAAGCTCTTGATATGAATGACCCTGTTCAGAGAAGGGATTATATCAGCAGCTGCCTTCAGCAGATGGAGGATGCAGCCAGGGAGCTGGATGCACTAGAGCTGGAATACAATGATGTTACCAGTCACCTTAGGGATATCGAGGAAATCGATGCTCTGCCTCCGGAGCAGAGGAAAGAGATAAACGCCTGCGCCCAGAGAATTTTGGATTCCCAGGAGCAGCAGGAAAAATTCAGTAAGCGCAAGAGCCGCATGTCCGATGAGGATTTCGAGCGCATGGAAAGACTTCAGAAGGAAGCCGTCTCGGGAGCAAAAAAGCTGGCTGAGGCAGAAAGCTATCAGAAGAAGATCAAAAATGACTTAAAGCGCCTTGACGGAGAGTATCAGGGATATCTTTTCAGAGAGGAAGAGCTGGATAATACCATTGAGAATTCCAAAAAGCTTATTATAATCATTGCTGTGGCACTGGCTCTGACTGTGATATTCCTTTTGGCTTTGCAGTTCGGTCTTGAACTTAATGTGGCCTACGGCTATATGCTGGTGGGAGTTCTTGTGGCTATTTCCGTTACATATCTTTATGTAAGAAGTACCGATGCGGCAAATGAGATAAAGTCCCTGAAAAAGTCCATGGCAAGGATTGTAATGCTGCAGAACTCCGTAAAGATCAGGTACGTGAACAATACCAATCTCATTGATTATCTGTGTATCAAATACAGAGTCAACAATTCGAAAGAGCTCAACAGTATGTTTGAAAAGTATCTTCAGGAGCGTAAAGAGAGGGAGAAATTTGCCGATGCCCAGAAGCTGCTTGATGCCAATCAAAAGGATCTTATCTATATGCTCCGGCACTACAGGATAAAGGACCCTGATATCTGGATCCATCAGCCCGAAGCCCTAATAAATCACAACGAGGAAGTTGAAATAAGGCACAGCCTCAATGTTCAGAGGCAGTCCCTCAGAAAGCGCATGGAGTACAACCGTGACATCGTGGCAGGAAATGCCAAGCTGGAAATCGAGGATATGGCAAGGCAGTACCCCGAGTACACTCAGGAAATCCTGGACATGGTATCCAGGTATGAGGAAAGCATTCCGGCAAATATCAGGAGCTTTTGAGAGGGGCATTTCGTTACTGTTCACTCGCTTGCAGCTCGCTCCAGTAACGAATTCGCGCATTCATTCCAATTCGACTTCGTCGAAGGAATGCGCTCACTCCTGATTCACTTTCTCACGAAATGCGCAGCAGAGTGCGCATTTCTGTCTGAAC
>JAEEGL015667527.1_pt1 | contig 20631 bp, 14 predicted proteins | sample 9134231 | NCBI WGS metagenome assembly JAEEGL01 (sample SAMN16246548, study PRJNA631951) | gut metagenome | biome: gut microbiome; feature: rumen; material: fiber-attached | host: Bos | place: Iran: Karaj | collected 2018-10
CGGTACAAGTTGCAAGAATATCACCAGAATTTAATTTAATTATCTGATTTGAATATTCTGTGTCTTTTGTAACACCGAGTGGTTCGCTTATTGAAGAGAGTTGTTTGAACTCTTTTGTTTCTGCAGAATAAAGGAATACAGGATTATTACCACATGTAGAAATTTCAGCTTCTTTTGTTGTCGCATTATAGTTTATTAAGGCTACACTGGCAAAGTGGTCAATCTTTGAGCTTTCAAGACAAATTCCTCTGTTTGTCCATGACATAATAGTTGAAGCAGACTGATTTGTGTTTACTGCAAGACGAAGAATTGCACGAATCATTATCATAACGATAAGTGAGTTCATTCCTTTTCCTGCAACGTCTGCAATAATGAATGAAACTTTATCTTTTCTTGCAACTATAATATCATAATAGTCACCACAGACATTTTCTGCAGCGTTAGAGAAACATCCTATTGATAATCCTGGAATAACAGGAAGCTTAGCAGGAAGCATATCTTTCTGATATTTTGATGCAATACTTCCGCCTTTGTTCAATTCAGTATGCTCTGCATAAGCAAGGAAGCTGTAAAGTGGCTTCATTGTTGAAGAAATTGCATCACCAAGAATAAGAGCTTCATTGTAATCTTCGTTAGAGAACTTTTCGTTTTCCGGATTTCTTGAAAGTGCAATTACACCAAGAGTTCCTTCTGCCTGTTTGATAGGAACAAAAATATAGCTTCCGCATCTTAAGAATTCTTCAGGTCCATTCTGATAAATTCTTCCGTCTTTTACAGAGTCCGGAATGTATGCAGCTTCTCCATTTGTGTAAATATCACCAAAAATATTACCTTCAAGCTGGAATTGTGCAAATTTAAAGTTAGTTTCTACGCGAATAGGCTTATGAGGAAGATCATCCGGCAATTTATATGGAGGAGGGAACGAACCTTTGAATGATTTTACTGCAAGAGTATTGTCATAATCATCTGCGATAAGAATTACACAGCCGTCGGCTTTAACTTTTTCTGTAAGAATATCATTACAGTATTCCAGGAAGTTTTCCATACTGTTGTCGCTTGAGAAGAAAGTTGAAAGCTTAGAAATAAGATCTTTGTTTACATCAAGTAATTTCTGATGTTTTTCTTCGAGTTTTGCAACAACTTCTTTAGTAACTGTATCTGAATCCTGACTGGTTGCAAGTTTTGCATTTTTTTCTGCAAGTTTTTCTTCACGTCGCTTTGGAGTATCAAAAATCTTAATTATCATAATAGGTATTAACGAAAGCTCACAGAGTATAGCCGTAAATACGAAATATATATAATACTCTTTATAATAACAGTAAATTGAACCCACAAGCATCAATGCTGTTGCAACAAAAAAAATGAAACTAATCTTTGCTGTATTTTTGATTTTTATAATCGCCATGAGTGCAATGAGTATAACTGCTACACCCGCACAAAGCAGCAAAGGAAATCCTATAAATGAATCAATAGTTGGCAAGAGTAACTCCCATTTAAGCGAATTAACGCATTTTTAAATTTTTTAACAAAAAATATTTGTATTTTTATTCTAACATTGAAATTTTTAGCCGTCAACATTTTTTTGCATACATATTTCTTTTGCAATATCACCTTTTACAGATGATTTTTTGTTTCTTTTACTTCGGCGTCTGTTTCTTTGTCCAGAGTTTCTGTTGAGCTGTTTTCTATTGCTTTTCTTAGAATTATGCTTTTAATTCTGTTTACAATTCTTCTTCGGAGAGGAATTCTGTATGTTTTTTCAAAATTCTTAGCAACTTCATCAATAGAAATGTCATCTCCAAACTTTTTCTTTAAATCATCCCAGTATCTTACAAGCCAGACATATAAATCGGCAACTGTTCGGTGCGGAAATGAACGGAGCATCTTATTTTTATTGATTGTAGAAGCCAGAGGAAAATAAACATTCTTATACCACGAATCGATAGCTTCGGCCAGGCTTATTTCTTCTTCCTTATTCTGATTCATAAAGTATTTATGTGTCAGAATATGATTGTAAATTACGTCGTAACGTCCTGTGCGCGAAAAATCAAGGCACCAGTAATCAGTTATATCGCCAAAACCTGTTTCTGAATAAAAAACACGTTTTTCATAGTTTATAATCTGATTAACGATATCTTTTATATTATCAGGCTGTTTTAATACAATTTCGCTCTGAAGTGAAACAACTTCTGCATCTATAAACTCTGTTCCCCTTGCTTTTGCAACAGAAACCCTGTGATTTCCGTCTCTTACAAAGAATAATCCCGAAATTTCGTATACTTTTATAGGTGGTAAATCTATTGAGCGGAGTGCTGCTTCGTCTACATGTTCCCATCTTGCCTTTAAATGTGAACTTTTAGGGAAAAAACGATTGTCAAAATCGTTATAACGGCCTTCGCTTCCAACAATTTTAGCAATTGGAATTACCTTCATTCCTACGTATGTTTCATTCATAGGTTTTATCATTTGCTTTACGTCGTTTAAAGAAATGAGGGAAACTTCCTCCGGCGAAAGCAGATGCTGAATGGAATTTACAAATGCTTTATTTCTTGCTTTATTAAAATCTTCTTCTGATTGTGCAGATACCATGTTCATTAATAAACCTCCCGGAATTAAGATTTTTGAGTAGTCTGCGATTGTTTTGAATCTTCTGTTTCAGGTGGAAATTCAATTACACAATGTGCATATGCATTTACAACGGTTGTTTCAAAATATTTGCCGACACGTTCTTCGCGCATATCATAAAGATGAATGTGTCCGTGAATCATGTATGCAGGCTTGTATTTTTCCAAAAACCAGTTGTAACATTCAAATCCTAAATGGCAGGGATCTTCCTTATCATGAATATGACGTGGAGACGCATGTGTCATAAGGATATCCAGATAACGTCCATATTTTAATTTATTACAGATCAGCCGCGGAATCAGTTTGAAAAGTTTTAATTTCATCTGAAAATCCGTATACTGGCATAATCCTTTATTGTACTTCCTTGAGCCCGACATTCCGGCAATTAAAAGGGGAGTTGATTTTCCCTTATCATTAATTACTGGAAAACGCCAGTCTTCAAAACTTTTAAAACCTAAATAAATGGCACCATGGCCGTGAGAACTTGCAAAATGTTCTGCAAATTTTTCGCTGCTTACTGCTGTTGTCGGATGATAATAATGAAATTCTTCCAGATTGTGGTTTCCGAATACAAAATATGTCGGTTTATTGAATACTGTAACGATAAAATCTACATAATCTAATGGTAAATCACCGGCACATAAAATTAAATCTATATCAGGAAAGGCTTCTTTAACATTCTGATTGTAAATCATAGGATCTACATAATCCGAAACGCATAAAATCTTCATTTTTTAATTTAACATCCTGTTTAGCTTCCTGCTTTTGAAAGCACAGCTTCGAGTTTTTGCTTGTCAATAAGTTCAATAGGTCTGTTTTCTGCAAAACGTCTGGCCTGATTATTATATCCTGAACTTGAAAACAGGAATGTTTTAATACTGTTTATGGATTTCATAGTATCGAGCGCTTCATGAACTTCCTGTTCTTCTACAGGCTCCGGATTTCTGTAAAATCTAATAAGAAGAACCTGTTTTCTTACGTTCATCCATGAATCATCGCCTTTAGAAACTCCTGTTAATTGAGCTCCCCATTTTTTTGAATCGCAGCTTAAAACCTGAAGTCCAAGTCCTTTTGCTGCTGCATTTTTACAGATTTCGGCAAATTCATCATTGCTGCTGGTTAAATAATCTTTAAGGTAGTCGTTTGCCTGTAAATCCTTGTATTCAGTGAGTTTTGCCGAAACATCCCTAAAGCCCTTATTAATTTTATAAATGGCTTCCCACTGTTCAAGGGCTTTATCAATTTTACGGATTTTTTCATAGCAGAGTCCAAGAAAATAGCGGGCAAAAAGAGTTTCAGAAGAACTGTTGTTTTTATCCAATTCAATTGCACGCTGAAAATCTACCATTGCATTGTCATAGCGGCTGGCAATCATATAGCAGGAACCGTGTTCAATAATTGCTTTTTGTTTTACGTCCGGATCTCTCTGCGCTTTTTCAAAAGCCTTTAAGGCTCCCTGTAAATCTTTTTCATCCTTGAATATTTTTCCAAGGTAATAATAGCTTGAATATGTATCGGGACTAAGCTTTAAGGCTGTTGCAATCTCTTTTTTAGCTTCATTGAATTGTTTTGTTCTATAATACATCATTCCAATTTCGGCATGAGCTTTTGCATGTTTTTTATCGATCATTGCAGTTTTCTGCATAAATCCTAACGCAATGTCGTATCTGTTCTGAAGTTCGTAAATTTTTCCTGCCTGGAAAAAGTTGTCTGCATTTGTAGGTTCCATTTTTGTAAGCAGAAGAAAATTCTTTAAAGCATCATTCTGCTGTTTATAATCAAGAAGGAGATAAGCATATTCTTTTCTAAAATCAACTTCTTCAATTCCTTCTCCAAAAACTGCGTTTTCATCTACAGATTTGTATTCAAGAATTGCAAGTTCTTTTCTGTTTTCTTTAAGGTAAGCTTTTCCAAGATAATAATGAGCGGTAAAATTTTTAGGATCTTTTGCAATAATCTGTTTTGCTATTTTTATGGCATTTTGGGTTTTGCCCTGTTTTATGAGCTTTGGAACGGCATCGATTTTTTGCGGAGATATAATATTTTTGATAACAAAGAACGCTAATATTCCGATTACACCTACAAGCAGTGCAATAACAATTATGATACCCATTCCTGTAAAACTCCAATAATAAAGTTGGTTAAGAAAGTAAACAGAACTTCGATAATAAGATTATTGAATTTATGCTAAAGTGTCAAACTGATTTTTATAACCACACATATGTAAGAAAAAAAACTTTCAGAAATTTTCGGATTTCTAAACCGCACGCTAGCGTGCTACACGCTACAGTGCCTTGTAATTATATACTTTGCCGCTCTCGCGGCAGCACTGTAGAGTGTTTTAGAAATCCGAAAATCTTCTTATGTTTTTTTCTTTCATATATTTGATTATATAATTTCTGATTATTGATTTTTTCAAAACTTTCTTTATAATTTTGAGGGAAATAGATGAAAAACAGATATTTATTCATTTTATTTATTCTTTTTTCTCTTTCTGCAGCAGTTTATTCTCAGACTCAGGGAGAAAAATTATTTAAAGAAAATAATCCTGTTGATGCTGCGCAGGTACTTGAAAGTGAAATTCAAAAGAAAAATATTACCGAAAATTCTTATAATTTTCTGGGGCTTTCTTATTATCAGATTGGTGAATATGAAAAATCTGTAGAAGCTTTTTCGCGCGGAATAAAAGCTCAGCCGGAAAATGCTCGTATTTTATATTTTAATCAGGGAAATTCATATTATGCACTGCAGGATTATAATGCGGCCGCTGAATGTTTTACGCAGGCTTTAATTGCAGATCCTGATTTTTCCGTTGCCCTTTTAAATAAAGCAAATTCTCTTTTGATGGATGATAAGTTAAAAAATGCGCGGGAGAATTATTCAGAATTCCTTAAAAAAAATCCTGATGATGTTCAGCGTGAAAAAATTTCCCTGATTATTTCTGCGTTGGATGAAGAGATTGCAAGACGCGAAGAAGAAGAACGCGAAAGAAATAGAGCTATGTGGGAAGCTGTAGATGCTTCAATTGAAGAAAAAGATGAAAATTCAGAAGATGACTGGGAGCTTGTAGATTCTTCCATAGATGAAGCAGAGCTTGCAAACCTTAAAGATAAAAATGAGGAAGTTCAGGATAATCCTACAGAAAAGAGCTGGGAAGAAATTGCTGATTCAAAAATTGCAGAAAAAGTAGAAGTAAAAAATCAGGATACAGAAATTCAGGATTCCGGCGAAAACTGGGAAGTTATTTCCGATAACAGTCTTTCTAAAATTCCGGAAGAAGAAATTTTTGAAGGTGATGATTGGGAAGAACTTGATGAGCAGTGGAAAAAAGAACAGGAAGATATAGATAAAGATTCTAAAATTGAATACGAAAAGCGCAAGAAAGAGCTCGAAGAGCTTGCAGCAAAAAATCAGCAGGCTGGAAATTCAGATCGCGGAATGACAGAAGAAGAAAAAGAAGCCTTCCGTAAACAGATTCTCGAAGATTTGCAGACTTCACAAAATGAAAGCCGTCAAAAGCTTCTTGAAGATGTTACAAATTCCCTTCAGTCAAATGATGCTTCAAGCATGAGTTCAGACGCTGATTCACTTATTGAATACGATTTTGAATCTGAACTTGATTAATTATGATTAAATTTTCAGACCTTAAAAACAGAAAATACACAAAGAAAATACTTATCGCTGGAAGTATAATTATCCTGTTGTTTTTGCTGTGTATATTCAGATGTTCCCGCAAGACTGAATCACGAAAATCAGGTATGGAAGTTTCTTCAAGTAAAAATCCTGATGATAAAATTTCTCCTGAAAAAAAATCATCCGGCGCAGATAATTTATACGGTTCAGAAGCTTTTGCTGATTCTGAAGGTTTGAGCGGCGCGGAAAACGGGTTAGATGCTGGCATGGACGATGGCGCGGAAAAAGGTACGGACGAATTATTAAATGGCGCAGATAATGGCAGTGAAAAACTTTTTGCTGAAGGAAAAACTTCTTCTGACAAAAAAACTTCGGGCGGAGAAAAAAGTACTGCTTCAGGAAAAAAATCTTCAAAAGATGACAAATCTTCCAAAGATAAAACTGAAGAAAGTAAAAAGTCTAAATCAGATAAAAAATCAGAAGATATAAAAAATGAATCTGCCGGTGAAGAAAAAGCTTTAACTGCAGATGCTTCCGGAGAAGATTCGGAAAATCAAAAAAAACTTGATGAACTTTATTCACTTATGGAAGCATATGAAAACCTCGAATCTTCGGAAGAGAAAAATAAAAATCTTGAACGTTCACTCGAGCTTGCAAAATCAATTCTGGAAAAAGATCCCGAAAATGATGCCGCACATTTTATTCTTGCGCAGGAAGCTTTAAATAAAAAAGATTACGAAACTGCAAAAAACGAACTTGAATTTGCAATTGCAAGAAACAGAAATAATTATCTGTATTTTTATGATCTTGGAAAAATTTCTTATATTACAAAAGATTTTAACAAAGCGGCAGATTTCTTCCTTACTTCCTGCGGCTTAAACGAGTTATTTGCACAGAGCCGTTATAATCTGGGGTTATCCTATAATAAACTTTCAAAATTTAACGAAGCCCGTTCTTCTTTTGAAAAAGCTGTAGAAATTAATCCTTTATATAAAAAGGCTTATCTTGAACTTGCCAGAGTTAATGAAAAACTTGGAAATTATGAAGCAGGAGCAGCAGCCTATAAAAAAGTTATTGAACTTGAAAGCGATAATGTAAATGCAATTGTTGAGCTTGCTTCTTTGTGTCACGAAAGCGGAAATCTTGAAGAGTCAGAAATTTATTTTCGCCAGGCTTTGTCTAAAATGGACAAATCCGAAATAAGGACTCTTACAATGTATAATCTTTCTGCGGTTTTACTGGAACAGAACAGACTAAGCGATGCAGAAAATTATGCGCTGCAGTCTTACGAAGAAAAAGATACATTAAATAATAATGTTTCTAAATCGAACATAGTTTACACTTATGGCTTTGTCTGCGAAAGAAACGGAAAAATTGAAAAGGCAAAACAGCTTTATTCTGTTGCAATTATGCTAAATGATTCTCATTACAAGGCAAAGGCAAATCTTGCAGGATTGTATATGCAGGAAGAAAACTGCAATTACGAAATTGTTCTTCCGCTTTTAAAACAGTCTTATGCACAGAATCCAAAAAGCTTTGAAGTTAATTACAATCTTGGAAATGCTTATATAGCAACAGAAGAATATGAATCTGCTCTGGAATATTTAAATAATGCATTGTCTCTTTCTCCGGAAAATACAGACTGCAAAATGGCAATGGCGCTTGCAAATACAAAGCTTGGAAATTTTGAAGAAAGTAAAAGCATTTATGAATCTATTATTTTAAAAGATGCTGATTATCTTGACGCATATGTAGATTATTCTAAAATGCTCATGCAATCAAAAGAAAGCAAAGAAGCGTTAAAGAATCTTTTAATCGTTAAGCAGAAAAATCCTGAATATAGAAAAGCCGAAATTGACAGTCTGATTGCAGTTTTACAATATTAATAAAAGTCTAAGTTCGCTTTACCAGCTCAAATAATTTTTCGCGTGAGAAAACTGTATAAATTGGTCTTCCGTGAGGGCAGTGCGGATCTTCAAGTGTAAATGCAGTTTTTACAAGCTCTTCGGCTGTAGTTTCATCAATCATGTAGCCGTCTTTAATTGCGGCCTTGCAGGCTGTCATTGCGGCAATTTTTCTGATAATCTGTTCAACTTCAACCTGTTTTTCAAGAATCAGACTTTTTAATTCAAATTCAGTTCCTGTCCAGCGTTCCGGAACTGCAGTGATTTCCCATAATCCGTCTTTTACAAATCTAGTTTTAAAACCGATTTTATCAAGGCGCGGTTTTAATTCTTCCAGCTGTTCATCCTGCTTTTTTGATTCGGTTTCAATTTTGTACGGAATCAAAAGTTCCTGAGTTTTTGATTCGTGCTGATTGTCCATAAGGTTATCAAAAAGAATCCTTTCGTGAACCGCGTGCTGATCAATTATGTAAAGACTGTTGTTTTTTTCTGCAAGAAGAAATGTTCCCAGGCAAAATCCGATAAAACGAATTTGCGTTGGAGAAGTCATTTTCTGCTGAAATGATGATTTTGTAATTTCTGCTTCTTTTGGTTCCTGATTTTCTATTTGTAAACCGAGCGCCTGTTCTGCAAGATTGTGAATGTCGTTTTGCGAAGAAAAATATTTTGCGCGGTAATCACCAACGTTCATTGAAGCAGAAGATGTTTTGTAAGTGATGTGTTTTCGATAAGGTGAATCTTCTGTGTCGCGTGTTGCGGCGGAGAAAGCGTTTTCGCGTGATGATGAAGTTTCGCGCGGTGAAAAATTTTCGCGCGCGCTGAATTCGTTGGCGGTGGTGAATGCCTTTGAGCCGAATGAATTTCCCGCAGAAAAAGCTTTTTCTCCCGCTTCGTAAACTTCTTCACTACGAACTTCATCCGTAGTTTTTCCTTCTGCAAAATTCTGCTGCGTGTATCTTAAAAGAAACTCTTTAATAGAAGAACTTATTGCATGATGAAGTGAAGCAATATCCGAAAATCTTGCTTCTTTTTTTGCAGGGTGAATATTAAAATCAACTAAATCTGAACGAACTTCTGCAAAAACTGCGCACACCGGATAAGTTCCGTTCGGGAAAAATCCCTGTCCGCCGTATTCAACTGCCTGAACAAGAGAGTATTCCTGAATTTTTCTTTTATTTACAAAAATCTGAATGTCTTTTTTGTTCGTTCTGGAAACCGCAGGTTCACCAATGACAATATTTATTTTCCATTCAGGATTCTGTGAACTTTCTGTTCTGACAATCGTATAAAATAAATCGCTTTGAAGTTCTGCTGAAGTTGCACTTACAAATCTTTCTTTTATATTCTGATTTTTCGGAAGGTTTAATTTTGTTTCTCCGTCCTGAATGAATTTAAATGCAATTGCAGGATTTGCAAGTGCTTTTTCTATAAATGTATTTTTGCACATTAAGGCTTCTGTTGCGGGACGTTTTAAAAACTGTCTTCTAGCAGGAAAATTTTCAAAAACGCCTTCTACCTGAACAATCGTGCCTTCACGTTCTGTGCATGGTGATAAAATATGATCTTCTGTAATGCTGGCTTTCATCTGCCAGCTGCCGCTTATAATTGTAAGTCTTGAAACTGCGGCAATGGAAGCAAGCGCTTCTCCTCGGAAACCAAGTGTTGAAAGTTTTAATAAATCTTCTTCTGTTGAAATTTTACTTGTTGCATGCGGTCTTGCACAATTCTGCAAATCTTCTTTTGTCATTCCGCAGCCGTTATCAACAATTCTAATCCTGTCAATTCCGCCGCCGCAAATTTCAACCGTAATATCCTGGGCACCGGAATCTATCGCGTTGTCCATAAGTTCCCGGATAATGGCATTAGGGCGGTCAATAACTTCTCCAGCTGCAATTTTTCTTGCAACTTCTGCATTAAGTGCGCGGACAGGATTTTCTAAACTCATTGTCTGGTTCCTTGAACTTCGCCTCTGTCTTCAAAAAGTTCCATCTGAGGCGGATTGTCTTTATCCATAGGATTTGGTTCATTCATTAAAATCTGAATTTTACCTTCAATTTCATCAAGCTGTTTTTCCATTCCGTGTGCAAGCTTGATTCCTTCTTCAAAATCCTTTAATGCATCTTCAAGTGAAATATCCGAACGTTTTATATCACTTGAAAGCTTTTCGAGTTTTTCAAGATTTTCTTCAAAATTATTTTTCATATATAACTCCTAAAAAATCGTAATCAATATTCATTAATTCACAGTTGCTGTGAATTCTCCACTTGCAGGTTTTATTTTTATTGTCTGACCGGTTTTTGCAACATTTGCATCGCGGATTACATTTCCGTTTTCATCGGTAACCATTGAATATCCGCGGTTCAAAATTGTCTGCGGACTTGCGTTTTCCAAAATTGTAACCGCATTCTGAACTGCAAGCCTGTAATCTTTAATTTTATCAGTCATATTTTTTTTAAGGTTTTCAAGGCCTGCTTCAAATCTGTTTAAAAGCGGCTGCTGAATATTTCTGAATCGTACTTCAAAATTTTCAGGATTAAAATTCCTGATTAAAAGTCGTTTTTGTTCAGTTTTCTGTTTTATCGTTTCATAAATATTCTGCTTGTAAAGATTGATTGTATTTTGAATGTCTGCTAAAAGCGGAACTGCCATTTCGGCTGCGGCAGATGGAGTAGGGGCTCTGAAATCTGCTGAATAATCACAAAGTGCCCAGTCAATTTCGTGACCGACTGCAGAAATTGTTGGAATTTTTGAAGCGGCAACAGCGCGCACAACGCTTTCTTCACTGAACGGAAGTAAATCTTCAAGAGATCCGCCGCCTCGTCCAACAATCAGAATATCGCACAAATTATAGTAATTTGCAGTTTCAATCATTTTTACAATGGTTTTATCTGCGCCTTCTCCCTGAACAATTGCAGGAAGAACAATTACGTTTATATTTTTATTTCTTCTTTTTGTAACATTTAAAATATCTCGGATAGCGGCACCGGTTGGACTTGTTACAACACCAATTGTTTTTGGAAACTGCGGAAGCTGCTTTTTTTTATCTGAATCGAACAGGCCTTCTGCGGCAAGCTTCTTTTTTCTTTCTTCAAGCATTTGAAGAATATTTCCGCTTCCTGTATTTTCCATGCTTGTTACAATTATCTGGTAATTTCCCTGAGGCGCATAAACAGAAAGGCTTCCCGTACAGCAAACTTTATCTCCGTCTTTTGGCCTGAATGTTAATTTTGAAGCAGCGCCGCGGAAAATAACGGCTTTTATCTGAGAAGCTGAATCTTTTAGCGTAAAATAAATGTGTCCTGCGGCGCTTGGTCGCCAGTTAGAAATTTCGCCTTCTATTTTAATTGAAGTGAATGAGGTTTCTAAAATTTCTTTTATTAAATTTGTAATTTGAGTTACAGAAAAAACATTATTTGCAAAAACTGCGTTCGGATTCATTTTCCCACCAGAAGCTTTGCGAGAGTCGAAAGCTTCATCTAAAACTTACTTTATTTTATTAACTTATTCAATGGATTGCCGATAAACTGATTGATGAAAGGGATAATTATTTTTATAGAATCAGAATCAATTTATGCGCCTCAAAAAGTATTTGATGGAAAATCTGCGGTAGATTTGTCTTATGAATGGGCAAAAAAACTTGAAATGGACATTTTTACAATTTCAGAAAAACGCTCTGTTTTGTCTGCATTGGAAGAAATGTATGATATTTGTGTAAAAAATAGTGCAGATTATGCTGTAATTTCTTTTAATGACGTTCCATTTACAAATTTAGCCGTTACAAAGAAATTAATAGAAAATCATATAGAATATAAGGCTGAATATACTTTTTCTGATGGTTATCCTTACGGTTTTGCTCCGGAAATCATTGATAACGGAACATTAAAGATTCTTATCGGTATGATTAAAAATCAGGGAGAAAAAGAAGAAGAAGATAATTCTCCACTTGCAAGAAATTTCCTGTATGAACTTATTAAAAAAGACATTAATTCTTTTGAAGTAGAAACTGTTCTTGCGCAGTCAGACTGGAGACTTTTAAGATTCAGTTTCTGTACAGAAAAAAAAGAAAATTTTATTGCATGTAAAGAGCTTTATGATAAAGTAGTTTCAAAAGCAGAAGGCGAAATGGACGCAGATGAAATTGCAGAAAAAGCTTCTGTTCTTCCTTCAATTTTGAAAACTGTTCCTGGTTTTTACAACCTTCAAATTTGTTCTTACGAAGAAAAATCACTTTATTCTCCATATTATAATGAATATAAAGCGAAATTTTCTGATTTTCCGATAAAAGAAAAATGTTCTTTTATGGAATTCGATGCAATTAAAAAACTTGTACAGGAAATTGCAGAATTCAGCGGAAATGCGGTTGTAAGCTTGAGTGCATTTGGCGAAGCTTTTTATCATCCTCAGATAATAGAAATTATAGAAGAAATTATTAAATATGAAGGACTTTGCGTATTTATAGAAACTGACGGTTTAAAAATAAATCAGGAAACTGCAGAAAAAATCGGTCAGCTTTATCAAAAATATCCTTCAAAGAAAAATTATTTTGAAAAGATTATGATTGCCGTAAAACTCGACAGTTTTTCAAAGGAAGTTTACAAAACAATTCATCCTGAAAGCGGCGAAAATGATTTTGAAACTGCGGTTGGCGCCTTGAATCTTCTTTTAAAGAATGTTGCTGGCGGCATTTATCCTCAGTTTGTGCGAATGCAGCAGAATGAAGATGAACTCGAAAAATTCTTCCGTTACTGGAATGAAAATAACAGCGGAAAATTAATCATTCAAAAATATGATGATTACGCAGGACTTCTTCCTCAATATAAAGTTGCTGATCTGTCGCCGTTGGAAAGAAATGTTTGCTGGCACATAAGACGCGATATGAATATTTTGATTAACGGCGATGTTCCGATGTGTCACAGCTGTGTTTTTTCTGAAATTGCAGGAAATGTTTTTGCAGATTCTCTGGAATCTGTATGGAAAAAGTTTGACGATTTTGTTTTGCAGCATATAAACGGAAATTATTGTAAAAAATGCAGGGATTGCGATGAATACTATACCTTTAACTTTTAATGAACATCAGATAAAAATGAATATTCTTGGCGGACTCGTAAATAACGATAGTTCCACCCTTGATGTTTCTGTAATTCTCTTAAATACAATGTCGAATCTTCTTAAACCTCAGATTTTTGACAGTCTTATTCAATGTAATTTTCGTTCAATAGTTTCCATTGAACATAACAGGGAAAATGCAAATATTGAAGATTTATCTAAAAAATATCCGCTAATTAAATTTTTAATTCCGCTGGAAGAATCTTCTGAAGGTCAGCTTATTAATTTAGCCATGAGCGAAGTCGATTCAACTTATGTTCTGGTTTTAAGGGATACAATTCAGTTTTCTAAAAATCTTTTACCTTCGAATCTTGCTGAACGCTTAATTAAGGCAAATGCCTATTGTATTGTTCCGCGGCTTTTAGATTCCAGCAAAAATCCTGCATATGGAATTTTTACGCCAGGAAATGACGGAAAAAAATTTGCAATTAATGAATCTTCAACTGTAACAGACGGAATGAAAACAATTTATCCTCCAGATTTTATTGCTTTATATAACCGTAAGAAATTTATTTCTCTTGGAGGTTATGACTGGACCATAAAATCTCCGTACTGGCAGAATTTGGATTTATCAATACGGTCCTGGTTATGGGGCGAAGAAACTTTGTTTTCTACAACCCTTCAGTTTACTTATCTTTCTGATTTTTCTGTACCAGACAAAACTGTGAATCTGGATTACATCAGATATTACTTAAAAAATGAACTTCCAAAACTCAAAATGGAAACCGGAATAATTAAAAAATCTTCATTTTTTGTATTTTTGAATCATTCATCATGTGGAATTATGGAAGCAAAAAGACAGTTTAACGAGGCAAGAAAGTGGGTTCAAAAAAATAAATATCGTTTTAAAAAGGATTTAACTCTTCTTTTATCAGAGTGGGGGGTAACTTATGAAAAATAAAAGAGTTGTAATTGTTCAATGCCGTTTATCTTCTACAAGACTCTCTCAAAAAGCTTTATTGGAGCTTGGAGGAAAACCTGTACTTGCGTGGACCCTTAACGCAATGCATAAGGTTCCTGCAGAACGTTATTTTGTTGCAACCGATATGGATTCTTTTGAAAAACTTGCTCCAATCTGCCGTGAACAGGGCTTTGAATGCTATGCAGGAAGCCTCGAAAATGTGCTTGAACGGTTTACCTCTCTTTTAAATACCCTTGATTCTAAAACAGTTATTCGTGCAACAGCAGATAATCCTTTTTTATTTTATGAAGCTGCAATTGAAAGCGTTGAAGAATTTGAAAAAATCAATAAAACTCAAAAATGTGATTATTTTACTTTTAAAGGTTTGCCGCATGGAAGCGGAATTGAAGTTTTTTCTGCTCAGTCGCTTATTCAATCTGCCAAAGAAACCTCCGATCCGTATGATTTGGAGCATGTGGGCCCGGCACTTTATAATCACCAGGAAAAATATAAGTGTATATTTGAAGAGGCTCCCAGAAGATATAAAGCAAAAGCCTGCAATTGCAGAACGACAATAGATACATATTCCGATTATTTACGCGCAATTTCTGTTGTAAATTATCTTGGCTTGAATAACGGCGAGCCTTATACATGCCAGCAGATACTCGAAGCAGTAGATTCTTCTTGCGTAAAGCATCCGGTAATACTTGTTCCGTCTGTAATAAAAGGAAGGGGAACAGGCCATCTTAGACGCTGCCTTTCTATTGCAAGAGAAAATAACTATTTTATTTACATTCCACAGGATGCAAGCCTTGAAGGAACTGTAAAGCTTGTTTCAGATGCAATAAGTAACGGGCTCGAAGAAACCAATGTTATAGATAAACTTCCTGACGAAACTCTTTCTCCTGTAATTATTACCGATACCTTTGAACTTACAAAAAATCAGATAGAAAGTTTTTCTAACTGCAATTCATTAATTTCTATAGACGAAGGTTCTGATTATTCAGATTATTGTGATTATCTTTTAGATATTATTCCTTCAATTAGGAAAAGAATTGTAAATAAAATAGAGCCTGATTTTATTACAAAACCTCTGAATGTCCGCGAAAATCAAAACGAAAAAAATACTTATGAAAAAATTCTTGTTTGTCTTGGCGGAGAAGATCCTGCAAAACTTACAATCCCGGCAGTAAAAGCAGTTTCCAGCTGTTATCCCGAAGCAATGATTACAGCCGTTTATAATAATTCAGATAATTCATATGTTTCTTATTCGGGAGGAGAAAAAATTGAATTTGTAGAAGAAATTGAAAATCTAAGGGAAAAAGTTTTTGAATACGATCTTGTCCTTACACATTACGGTCTTACCGCATTTGAAGCAATGTATGCAGGCTGTTCTGTAATTCTTTTGCCGACTTCTAAACTTCATGTTCAGCTGGCAAAAAAATATTCATTCCCGTTTATAGAAAAATCGGTTAATGAAGATTCCTTAAAGCTTGCCTTAAATTTTGAGCAGAGTGAATTTGATAAAAAATCATTCTTTAAGGAAAACAAGGAAAATCCTGTAATTCTAGAAGATTTTCTTAAAACGCTTTCGAAAGGTGAAAAAATATTATGTCCTGTCTGCGGTAAAAAACAGACTTTCCCTGATGAAGTTATTTCGCGAAACGAAACAAGAACTTACAGACGCTGTCAGAATTGCGGAATAGCTTATATGTCTTTTTCAATTGATGGCGGAAGAGATTATCATAAAGCATATTTCTTTGAAGAATATAAAAATCAATATGGAAAAACATATAAGGAAGATTTTGAATCTATAAAGGCGCAGGGAAAAAGACGTCTTTCTGTTATAAAGAGTCTTAAGGGCGATTTTTCTGATAAAACACTTCTTGATATTGGTTGCGCATACGGACCATTTTTAAGTGCCGCAAACGATTCAGGACTTTCGTGCTTTGGAACAGATATTTCTTCAGATGCTGTAGATTATGTTCAGAATGAATTAAAGATTCCTGCTGCCTGTTCAACTTTCCCGGATATAAATACTATGGAAGAATTCGGCCTTGAACAGTTTGATTTTGTTTCCATGTGGTATGTAATTGAACATTTTAAAAATCTGGAAGAAGTTCTTAATAAAGTATATTCGCTTGTTAAAATAGACGGCATTTTTGCTTTTTCAACTCCAAGCGGCGAGGGAATTTCTGCAAAATCGGATAAAGATGCATTTTATAAAAACAGTCCGACAGATCATTATACAATCTGGGAACCGTCTCATGCTGAAGCCATATTAAAAAAGTTTGGATTCAGAATAGAAAAAATTATTTCTACAGGCCATCATCCAGAACGCTTTCCTTCAATTCAAAAATGCGGTGCTAAACCTGGAAGTGCAAAATGGATTTTGACCGAAAAAAAGAGCAGATTATTAAAACTCGGCGATACTATGGAAATTTACTGCAGGAAGGTTTTATAAATGAATTGTCTAATTTTGGGTGCAGGACTTATGCAAAAGCCTGCAATTTTGAGTGCAAAAGAAACTGGTTTTAAAACCTGTGTAGTAGATGCAGATAAAAATGCAGTTGCAATTCCTTATGCAGATGAATTCTGTCAGATAGATTTAAAAGATAAGGAAGGAATCCTTAAATATGCGCAGACTCTTTCTAAAAGCGAAAATGGCGGTCTGGCTGCGGTTTTTACTGCCGGCACGGATTTTTCTGCAAGTGTAAGTTATGTCTGCGAAAAACTGAAGCTTCCGGCTCATTCATATAACGCGGCATTGAATGCGAGCGTAAAAACTTTAATGCGCCAGTGTTTTAAAGACGCAGAAGTTCCTTCTCCAAAATTTATTAATGCTTCGATAGAAGATAAAACCGAAGATGTGTTAAAAAAAGTTCTTTCTGTAATGAATTATCCTTTTGTAATTAAGCCTGTAGACAATATGGGTGCAAGAGGCTGCAGAATGGTTCGTTCAGAAAATGAATTTGAATCTTCTTTAAAGGCTGCAGTTTCCTGTTCACGAACTAAAAATGCAATTATAGAAGAATATATGGAAGGACCGGAATATTCTATAGATGCTGTTGTTTATAACGGAAGCTTTACAATAACCGGTTTTGCAATCCGTCATATAAAATATCCTCCGTATTTTATTGAAGTAGGGCATACAATGCCTGCTGTGCTTGAAAAGAAAATTCACGATGAACTTATTTCGGTTTTTGCACTTGGAGCCAAGTCTCTTGGACTTTCATGCGGTGTTGCAAAAGCAGATATTAAATATACAAAAAAAGGCCCTATGATCGGCGAAATTGCGGGAAGACTTTCCGGTGGATATATGTCCGGCTGGACTTATCCATATTCTTCGGATTTAAATCTTACAAAACAGGCGCTTTTAGTTGCAGCAGGAAAAGAACCTGAAGAGCTTCTTAAAAAAAGAATTCCTGTAGATTATTGTCCTTCAGAGCTTTGTAAGAATCATGAAAAGCCTTATGAGCTTTATGAAGTTCCTTCCGTAAGAACCTGTGCAGAACGTGCCTGGATGAGTATTCCGGGAGTTATAAAAAATATAGAAGATATAGAAGATTTTACGGATAAGGCAATTACAGATGTACTTCCAAGAGCCGGAGCCGGAATAGGAAATACAGTAACATTTCCAAGAAACAATGTAGAAAAATGCGGAAATATAATTTCTGTAAGCCATAAAAGGGAAATTGCAGTGGAAGCAGGGGAGAATGCTGTTTCTAATATTTTTATTACACTTGAACCTTGTAATCCACTGTCTGATGAATTTTTAAACGGAAATTCAAAGTCAGACGAAGATTTTTTTCCACCATATGCATTTTTTAAGCTTTCAAATGCTCAGGAAGAAGAATTAACAAAAGAATTATCCTTGAACGGAGGAATTATAGGAAAAAATCAAAAAACATATGATTTTATTCCAGAACTGTTAAAAAACTCCGATTATAGAATGATAAAAGACTGGTCATATAATACCATAGAAACAACTCTGCAGAAATTTGATGTTCTGCGTAAAAATCATCCGGAACTAAACAGTCTTGATTTTTTTAAGGCTGTTTTAAGAGGCGGACTGCAGGGAGCTGTTTATTATAGTGACAGTCTGGAAATTAAGGTGAATGCAAATGAAGAAAAATAAACTTATATCATTTTTATACTTACTTTTTATTCCGTTTTTTGCGGTTCATGCAGCAAATGATATTTCTTTAATGGAAAAATCAAAGACAAACGGAATGACAATTTATTATGATTCACTTTCTCAAAGCGGAATAATAGAAAAAAACGGACATCAGCTTACCTTCCGTATGGGAGAACAGATTGTTCTTTTGGACAGCCTTCAGATGATGATAACTGATGCTCCCGAAATTAAAAATAATCAGATATTTGTCTCAAATAAATTTCTTTCAGATTCAGAAGAATTCTTCAGCCGTAAATCTGAACTTCCATTTAAAGTCGGAGCAATTTTAATAGATGCAGGACACGGAGGAAAGGATCCTGGCGCTTCAAAAACTTATAAAATTAAGGGAAAAGATGTAACAATCCGCGAAAAAGATATTAACCTTACAGTTGCAAAAATGCTTTATGAAAGGCTTCATGCAGCTTATCCTTCAAAGCAAATTATCCTTACGCGCGACAAAGACGTATATTTAACATTAAGTGAACGAACCGATATTGCAAATAACGTAAAAGTCGGCGAAAACGAAGCTGTTCTTTTTGTTTCTATTCATGTAAATTCTTCACTGAATAAAACTTCATCAGGATATGAAGTCTGGTACCTTTCTCCAGGTTACAGACGTACAGTTTTGGACAAGTCTTCTGTAGAAGTAGATAATTCTGTTTATTCAATTTTGAATGCCATGCTGGAAGAAGAATATACTACAGAAAGCATTATGATTGCTCAATTTATTATGGACGGCCTGCAGGCTCAGATTGGAAAAGAATCTCAGGCTCGCGGAATAAAGGCAGAGGAATGGTTTGTAGTAAAGAATTCAAATATGCCGAGCGTTCTTGTTGAACTTGGATTTGTTTCAAATGAAAAAGAAGCATTGCTTTTAAATGATGAAAAATACTTGAAAAAGGCAACCCTGGGAATATATAATGGAATTGCAGCGTTCATAACTCATTTTGAACATTCGCAAGGATTTACTACAATAAAATGAAATTAAGAAATTTAGGTAAAGAGATTGTATTATCAGGCGTATTGCTTGCATTGGTTTTAATTACTTTTTTAGTCTCTCTTATCTGTTACGAGAGCAATAGAAGCGGACTTCGCAGAACCTTTATTTTTCCTTCTGCAGACGAAGGAAAATATGTAATAGAATACAGAAATCTTTCTAAAAATGCAGTTCAGGGCGATATTCAATATTTTATTGATGAACTTCTTTTAGGTTCTTCTCTTGAAAGAACAAAAATGCTTTTTACGGCTGGAACAGCTGTAGAATCCTGTTTTGAAAGAAAGGGTGTATTATATTTGAACCTTTCTGATAAACTTTTGGAAATGGGTAACGGAGTCGTAGATATAAAAGATGGCGTTAAATTACTGGAAGATAACGTAAAAAGGAATTTTCCAAGAATTGATTCAATTGAATTATTTATCGGCGGTAAATATGCTTTTGAATCTTAAAATCTTAAAAAGTATTAATGTTATTCTTGACAAAAACGACTTGTTATTAGATAATTATTTTATACAAGGCTACATCGAATTAGTATAAAAAGGAGCTTCAAGATGAAGAAGACTTTTGGATTATTTGCAGCTGCTATGCTGCTTGTTGGTGGCGTTGCATTCGCAGAGGAAGCAGTGCTCATCGATTTCACTCTTTTGGATGCTGACTGTGTTGAAGACAGTAATGGAAATCTCACTCAGAACAAGCATACTGTTATGGATTATTCTGTGAGTGCAGGAGCAACTTTCACCGAAGATCAGAAAGATCTTATGAAAACTTCTTTAGCACTTCCAGAATGGGAAGTTAAACTTAATTCTTCTGCAAAGACAGTATCAAGTTTAGCAGACTCTAAGGTAGTTGCTGCTCCTGTAAAAGCAGAAGCTGATCAGCCATTCGCTGGAAGCAACATTATGGGTGTTCGCGTAGTATTCCCAACATGGAATTCAAACGCTAATGCTAGAATTGAGCCTCCATTTGATATTCCAGCTTACGAACCACTTGCATCTGCAGATGATAATGGTAACCGCCAGGAACCAACAGATGAAGAAAAAGCTAGTGGAAAAACACTTTTCGAAGATGGATATGGTGTTGTAAAAAATGTTGGAACAGTTAAATCAATTGCTGTAACAACAATGGGTATGAACTATCCACACGGATTGTATGTTCTTATGTCAGATAACGATGGCATTGAACACCGCTATTTCATGGGATATCTTGGATTCGACGGATGGAAAGAACTCCGCTGGAACAACCCACAGTATATTACAGAAATCAGAAACCGCGAAATTCGTGTATATCC
>JAEEGL013326570.1_pt1 | contig 20630 bp, 22 predicted proteins | sample 9134231 | NCBI WGS metagenome assembly JAEEGL01 (sample SAMN16246548, study PRJNA631951) | gut metagenome | biome: gut microbiome; feature: rumen; material: fiber-attached | host: Bos | place: Iran: Karaj | collected 2018-10
AAGTCAATTTTTGACAGGTAAGGACAATCTTCTATATAATATTATGAAATGGTTTTACTATCATAAATGGAACAAAACAGAAAACGCTTAAAGTCACACATTATGAAGATATTTTTTGATACAGAATTTACAGGACTACATAAGAATACTACATTAATTAGTATTGGTTTGGTAGATGAGAATGGTAGAACATTCTATGCTGAGTTTTCAGATTATGATGAATCACAATGCGATGATTGGATAAAAGAAAATGTAATAAATAACCTCAAGTTAGGCAAGTACGAACATTTTAGTATTAGTCAAGAAAATACAGAGGTATATGGAAACAAAAATTTTATCAGCAAGCATTTGAATAATTGGCTTTCAAAATATAATTCCGTTGAACTCGTGTCTGACTGCTGTCATTATGATATGGTATTGTTCATTGACATATTTGGTGGTGCGTTTGACATACCGAAGAATGTAAACCCTGCTTGTCACGACATCAACCAGGAAATTGCAAAGTATTACAAGATGTCAGAAAGAGAAGCATTTGACCTCCCACGAGAATGGTGTCTTGCAGTATATAACGAACTTATTAAAGCTCTGCCAAATCGTGTGATAAACATAGAGGGAGATAAGCATAATTCCCTTTATGATGCGAAGGTAATTAAGGAAATATATAGAATCATTAATTAAAAAAGAGAGGTCTTTAAACCTCTCTTTTTGTTGTTTATAATAAATATGGACTAACTAAGTCTTTGATAGTTCATATAATCATCACTTGGGACGTCATCAGAATCACTGTCATTATATTCACCGCAATTCCATGTCTTGCTCAGATAAAGACCCTCGTTTCCGATTACACCAAGAGCATTTCCGTCATCAACAAGAACGTCATCACCTCCACCTTGCAGTCTTACTTCTGCTGAGATATGCCTTTTACCGTCACCATCAAGATAAGAGTTAACCTCAACGGTGTCTGTTGTATCACCAATGATTTCAACATCAATACCACTAATTTCTCCTCTGAGCTCATTAATTGCGTCCTCAAGGATTGCATCAGCTTCTGCATAAGTTGTTGCGGCAGAGAGAATGCTATCCTCATCAGAAGGATAAGCGATTTCCTCGCCACATTCTCCTTCAACTCCAAGAAGCGCCTCAACAGCCTTTGTCTCAGCACTTAAGCACTGGAATACAGTTGATTTCTCAACAATGCTGTTTGCGCCAACATAAAGTGAGCCGTGGTCATTGACAAGTGCATTGTCATCGTGGGTCGTGTTGATAATTACTTCTGCCGAAAGAACCTCTTGTGGGTCTCCAGGATTCAGCCCCTTGGTGAGTATGATGGCACCGTCAGTGTTCTCTGAAGGTCTCCATCCACCGTCGAGCTTGATTTCCTTGTCAATTTCCTCGCCAGAAGTATGGAAAATCAGCTTATTCTCACCCTGGACGTAGGAAAGGTCCACATTTGCATACAGACCGTCATTGTTGAGTTTGATGATGTTCTTCTTTCCGTCCTCGATTTCATTGCTCAGGTTCACGCCTACGACTGGTTTCAATGGGTCCGCCTTATCAACATTGATTGAATGGTCTTCATTAACAATGTCATTAATTGCAGCGTCTGCCGTTGCCTTGATTTCAGCGATTGCAGCATCGTGCTCGGCATCCTTCTCAGTCGAACGTTCGATTTCGGCATCAAGCTTCTCCTCAAGTTCAGCAACTTTGTCTGCACTTGCTCCAGAAGCAATCAATGAATCAAGTGCTTCCTTCACGTTTGAATCTTCACCGTACTTGATGTTATCGGCAGTTCCCTTCACATACAACTGGTGTGCCTTGTCAACGAGGATGTTGTCATCAGATTCATAGATACGTGCATCGGCAGACACCTTGTCGTTACCGTTGACAATCCTGGTCTTTGCAATCCATACATTATGTCCGTCATTCTGTGGTTCCCACTCCCATTTTTCAAGCATTTCGCCAAGAGGTATCCTCTCTGACTGTACCTGTCCCTCTGCGTCCACATAGATAATCACAAGGTCCTCTGTAGTATCATCATAATAGATTTCCTGGAACAACTTGACACTGTTGAGTTTAATCCTAGTGTCTGGCTGTCCGCTTGCCTTGAATACAAGCGTATTCTCAGAGGATACATATTCAAGTGTGGAAGAAGCGAAGAGACCGTCAACCTTTGACTGGATAATATTCCTCTCGTCGCTTGAAGGCTTGTTCTTAGTCACCTTGTCAAGGGCATCCCTAACATTTGACTTGACACCGTTGTCATAGTAGATAATGTTGCTTGCCCTTCCGTCAACATAAAGGTATCTTCCATCAGTGGTCCTGCTAAGGATGTTGGTGCTGTCTGGGTCTTTCTCATACCTGTAAGTACCGTCATCCTGGAGCACTTTCTGCTCATCCTTCAACCTCACATCAGCCCTGAGCACGTCCTGCCAAGGCTCCACATGGTAATGGCCGTCGTCTGATGAATATCCGATTTCATCCCTTGTGAGAACGACTGGGGTCTTTGAGTTCTCACCCTCGATTCCCCACTCTGCGATAAGTTCCTCACAATCAATGACAATCTCACTTCCGTCATTATTGAAGAGGTGTATCGACTCATCCTTCTTGTCATACACACCGCTTGCAAGTTTACTGTTCGAAAGCTTGACGTTGAGCACGTCACCGTTTACGATGAACTTGATGGTGTCAGTCTCCTCGTCATAAGCCATGCTTACATGCAGGAACAAACCCTTATCCGTTGCGATAATGCTGTTCCTTCTCCTGTAGTCGTCATATATCTCACCGTCAGACAACTTAACATCGGCACTCAGCCTCGACTCCGTCTCGGTAAGCTCATTCGTCAGTTTGACAGTATTCGTCTCAATGGCCTTAATCACTATCGCTGCGGCAATTTCTGCCTTGATATCGGCTATTTCCTTCTCAGTGTTGTCAATGTCTATGATACAGAAACGGTTGTCTCCGTAACCTATAGACCCGTCATTCGTATCAGCACCTATAGCGACAATAACATGTGGGTTGGACTCGTCCTCCTCATTCTTGTATCTGACCACACAAGGCTCAGCAAACAAAGAATAACCAAACGATTTATCCTTAGTGGTAAGCCCTTCGGTGGCATATCTTACATCCCTGTAGATATATTCGATTGCCTGTTCCCTCGTGTCGAAAATCTGGCTATGGTGCTTAAATTGTAATCTATCAGTCATTTCATTATGTATTTTATAAATTATTTTCTAGAATTCGCCAAAATCTCCATCAAACTTAACCTTAACAAAGTTCTCTTCGTTTCCATCCTTCGTTTCCAACACAAGGTTATAATTGGTCTCGGTAGATGCGGTCATTATATAATCCTTGTTCGGGTCTATGTTTCCACCAACTATCTCAGCCTCGGCAGCAGTAGCCCTTGCAATCTCAGCCTCAAGCGCCTCAGTGAGTGCACTGTCAGCAGCCGTTGAACGTTCGATTTCAGCATCAAGCTTGGCCTCAATCCTCGCTTCCTCGGATGTTGCACGGCCAGACTCAGTCAGAACGTCGTCACGAAGCTGTTCCTCTGCGGCTGTTGCCCTCTCGACTTCAGCAGCCAGGTCATCGGCAATCTGGGTCTCTGCGCTGGTCGCACGTGCAATTTCAGCCTCAATCTTCGCATCAAGCGCCTCGTCTGCCGCTGTACGTGCCGAAATCTCCTCATTGAGGGCATCTGTGATTCCAGATGCATTCACATTGATTGCATCAATCTGCTCTTGTAAATCATGGTCCCTGTCCTCAGACTCCTTCTTGTATTTCTCAATCATCGGAACCACAACCCTGAGAAGCCTCTCAATTGCAAGGTAATCGGTGCTGACCAAATCCTGGTCACAGTTCTCGTCTGTGGTGAACACCCTGTATTCAATGTTGTACTGCGTCACACTCGGCATTTCCACTTCAACACAGTTCTCAACACCAAGTTCATCTATCCAGCAGACATTGGTGGTCTCACCTCCGCTTCCAGTCATACAAGGATTCTGGACAACAACGGTATCGCCCTCCTGCATTTCCTTCTTCTCCCAGTAGCATCCGTTCCATTCATTAAGGAACACGGCCTTTCTCTTTTCAGACACCTCACCGTTGTTAACGGGAAGAACCTCTGGCACTTCTCCTCCTGCTGAGTATTCAATGAAACCTTCCTTTTTAGCATAATTGGATGCAAGCCAAATCTGCCTGATTTCTGGGAACAGGATTGTCTTATATGGAACACCGTCGATATATTCGGTATCAAAATAGTTTGAACCGTCATAATCCTTTACAAGCCTTACACCATAATAAGGTGTGGGGCACTCTGCAACCTGCGTGACGCCAGCCTTGTTCCAGTCAAATACCTTTACATATTTATCCTGGTCAACGTCACCGTGCACGAACGATGTCGTCCACATTGCAGCCTTCTCCCTGAACGAACTGTACTGTGGCCTTCCGTAACCGTCAAGCACCGCAACGCCAACTGGAAGTATGTTCATTCCATACTTGTCAACACCCTGTGGTCCGTCAAGGTTCACTTCTGGAACCCCGTAACCTTCACTGTCGTCAATATAGTCGCCAGGGGTGTTTCCGCTGACCGTGCATCCAGTGTCTGGAATCGTCTCACCGCATTCGCAAAGAGGCTGTCCAACCCATCCGCATGCTGACTTGAGGTATTTACCAGCAACCAAGCCAAGTTCCCTGTGACAGCTTGCTGAATCATGATTCCTGTTCTCGCAAGGCTCTATGAGGTTGAGCATCTTGTCCCAGTCCTCCTTGCTTGGTACTCTCCAACCACGACCCTCTTCCTCAACGTGGTCTGAAATTTTCTTCACACCGTCTCCGTTGTATAGATAGCCGTAGTCATTCACATACTCAACCGTTGCATACCTTGTACCTAATTTTGCAACCTCTGGTAACTTATCACCTTCTGTCAAGTCTAACCTGCTTATCACTGGGGCATATTGTCCAGTCCTTTCAGTTCCGTTGAGTCCAAGTGGAGAATCAAGCGTTCCATAGCCCTTCAACGTACCGTCGGTGATAACCTTCGTAAGAATGTCAGTGCCGATAAGCTCCTCAATCTTGTTCCTTAACATGTCAAGGGTTATCAGGTTGTCAACCCTGATATCCTTCTCACCATTCTTACCATCATAGTGCATGGTAAGAGTAACGCCGCTGTCGGTGCAGTTTGCGTTGGCTTCAAGGTCATAAACCATATCGCTGAGGTCTACAACAAGCCTCTCTCCGTTGTTCCTAGTAAGGACAAGAATTTTTTCATCCCTGATGAATTCAGCAGATTTAATATCATAGTCCTTGAGAGTCAGGAAGTTACTATCTATTTGCCCTATACTTAATTTGCAATTCAATGTTTGGTCCTGTGGTTGACCGCTAGAATCGTAGTAAGGAGATACTAATTTGTAAAAATATAAGCTCTCTGCCATAATTTTTTTGTTTCTTATTTTTTTATTATTTTCTTTAAAATAAATAGTCTATTTATTTGGATATTTCACAAATTATTTATATATTTATATATAGAAATAAGTATAAATAATAAAATTATGAAATATAAAAGACGTTTATATTGGGAAAATAAGGAAAACACCTTTAAAGAAAGCAAGAAATATTCTTCAAGAACTGAATTTTATAAAGGTTCACACGGGGCATATATTGTTGCAAGAAATAATGGTTGGCTTGATGAAATGACATGGCTAAACAGAAAAAATGTATACAAAGACCCAGTTGATGTAGTATACAAATATCATTTTATAAATGAGAATGCCATATATGTTGGAAGAACAATATACCCAGAACTAAGAGATAAACAGCATAGAACCAAAAAGAACGATAGTGTATATAAATTCGCAGAAGAACATAACGTTAAGATACCAGAAATGGAGATAATAGAAGATAAACTTACAATCACAGAAGGTGCCATAAGAGAAGGCTATTGGGCGAAACATTATAAAGAAAAAGGTTTCTCTCTCATCAACAAACAACCATGTGGAAGTCTTGGCTATATGTCAAAAGGAAAATGGTCAAAAAAGAAATGTTTTGATGAAGCGAAAAATATAAGACAAGAAGCGAATTCCAAAAAAATGCAAGTCATGCTTATTCTATTTCATTAAAGAAAGGTTGGATTGATGAAATGGATTGGCTACCAAAGACACGGCAACACACAAACAAGTATTGGAACAGAGAACACATAATAGAAGAGGCGAAAAAATACTCAACAATAAAGGATTTCCAAGAAAAAAGTGGCGGTGCATTCAACGCTGCAAGGAGACTTGGTATCATAAATGAATTAGATTGGCTAGAGAAAGAAAAAAGATTGCCGTTTGGTTACTGGAAAAACAAGGAACATTGCATCGAAGAGGCGAAAAAATATAAATCAAAAAATGAATTTAAAAAGGGTAATCAAAGTGCATATTGGGCATCTTTAAAATACGGTTATTTGGAAGAAATGCCGTGGTTAGTTAAGAGAAAAGTGTCAAAACGAGGTTCGTTCAAAAACAACAAAGAGGGTATATTCGAGGAGGCGAAGAAATACAAAACCAGGGGCGAGTTTCAGAAAAAGAATAAAAGCGCTTATTCAGCAGCATTGAGATATGGGTGGCTTGATGAGATGGATTGGATGCCGAAAGGAACAAACCGTCCAAATGGTTATTGGGATAACATTGAAAATGTGATTAACGAGGCGAAGAAATATTCATCGAGACTTGAGATAAGGGAAAATGAACCTTATCTGTATAAGATAATGTTTAAGAAAGGGTACATAAACGAATTAAAATGGTTAAAATGAAATTAGGATATAAAATTGACAGAAAACCAAAAAATCATTGGAATGAAAAGAAAAATGTAATAGAGGAATCAAAAAAGTATTCAAACAGAACTGATTTTAAAAAAGGCTCACAAAACGCATATAATTCAGCAAGAAAAAACAATTGGCTTGATGAAATGACGTGGCTTGATAATGAACTTAAAAGACACCCAAAAGGTTATTGGAAAAATAGGGAGAATATGATGAATGAGGCAAGGAAATACTCAACAAAAGAAGAATTTCAAAAAGGAAATCTTACAGCGTTTCTCGCCGCCCACAAATACGGGTATATAGACGAATTTGACTGGATGGTTAAGCAAAAACAACATAAGAACGGATATTGGACTTATAAACACATTGAGGAAGAGGCGTTGAAATATAAAACAAAGACTGATTTCTTCAAGGGAAACCAAGTTGCATATAAGAAAGCGTTAAAAATGGGAATCATCAATGACTTCTTCATACTTGATGATTATATTGATTATTAAAAGAAAAGGGATAACCCCAATTGAGATTACCCCTTTGTTGTTTTGTATGTAGTGATATACTACGCTGTTGCGGTTTCTACTGTCCAACCCGTTGGGATACCGTTAACGCCACTAACATTCCACCCAGCAGCGGCATTCTTCACAAACGTACCACTTGCTGCAACACCCTTAACCCAATTTTGTGTATATGTATCACTTGGTGCTGTTATGAATATTGCCTTGATATAATTAAGACTTGTGCAACCATTGAACATACCTCTATAACAACGTTCTGCTAATGTTGTGGCAGGCAACTCAGGTGCTGTTGTCAGGCTTGTACAGTTATAAAACATATTACTGTAACAACCCTCTGTTAATACCGTGGATGGTAAAACAAGATTTTCCGCATCTACAACATAACTTTCCTTAAAAAGTTTCTTAAAGAAGTCAGTATTTTCTGGTAATGTGTTGTTTTCAACAAAATTATCAGAATACGCTAATGACATTATATTTCCCATAGCGTTGAAGTGTTTTGATGATGCGAATACTCCAATATTTGAGGCTACTGATGTTCTTGTTGGAATAAGTTCTCCTTTCCATAATATTTTTTCATCTGTATTTATTGTAACTGTATTATCTCCCTCAAGAACGGTCCAAGTTGAGCCATTATTTAATGAATATGATAATTGATAATTTACCAACCTGTCAGTAAACCCAAAACTTGTATTGTTTTCAAGAGAAACAAATGTTAAATAATCTTTTGAATAATCATGAATAATTGGGTTATAATGCACCTCATTCTCACTCACACAATGCGATACATTGGGTCTTGGCATAGTGTCGCCTGACACGAAATCCTCATACTGTGAGTGATTTTCAAATAACTTAAGATATTTCATATTTTTTTCTGTTCTTTTCTATTTATTCAGTTTGTATCTATAAATAGTCAAGACGCATAAAAAATAAGGAAATCCGTATATGAAAAAACGAATTCCCTTAAACTTTTAATCCCATTCTCCGTCGTCCAAGTCATCATCCCATTCGTCGTCTGGAATAACTGGTTCCACCTTTGACTTTAACCTATCCATCTCATATTTGAAATTGTTGTCGATTATCAAAGGCTCCATGAAGCAGTTGTATATCTTGAAAGACCTTATATATCCTATGAAGCTTCCAGCGAAGTTCTTTTCGATTGGGTACACTCTCGTCGGATTCAACATGTAGTTATACTGTATCGTCTCAGCAAGTCCCTGCGTTCCGCCACCTATTGAGATATTGTAAGGAACACCCTCCTGCTTCTCATAGAGGTCATTCAATGCCCTTAGGTTAATCTTGGGTATCTCCTTTGTAATATACACAAGCTTTCCGTTTACGAAGAACATCAGCTTCATTGTCTTTGAAAAGAAAATCACCCTTACCATTACGGTCACCCATTCACAGTCTGGAATGACATTTTCAAATGAATACCCTTCCAATATTCCAGTCTTGTCCCTTCCTTCCTTCTCACAATCAACCGTCAGGTACCTGTAACCTATTTCACCCTTATCCGTAATCCTTAGTGCAAACGCATTGTTCACTATGTCGGAGTACGGGTTGTAGTTGTTCGCATTCTCTTCTCTCAATGCGTCTATATTGTGTATGGTGTATCCAGTCTTTGTCCTGTTCATTAGTATAAACAGATTTCCAGTAAACTGGCTCTTCCTGCCATAGTACATGAACTGCGTTCCCTCAATCCAGTTGTGTATGGTCTTTCCCTTGCAAGTCCTGTCAAACATAAGGAACTTGTTATCCGTATAGAAATAGTACTGGTTTGCCTCTGAAAGATTAAAACCGTTATCCGTGTAATATTGAAAGTCGGTGATGTCAAGCTCTGGCTCTATGTAATCCTGACAATCAGCAAGGTCTCCGAGGTCTTCAAAATCACCTATGTAATCCTCACCGAACTCAGTGCCCATCTTAAGAGGGTTCGGGTCGTATTCCTTTACAACCTCCTTCTTTCTTCTCTTGTATACGACTGGGCATCCGCATCCCCTGAAGAACGGTGACCATTCATATTCAACCGTGTCCTCCTCCTCACCACAGCACCACGTGAGCGTGGTATGGGGCAAATCCCTGTCTATAACCTTGGCCTTTTTTTTGATGTCTATTTCAAGGTAGTCGTACATGTCGTTCCAGTCGCACGGGTCATCCTCATAATACTTTTCATCATAATATGAGTAATCCGTGTAGTCGCCAAGTTCAAACGGGTCATAACCGTCGAATTCTGGGTTTGGGTCATAGAAGTTTCCGATGATATAGTCCTTCTTGTCTATCTCCCCTCCCTCTACGAAGTCACCGATACCAAGCTCGAAGCACTCCTCCAAACCGTCAACGTCATCCTTGTCATAAAGATAAATCCATTTGTTCTCCGACCTTGTGCCAAGATAGAAAAATATTCCCTTGTTTTCTGGGTATTTGTCATTTAATGTCCTGTCAGACTCTGGTTCAAGGTCACATTTCTTTAACGTGAACTCGAAATAATAGTCGTCTCCAGCGTCAAACGATGACGGAAGTACCTGGTATTTATCACACTCAGTCTTGAAGAAACCCTGAAAGAAACCTCCGTTAAGCTTTGCCGAGCAATCCTCAAAACTGACTGGATAGTCATACTGTAACGTGCTTCCGCTTACGGCATGAAGCTTAAGCCTGTAGTCCTCCTGGTTTATTTCGAGGCTGTTCTTCTGGAAAATCTCAAGGAAATCCTTATTTCCTATCCTGTCCTTCCTGAATGTGAACAATCCGTTGTCTATTCCAGTATACGTTATGTTGTGCAAGGTATATCCGCTTGATATCGCATCTTCCCACTTATAGCCTGGCTTGGAGTATATCCATCCGTCAGCCCCGACGCATTCCTCCTCACACGTATCTATATATGAAATAAGGCACTTATCATACAAATCACCAGTTTTGAATTCATATTTTCCATATGAATCCCTGTTGACATAGAAATCCCAATATTCGTCTTTATTTATCCTAAGTTTGGGTGTATGATAGTTATTTACCTTTAAATTAGCCATTTCCTAACGCATTATTTTATATCCATAAATATTTATATTAATAAATAATGTATCATTTATCATGAAAATATTTAGAATTAACGAAAGCCAGTTTAGGAAGTTGTTCGAGGCATCGAGCGATTCAGAGATTCTTGATGGTGATGACAGCACTAAGAAGTTTGGTTCTGAAAACACTACACAGTGTATTATTACCACACAAGACGGTGAAGAGGAATACTCAAATCCAGTCAAGTCAAGTGACATAGAGGATGCAATTCCAGACAATAACTTCATGAAACAAGCATGGAGGGCCCCTAATATCACAATTTAGTAGTAAAATGGCACTATTCCTTGAGGATTCAGATAAAGTAACACAAAGAAAGGCTCCAGTACCGAAGAAGGACGCCGAATATTATAGCGCATTATATAATGCGTTAGAACCAGTCGTTGGTAAGAACAACCTAAAGAACCTTAAGAGTCTGGGCACGAAGAAGGAATACAATAAAAAGGGTGCTGACCAGAAAAACGGAAAGGACAACAACGTTAAATACGTGAATGTTGACATTGCGAAGAAGAGAATGCAGCGAATGAACCCGAATGACATCGCACAGGGTGGGGAAAGGGCATATAATTTCTATAAAAAGACGGTTGAAAGGGCGAGGAGCCAGGAAAAGGTGCAGCCAGTCCAGCCGCCCAAACCCACATCAAACGCATCGTTGAAACCAGAGGTTACAAAGGAAAAGAAGATAGAAACACCGAACGGGACGATAAAGTACACGGTGACGGCAGAGAACAGGGTCATCAATGAGGATAGCGACTGGCATGTCATGTATGACTATCTGAGTGACTATGGTGTATGGTATGTGCTTGACCAGTTCTTCGAGAACCCGAAAGGAAAACAAAGCTGGACGCCTTTGATAAACCCAGATATGTACCATAAGGCGTTGAGTGAATTCACCAAGTACGGGAAACTGATTAATTTCCCAACGAAATACGTTTATCAGTGGATGGGAATCATTATGAGGAACACGGCAATCCTTGAGACTTGCACCGAACTTGCTGGGCACACACAAGGTTTCCCTGGTTATGAGGTGTCGGAATATGCACAACAAAGGGGATATGAGATAGACGATTCGTTTGAGGAGGGCTCCGAATGGCTAGATGAAATCGGGTTCTATGATTGGAGTTTGATGCCTGATGGTAGTGATGCAATGAGTGATTTCGGCCTTGAGCCAATCATGAAAATAATAAGGGAATACGACGAGAACCTTCCGCCAGAGAAAGTGCTTGTGCTTGTTAACAAGGCCCTTGACGTCGTCCATTGCAGGGGAGACCTCTCCTCGATATTCATAACAGGTGGTAGAAGTTCCCTGAACAGAATAGCAGAGGAAAGGAAAATAAGGAAGATTTACCTCCCAGAGAGTAAAATAATGAAATTAAGGTAAGTGTTATGGCAGGAAATTTTGTACAAAGGGTAGGTGATACGCTTGAAACCATGTTCGGTACCAGAAAAAACGAGATTACTACGCAGACTGGGACCTATAAACAAACTGGAGACCAGTCGAATCTCGAAAAAATAGGATTCCAGATGAGGAAAGACCATCTTTTAAGGAATGAGTGGGGAAAGGAAACGGTGGAATACACAAAGCAGCTTGTTGAATCGGAGTATCTAATCCAGAACGAATTCCTTATAGGTGGTAGTATGGATGATGTGAGGGAAGAACAGGAGATTGCAAAAAAGAAAGAAGAAGATGCAACAAACAGGAAGCTTGAAAAACTCAAGAAGAAACGTCAAAATCTCGACGACAGGATTACAAACCTTGAAGGCAAACTTCCAGTTGAGAAGGTTAAAGAATAATAAGGAACAAAACTATTTATTATTAAAAATAAAAACATTAAGATTTAAATATATATGGCAACTACATTAGACAACGGTCAGACCTGTCTTGAGAAGAGGGGATATGACGAGAGACATGTTGAAATCGCAAGAAGCGACTATAACATTGAGAATCAATATTCGGCAACACACTCCGACGCATTGAGTAACGGTGACCCCCAGGGTAAGGGTGCTGGGCACGGAGGACATTCGGCTTGGCTTCCTGATTGTACAAAGCCAACAAATATGATTGATTACTCGAACTTTGCAACAAGTCCAGAGGACAAAATTGGCGGTGAGTACGATATAGAAGGACGTGCTGGCATACCTGGTCGTAAGATTCAGATGGCTAGGTCATTGTATAACCACCTGGAATCATATGGTCCTAATCTCGTGAACACCGAAAAGAACATCCAAGACGGTCAGTGGGCATTCGGAATGCATCTCGGTGAGAAATAATGATTTGAACGGGTGATGGATGGAACTGACACTGTTTAACATAATAAAGGGACTGGTAACAGAGGATGTCGGTAATGGTATCGTGGATAAAATCAACAAAGCCATTAACGACAAAAGGTACATATCCCTTTATTATAATGACAGGAAGGGTGACGAGCCACAGTTTCGTGCAAAGGGAAACCCAAGAGGGTTCAGAAGAATAATACCATATTGCCTGTTCGAGAGAAACAACACGCTATATCTCAGGGCTTTCCACCAGTGGAGGACAAACACAAAAAGGGGACCGTTCAAGTGGAAACTGTTCAAGGTTGATAATATATCGAACCTTAGGGTATACGGTGATAAATTTCCAAGGTTTACCGAAGAGAATATTCCTCCTAATTACAACCCTAACGGAGATAAGTTCGCAACAAACGTCATAAACGTCGTAAACTTTAACTCATTCGTGTCACCGCTTGAGAGGGAAAAGCAGAAGACAGCGGACATTGCCGCTGGAAGGAAGAAAATGCCGACCAATAAGTCTGGATACGTCAATAACAGCGAAGTAGCTGCCGACCAGAAAAGGAAAGTAACCGCCGATACATATGCAAAGACGCAGCCTAAGTGGGCTGGATACAAGAAAAACATAGAACAAACGGCAAACGATGTCGATTCCAAGACAAAGTTTGCGGACTATGAGAAGGCGGAACAGGAATTAGGACAGAAAAACAGCGGCCCCATCATACAGAAGGGTGAGGAAGAGGAAGGATATAACGAATACATGAACAATCATAAAAATATTTAGTAAAATGGCAAGACAGGCAGATAAGGCGGCAATTGACAGAATAAAGGCCGCAAGGGAAAAGTCATTGAAAATCATGAAAATGGACATGAATGGCTCCCTTAATAAAATAGTTGAGGAAAAAATGGGTGATATAACTAATGTTGTGAACGGTTCTGAAACACAATTGCTTTCAGAGGCGCCAGCAGGAGCACGGCCAAAACAGACAAGTATCAGGCCGATACAGCAAACAACCTTCGGTCCAGCGGCAAGCAAGCTCCCGTCAGCGATTCTTGAGTCGTTTAAGACGAATAAGATTGGCGACGACGCACAGATGATGAAACAGGTGCTTGCGGGTGGTGATGACCTGTCGTTTCTTGATGAGGGTATTACCCCACAGAGACCAATGCAGAGGCAGGTTGCCACGGAAACGGCACAGCAGCCGCAATATTCCGTACAGCAGGCTCCTCAGCAGATAGACTACCCGATGATTAGGACTATCGTTGAAGAAATTGTAAGAAAATATGCTGGAAGCATCACGAAAAAGGTTCTCAGTGAGTCGAAAGGAAGCGCCACAAGTACAGTGAACACCATGATGCTCGGAGAAAAGTTCAAATTCCTTACAGATGATGGCGACATTTATGAATGCACAACTAGGCTAGTGGGCAATATTAAGGATAGAAAGAAAAACGTGAATGGATAATTTCAAATACAACACTTAAAAAAACTACGGCAGGTTCTAACACTTACCGTAGTTTTTTTTTTTGGAGCGACATACCTGTTGGCAGTAGCGTCCAATTTTGAAAAAAATATACACGAATTTTTATACTTTTACATTCGCATCTGTTGGGTATAATTTCCCACAAATCTTTTTAAGCGTAGAAACACAATTTCTTATATCAGAAACTGCAAACATCTTATTACCACCGACAAAACCTTCCACATCTAATAACCCATTATCTAAACGCCGTACTAATTCTGATAAGAAATCAATGATTTCTGGTATTGCTTTATCAAAAGATGTGTTACCTGCACCTTCTTTCAGCACTCTTTTTACTGACTCTTTCACAATCCTGTTAAGGTCGTCTTCTGTTAATCTAATTCTTCTTTTCATATTATAATTTGTATTATTGCTTTATTTTTATAATAAATATCAATATAAATGAAAAACGTTTGTGCCAACTGCTATGCCAAAATAAAAGTACTTTCCAATAGCGATTATTTTACTATAAATATTGAAAGAACTACAATAAAACATTATCATTTAATAAAAGCATAAGTTATGAAGGAAAAAATAAGAATATTGGTAATTCCAAGTGACAGGTTCGGCTGCGGAAAATTCCGTTCGGTTGACCCTCATGTCTATATCGGTGAGCATTATAAGGATGAATTTGACGTTGATGTGGTATACAGCATGCCGCCAGGAAACCTTGAAGAGTTTTTCAAGCAGTATGACATTGTCCATATACACAAGAAGCTGGATGACCAGTGCAAATTGATTGACATGATTAAGTTTCTCGGTAAAAAGGTAATCATTGACGTGGACGATAACTTTAACCTCGGAAATGACCATCCAATGTCCCTGACGGCGAAGAAGGAAAGGTGGGCAGAGCCTATAATCAATCACCTGAAAAAGGCTGATTACGTTACTACGACAACTCCAATCTTTGCTAAGATGCTAAGGAAATACAACAAGAACGTATATGTATTCCCAAATGCAATCAATCCAGAAGAAGAACAGTTTGCCGTACCAAAGACTCCAGAGACCGACATGCTAAGGGTCGGAATCATATGCGGTTCTTCACACTTAAAGGACCTTGAGCTCGTTCAGGGTATTGCACAACAAGTGGATACAACCAAGGTACAATTCGTTCTGTGCGGATTCGACACAAGAGGAAACAGGACAATCTATAACCAGGTTACTGGTGAGAAGACAACACGCCCTATCAAGCCAGAGGAAAGCGTGTGGTGCGACTATGAGCGAATCTTTACGAACAATTATAAGAACATCTCTGAGGCACATAAGGACTTTCTGATGAAATATGCCGCTGGCATTGACGACCCGTTCGTTAACGAACCGTACAGAAGGATGTGGACGAGAGATATTACAAAGTATGCTACGCATTATGCCAATGTTGATGTGCTTATGTGTCCATTGAAGGAAAATGATTTCAACGCAGTTAAGTCACAGTTAAAATTTGTAGAAGCTGGGTTTACCCACACTGCAATTATTGCGCAAAACTTTGGCCCTTATACGATAGATTCAATACCAATGATTGAAAAGGGTGGTAAAATTAATGAAAATGGTAATTGCTTGTTGGTTGAAACGTCAAAGAATCACAAACAATGGGCAAAATACATTAATAAACTTGCAAATAACAGAGATATGTTACATAGATTGCAAGACAATCTCTCAAAATACATTAATGAAAAATACACGCTTTCAAAAATTTGCCAAGAAAGAGTTGAATTCTATAAGAGTATTATCAACAAAGAATAGTTTGCCATAATATCTTTAAGTAATGGTGGGGAATCAACCCCACCTTTTTTCGTGTAATTTTTCTCGTTTATTACTTGGTTTTATTAAAAAATAGCCATATATTTGTATCAGAATTACCAAACCAAAAAAAAATAATAAATTGTTATGACAAACGAAGAAAGAGAAAAGAATTTTGAATTGTTCATAAAGAAAGTGGAACAATGTGGAGTTAACACTGAAAAACTTGTGGAACTTTATGGTGGCCAAATCCGTGATGCATCGTTCACCAACATGAATGATAACGGTAACGCATACCCTGGCTCCCTTGTGGAGATTGTGCTTAAGAAACTTACGCCGTATGCTGTTAGGATTAATGAGCTTCTGCCAGATTTTCAGAAGGTAGACAAGACGACACTAGTCAAGGTGTGTCTGCTTCACCACATTGGAAAAGCGATTAAGCTGATTCCGAATGACAACCAATGGGAGGTAGAGAAGAGACTGATGACATATAAGTACAATAACGAACTACCGTCAATCAGAACTGGCCTTATGTCTTTGTCAATGCTGAACGAGTGTGGTATCTTCCTTACAAAGGAAGAGATTGAGGAGCTTACCATTAACGACAGGGATTTGACTGATGACCAGTCCAGGTTCTTTGCAAGCGCAATGGCAAGTATCGTCAGAATGGCGAATGAACTAACTTATATTGAAATCAACGGGAAATAACTATGGCATTGATAAAAGAGGTAAAATATTCTTACGGTGACGTAAGCATCATCCCGTGTGTTACAACTGATATTGAACACAGAAGGGAATGTGTACCATTGGATGAGAATGGAATGCTTCCTTTATTCACATCACCAATGGATACCGTTGTGAACGAAAACAATTATGAGAAATTCGAATCGGAGTTGGTTTATCCCATCCTGCCAAGGACGGTGTCGCTTGAAAAAAGGGTCTCACGTTCTACTTCTGGGTATTGGGCCGCTTATTCACTCGATGAATTTGAGTTGTTATTCTGTGACAACGATGAGGTTCTTAGGGCAAATGGAAAGATATTTGCTTTGATTGATACCGCAAACGGACACATGGAGAAGATTCTTACGGTTGCGAAGAAATCAAGAAAAATATACGGTGATAAAATCGTGATTATGGCTGGAAATGTTGCGAACCCAAAAACGTATATTGAATATGCAAAGGCTGGTATCGATTACGTCAGGCTTTCCATAGGGACTGGAGGAGGTTGTTTGACAACCCCGCTTACGGGCGTTCATTATCCGATTGCGTCACTGATAGATGAAACGGCTGAAATCAGGAAAACAATCGTGGGTGATAAGAACTACAAAAGAATACCGAAAATCGTGGCAGACGGTGGAATCAGGGACTATGGCGACATCATGAAGGCGCTTGCGCTCGGTGCCGACTATGTAATGTGCGGTACTATATTTGCGTCAATGCTTGAGTCTGCGGCTCCAAAGTATGACTGGGATGGTAATGAGATAGATTCGTATGACGGGATGAAAAGAGGAGAAGACGGTATGTGGTATCAGGACGGGGAATTTGTAGGGGAATTATCCCTTGATTTCTATGGCATGGCTTCACGGGAGGGCCAGATTGCGCTAAACGGTTCAAAGACACGCACAAGTGAAGGTCTTAAGAAGAAACTAACCGTAAAATACACCATACATGGATGGATTGACAATTTCATAGGACTGCTCCGTTCCTGCATGTCGTACCTGGATGCGCACAATTTGCGGGAAATTAGTGAAAAGGCCGTGCTTGTACTGAATTCTGAAAGCACAAAAAACTCTGTCAATAAATGACAAGGCTGCTGGATAACACTTTAAAAGGTTATCCAGTTTTTTATTTTTTATACAAAATAGTATAAGAAATGGAAATTAATGACCAAATTGCGGTTATCTTCTGTTCAAAAAAGACAACGGAAGAGAATCAGGATTTTATAGAACATATCAAAAATACGTGTGGTTGTGAGACACATTTATATTGCATACATAACCCACAGGGAGTGTCCCTTTCAAAGATTTACGCAGACATGCTTGAATCCAGTGATATTGTGGAGAATATACTGGTTTACATACATGATGACATAGAGTTTCTTCGCCCTGGATGGGGACGTGAAGTCCTGAGATTGTTCAACCAGCACAAGGAATATTCTATTATAGGCGTTGCTGGTTCCGCACAATTTGACGAGAATGGTGCGTGGTGGAACTATGAGAAGAAATATGGACAGGTGCTTCACAGAAATGATGGTAAATCGTGGCTTACGGCGTTTTCTCCGTTACTTGACAAAGACCTTGAGGATGTGGTTGTCATCGACGGATTATTTATGGCGATAGACAAGAGAAAGGTAAAGGAAAATTTCAACAGGGATTTGCAGGGGTTCGACTTTTATGATATCTATTTCTGTCTTGCAAACTATTTTGCTGGTTGTAGGATTGGTGTCACCACCAATATAAGGCTTGCACATAATTCAATAGGAAAACTTAAGGATACGTGGTACCAGAACAGGGAAATAATCAATGAGATGTTCGGTAAAAACTATCCGATAGACATAACGACACAAAATAAGAGGAGAAGATGGCAAAGAAGATAGATGGGATGACAATTGACAAACTGGCTGGTGTGTATGGCGTGGCCAGCGAACTGTTTAATGAATACACGAGGATGTGTGACGGGTATATGTTATCAACTGGAGACAGGCTTTTGCAAAACCTTACACCAGAAGCTAGTGCTATGATAAAGGAGCGTCAGAAACTTCTCGCAATAAAGGAAAAGCTCAGGGAGAAACTAAAAGCAAAATTGGAGGAATTGGTCCATGAAAAAGATTAAGAGATATATACTTAGACTTTTAAGGGCGCTCCCGTTCGGTCTTCAAGGGGCAGAGCGTGAAATAATGGGTTCCAGCAATACTGGAGAGGATGGAACCGTAATAACCCAGGAAGTATCCGATGAAAGGGTGTCTAAACATCTGCTTAAGGGAGAAGTTACTCAAGAGGTTGAGGAACTAAGGTACAGGACGTATAAGGTGGCTGGTGAGTCTGAGAATTATAATTATTTAGGTAATGGCGTTGCGGTAAAAAAAGAAGACAAGACAGAAAAAAAGACGGAAAGGACGAAATTCAATGTCACACAGGAAAACAAGATTATATGTTCGTCGATACTCAATGAACTGAAACACGTAGATGACTATGGTGCCGAGAATTATAGGGTAGAGATAACATACAATGACATTGTAAGGTTCAAACTTGAGCAGTTCGCAAACGCAATAAATGTAAGGATAGACGAAAAAAATGATGTTTTTGAAACATCGCTCAGGTTCTGGAAAGAACCTGATAAATATAAGGCAACATCAAAACAATTCCTTAACGAACTCAAGAAAGCGGTTGACCTGAAGAATGAGTACGCCATTTCAAGAAATGAGATGCTCACGTCAATCAAGACAATCTCATTTTGCACTTATAAAGCATCTGGGGATGATGATTTTACCATCTATGGTTTCACAGAAGGGTGTAAATATAAAGGTTCGTCGGAGACAGATAATGAGTATATTCTCACATTTACATGGGATTCTTATACAAGGGTACCGCTAAATCTTGAGAGTAAATATTATTCAAAATCCATGGATGATAAATACAGGAGCCATACGAGGAAAAACGTCGAAATAATGGCAACACCAGTTGAAAAGAAGTATTTCTGTCAGATATGTGGGGCTGAAGTGGATGAATATTCCGCAAACATACAAATGGCTGACGGAAAACCCGTTATTTGTAAAAATTGTATGAAAAAAACCATTGAAAAAGCATAAAAAATAAATTAACTTTTAATAAAAACTATGTTAAGAATAGGAATAGAATTAAATGACGTTGTCAGGAATATTAACAAACAATACCTTAAGTATTACCAAAAGGCATTCGATGAAAGTCTTGACATCGACAGAATTGACGACAGGGATGACGTACTGTCAGTCCTTAATTTTAAAAACCAGAAAGAAAAGGATGATTTCATATACACGGATTATCCGTATGAAATATTCGGATGCGCCGATTCAATGGAGAAGGGCCTTGCAATGAATCTTAGGGTTTGGGCGGAAAGTTTGTCGGACATTGAGGATGATGATGTAAGGTTGTCGTTCTATAGCCTCGATGAAGGTGGTCTTACAATACAATCGACATATTTCTTCCTCTCAAAACTTGGGACACGTGCCAGAAAGATGTTTTTTCCAGTAAAAATAAGTGAAATCTGGGAAGAATGTGATGTGGTGATAACGGCAAATGAAAAGGTTATCAATTCTAACGTACCAGAAGGCAAGAAAATTGTCATGATTAACAGGAAGAAAAATGAACAATTTAAACCAAAGGCGGCGTTAAATTATGACAGCTTAAGTGAACTGTTCACAGACCCTATGTTTTTCTCAAAAATCACTGACGGTAAAATAAACAATATTAATGATTATTAATCATGACAGAAAAAGATTTAAAAGTTATTGAAAACATAAACAAGGAAATTGACAAGATAGACAAAAAGACGAATAAAATCTATTTCTTTGTTTTGGATACAAAGGGTGTTCCTAGCGGAAGTCTTGAATATATATACAACCTTGCAATGATTCTGCACGAGAATGAATACAACGTAACCATGCTTCATACAGAGGAAGAGTTCGAGGGGGTCGGGGCATGGCTCGGTGAGAAGTTTGCATCGTTACCACATGCGAATGTCAATGGTGGTGAC
>JAEEGL014719753.1_pt1 | contig 20630 bp, 35 predicted proteins | sample 9134231 | NCBI WGS metagenome assembly JAEEGL01 (sample SAMN16246548, study PRJNA631951) | gut metagenome | biome: gut microbiome; feature: rumen; material: fiber-attached | host: Bos | place: Iran: Karaj | collected 2018-10
AGTATGGATGCAGCCGCCATATCTTCCTACTTGTTTAAGGATAGCTTTATGCTCTATATTAGTGGTAAAGATATGGTCGCCTAATTTATCAGAAATCCATGATGTATAATAAAACCAATTTATTGATTCCGTTGCACCACTAGTAAAGTAAATTTCTTCAGCATCAGCACCTATCGCTTTTGCTACCGTTTGTCTTGCTTGTTCTATCAACCTTCGTGTTATGCGACCATCGCTATATACCGCTGAAGGATTACGCAGCTCACATTGGAGCAAATGACAGATTGTACTCTCGACTTCTGGCAATAATGGTTTCATTGCTGCATAGTCAGCGTATATGTTCATTTTTTATCACCTCAACTACTTCATCTATACTCAAAGTGCCTTCCACAATTTGATCTATAAGTTGATAATCCATTTCAGAAAACTCAAATCCTTCCGCTTCAATGGAGGACATTTGGCTATGAATGCGTTTAAGTAATTCTGCTTTAATACTAAAATCCATTAACTCTCCCCTCTTTTATTATTCCATATAGATACATTCTCAGCTATTGCAACATTAACATGGAGCATAGCATCTTCTATATGTGTATAGGCAATACTTTTTTCTCTACTGTTTGGAAGAATGTCAAGCAATTGTTCTATTTCTTCAAACTTAGACCAAATTTTAGAACTAAACGCCTTTTCTTCTTCTGTGAACTTTCTTATGGTGTACATTTTATCTCCTTTCAGTCACATCTTTCATAAAATTCTTTACGACTTTTATTGATTTCATGAATAACTAATGCATTGTCAAAATCATCCCATATAACAGAAGGATCAATGGCAATGACTGACTCTATAGAACCCCTTGTAAACACCACTTCATATTCATTAACGGTTTTCATTTCTGATACATCAAACTGATATATTCTATAACCTAATTCTCTCAATTGAATAATATCCAAAACATCAAACCAAGCTCTCAGTTTCTCAGGGGTATCTGTTGCAGAAAACCACTGCTTTCCTTCTTCTTTATAAAAGTCATTATCCGGCATTGTCATCGTTCTGCATTTGCCAACTGATAGCTCTTTAAAAACATCGCATGGACTACCATCAAAATTTCTCCATAGCCCATGTTTGCCTATGGGATTTTCAACCCTGTAAACTTTCATTTTTATCTCCTTCACATATAGCTGTACTTACAAACCATTCAGATATTGTAGAATCAAACTCAACAGTAAAATCAATAGGCTCAACTTCCAACATACATTTATAGTTATCATTATTGATTGTAAAATCAATTTCTTTTTTGCCCTGTAAGCCTACTACATTTTTAAAATAAACATTGTCACCATTGATTTGTGTACAAAGATATAAGGCTCTTGAATTAAGATTCTGTATATAATAAGTTTTACCAATTTTAAAAACGCTGGAATCAAAAATTTCAATTGTTTTTGTCATTTTCATTTTTAGCATCTCCATTCATTATATGCAGCATATAAGGAAGTGGGGAAAATTCACCCCACACACCTTATATGCAATACAGGGAAGTTAATTTGTTGTAGTTTCTTCTGGTATGGGAATAATCGGTTGTGTTTGTTCTCCAAGTATAACAGTTGCCTTAGAACCATTCCACTGTTCGATTTCCTTTGCCTTTATAAGCTCAGATGTAAGGGAATCAGCAAGCTTTTTGTTTGCTTCAGCTTCAGCTTCGCCGCGTATTTTAATGGCATCTGCCTCGCCTTGTGCCTTTATCTTTGCCGCGTCTGCTTCGGCTTGAGCCTGAGTACGCTTGACTTCTGCCGCCTTTTCAGCTTCAATCTCAGCAACCTTCTTTTCATTCTCCGCTTTTTCAATTGCAAGTTGGTTCTGCTCGGCAACAGTCTTGCGCTCCTGCTTTGCTTTAACTTCAGCATCTATAGAAGCTTCAAGCTCTCCAAAATCATAGTTTGCAAGAGCAAGAGAAGTTATTGTAATGCCGCGTGAACCAAATCTCTCACGTAACCCATCTGCGGCTTGTGCCATTATAGCAGCACGATTTGTGCGCACATCTTCAATATCATATGTTGCAACAATACCCTTTACAACATCAAAGACTTCCTCTTGAGGCATAAGCGTTCCGATGTAGTTCTCTCCATAATTCTCATAAACATATGCTGCCTTGTCTCCATTAAGGGAATATGTCATTTTCAGTGTCATATTGATGAGTTCTTTACCTGAAAGTTCTCCTTGAATTGTGGGATATTCAACTGTCTGTTGCTGTATGGACATATCTATCATATGTTCCGCAAACGGAACTTTAAAATACCAACCTGAACTATATGTGCGTCCTGTGACCTGTGCCATGTTGGTTTTGACCCCAATTGATCCAATCGGAACTCTTGTAACAGACCCCAAAAGCAATACTATTGCGGCACTTCCTGCGATAATTGAAGCTATAATTCTGCCGCCGCGTATGTCTCCGTCTTTGTCTATATAAAAACTCATTATTCATTCCTCCAATTTCTATTTTTATCAGCATATTCTTTGATTTTAGAGATGAACTTGTCTTCTTCCCAATAGAATGGGTCTCCATATTCGCTCAAAAAGTTATATATGAGTTGACCAAAACGCCAATCTGGGAAAAAGTTAGCATGAACTGATTTTAGTTCATTATAAAACTTATCTAATCTATTTATATCTCTCATTCACGCCTCACCATTAATTTTATACATGGCTATGATAAACATTTAAACTCTCTTAAAATGAAAGTCTTTTTATTTTGATACATTTCAGGTTTATAATCTACAACTTCAATCACATCTCCTTCTTTAATTTTGCTTTTTGTGTTCCAATATGTAAACTCCGTGCGCTTGCCATGACACAGGAAAGTAATAATATACGAGAAACCACATATTTTTTTGTCCGATTTACGCTTTTTAGGGAAGACCTTTTCAACGTACCCCACCTTAAGATAGTTGGGGTCTTCTGTTGCCGTTATACTTCCAAGATACTCTAATTGAGCTTTGACTTTTTCGGTTATAGATATATCTTCATTTGGAATTTTGTTGCAGTATTCTTCAAGCAAAGGTTTTAATGATTCAAAGCGATATGTTGATGGAGTATTGGCAGAACAATATTTGTCCAGTAATTCTATAGGAAAAGATGTCTCGCTTTTTTTAATCGTCTTTCTGTCAATCCATTTGCGATATATCTCATATGTTTCCATTAACTTCTGAGATTTACCATAATTCCTAAAGTAACCCAATTTTATAAGAATCTCGTAGTTTTTCTTATCTAAAGGCACGTTTTCAATAACATCTATAAAGGAATTGTATGCTCCATCTTTGGCGTTGTAAAGAATATCCGCTGCATTTTTGCTTAGTCCCTTTACGGCTGAAAGGCACATGAGAATTTTCTTTTCTTCTCCATGAACCTGTACCTTCCTATTGTCATCTCCAAAGGTCAAAGGCATTTTTCTATATCCAAAATATGTTGTGGCTTCATTGATTATAGCCGCCATTTTTACTTTGTTGTTTTTGTTTTGGTAATGAGTGATGGCGACTTCATAAAACTTTGCAGTGTGATGAGCTTTGAACCATGCTGTATAAAGGCTATCTGATGCAACACTATATGCATGAGGAGAATTGAAAGAATAACGTGCTGCATCATTTATGACGTTCCAAACAGCTTCAAAATTATCGAGATTGCCAAAATTCGCCATCCAACTGTTTTTAAGTTTTGCCTCAAGCTTATCTTTCTTTTCGCCTTTTAATTTTTTCTTTGAAATAGCCTTTATAATGCTATAAGTTTCGCTCATGTCTACTCCAAGGAACGACAATACTTTCATGATGGACTCTTGATACAACATAAAGTGAGAAGTCTCTGAGAGAAGTTCATCTATTCTTGGTTCTCCTGTTGAATAGGGTTTTCTTTCTATATAAGTTCTTAACAAACTTTTGAAACCGGGTCTTATTGCGGCGACAAAAGAACTTAATTCAGCAATATTTGTGGCTTTGTATTCCATCATATTGTGTTTTGTTCCTTCTCGCTCCAATTGATTCACACAACAAGTTATTCCTTTTGCATATATATCCCATGTTTTTTGATCATCCTTGACCATGTCTTTCAGTTCATCCAATGTAGGGACCTCTCTTCCTATAGACTGAAACAGCTCATGTGTCAAGCTTACAGTATCGACAATAAGAAAATCATCTTTGACATATCCATATGCGTCAAGAAATCCACCTTGTACGCAAGCGCATAAAGTTCTTTTATTTGTGTTTTCAGAAATCGCACTCATCAAACCGATTTCTTCTCGTATATCTCCATCATATAATAAGAATCCACAAGCATGAACTTTAAAGTTGCTTACAACTCCCTGATATTTAATGCTTTGAGTATATATTTCAGTATATTTCTGAGGGATAAAGTCATTAATGTCAATGTCATCTGCTGAATCTCCTGCTTCTTTAAGCGCTTTTTCATATTGTTCAATACACTTTGATACTTCTCCTGCTTCATCAGGAGTAATATTATTGACTCTTGCAAACATCTTCCAAGCTGATTTAGGTTTGAATTTTTCAATTGCCATTAATGGATAGCAGCCATGTTCTCCCAAGTATTTTCTGGCGGCTTGAATAAATGGCTCTTGAGCAGCAACATTCAAATCTTCATCAGGCATAGACCCAGATAAAACACGTTCAGCAGTAAGAAAGCGTGGATAATATATAGGTACATCTGCGGAAAATCTATCTAAGGTTGTAGAACCAAGCAGCTTGTTTGTATAAAATGAACCCATAGAACCTCGCGAAGTTGTTGTAAGGATTCCACCATAATCATTAACCGCACTATGTATCAGTCCATGATTCAGTAAGAAATAATCCACAACTTCGGAATCTATAACTTCTTTTGCTTCAAGCCTTATTCCTTCGATGCGTTCTTTTGATTTGACTTTCTCTTTTGTATAGGCTTCGTTGAGTAAGTCTTTATATATCTGCACTCGTTCATCGTATGTTTTGCCTCTGTAAATATTAGGAATCTTAAAAGATCTATCTAAGTGTATTTCCTCGCATTCTTCTACAAAAACATTAGTGTTCATAATCGCGCGGTATATTTGTTCTTGAGATAATACCCCTTGTTCTTCAAATCTCTTGATGACTGTAGAAGTATTGGGATAATCCATGTACCAACCGGCTTCATCTTCATAGACAATATGACTTGATTCAAGAACAGCATCTCTTTCTGATGAGGATTCAGGAGACACATAATGACTGTCAAGACCCACAATTATCTGTATGTTGTGTTTTTTGGCAAGCTCTAAAATGTGCTTATTTAAACGTTTCTGTGCATCCGTATTGTGGTTTTGCACTTCAAAAAAGAAATTGTCGCCATAATGCTTTGCTATTTTAAGCCATATTTCATCCGCATCTTCATACTTCCAACCTGCAACGCAAGCACTGGTTATGATAAAATCTTTTGGGGATTCCGCTAATAATAAGTTTAAGTCAATTCTTGCACGTCCATAAAACCCTTCCGTATTGGCAATTGAAAGAATATAATTAAGCCGTTTTCTTCCCTTCGCGGTTTTTGCCACTATGACCATGTGGCAATTGGTTTTATCTTTTTCATGCCTATCTTTGACCCAATAAGCTTCAGTTGCATGGCGATACTTAAGTCCAACTTCCTGCGACAAATCATATACAGCAATATGGTCTCCCTGCCATCCATGCTCAGTGCTAAATAGGCACTTTGCGCCGAGTTCTTTTATTTTTGAGATGTAGTTTTCGTAAGACTCGGCGCTGTCCTTTAAGCCATGATTTGAAAAGCAAGTATGTTTATGATAATTTTCAAGATAAAAATTTTCTGCGTAGTCTTCTGGAGAATAGGGAAAGGGGAAAGTTAATGTTGGTATTATTTTTTTTATTAAATCAATATCATACATTATTATCCACTCCCAAAAGCCTCATTTTCATCTGATATTTTTTGTTTCATCTGTTCTAATGCCACACTTTCAGGTGGATTAGAAGCCAGACAATTGCCTTGATCCCAAGAATATACACGATTGAGTTCTTCTTCTGTCGTAAAAAATCTTCTGCTTGGATAGTCAAAATTAAGATTTATAAAAGCTCCGTTTTTACCAAGAAACCTATCCTTTATGACTTTAAATACCACTCCACCCTCTGAATTGCGTTCTAGTCCTATCATTCTGCCAGAAAGATTTGAAATCGACATTGAACCGCTTGCATCGTCCATACCTAATCCTTCATGTGTTTTTCTCGCGTGTGCTACCAGAACCACTGATACGTTATAAGTCAAAGCAAAATTAACACATTTGCGTACTATCTCAGTTTGTCTCAAAAGATCCGACTCGCACCCTTTACAGGATATGCAAGTTAGATTATCAAGAACAATCAATGTGCATCCTTGTCTCCTCACACACATTTCTGCTGTTTTCAAAATGTCATCTATATCAATACTCTCTCCGTCTTTATAAAGATACAAGTGATTCTTATAGTAAGCTAATATCTCCTTTCGGGCGGATGGTGTTACTCTATAATACGGCGAACCTTCTTTACTTATAAAGGAATTAATGTTTCTTCGACCAGCAAGTGTATAAAGCGCCCAATTGCTTTGAAGCATATTTGACAACTCCTGACTATAAAGGAAAACTGATTTCCCATCATCTATAGCTTCAGCAACAAGCTGATTAGTGAGAGATGTCTTTCCAGCGGAAGGTTTTGCAAAAAGCGTTGTGACACTTCCGCTGAAAAGTCTCATGAGCACTTTGTCAATTTCGCTTATACCAAAAGTGCAGCCGTCAACCTCATCAAGATTGTATTCCCTTACATTTGAAAAGTCTACCACAGTAGGTATAGGAGCATTTATTGACTCATATACACAATTTAGGAGTACGTCTTTGCCAAAGTAAAATAAAACTTCATTTACGTCACTAACAGCAATTCTTTCATTATTCGCCTTAGTATAACTATCAGGTAAGGTTACTGCTCTGCATCTCCATATCCCCAATCTTGAAGTTACTTCTTTGTTGAATTTTCTTCCTGCTTCATCGTTGTCTCCGCAAACCACTATAGTTTCAAACTGCTCCAAGAAATCCCATTGCTCGTCAATGAATTTCGTGTTTCCACATCCAAAAGGAATTGAAACTACATTCTTATAACCTGCCTGGATTAAAGCAAGAGCATCTATTTCACCTTCGCAAATCACCAATGGTTCCTCTGGATTCGCAAGATTTTGCAAGAATAATACATTTTCGTGATCTGTATCTTTTTGCACCCAACATTTTAAATCCCCTTTTGATTTATTGATTTTGCGAGCGGGACGCAACTTCACAGTCTTCAAGACATCGTTGCTGTCATAAAATGGGAATTCTATATTCCCCTTACCGTCGCAGGCTAATCCAGCATAATCCACAACAGCTTTACTAATGCCGCGTTTGGCTAAATACGTATAAACAGGGGTCATATCATTTTGAGACAGTTTTGGATAACGGTAATTCTTCTCAGATTTTATGCCAACACTTGGAAGAGGGATATCCATTTTGGCAAGTTTGAATACTTCTGATACCGCCTGATTAAACGTCAGATGTTTACCCTCAATAAACGCATCAACTATATCAACGGATTTATTGCAAGCCCCAAAGCAATGAAAGCGACGAGTTTTTGAATCATAGATGAAACTTGGAGTGTCTTCGTCATGGAAAGGACAGAGACCTTTCTTGTTTTTCTCATCATACTTTTCAATGTTTAGAACTTTAGCTATTATATCGGCTGTGCTATCTCCTATTTTATCTTTGGCTTGTTGTATATATTCTTTGTCAATCACTCTTTGCATCCCCTTTTAATTCATGTCTCTTCCGTTCCAAACGCACTCGGAAAAACCACATAAATGACTGCAATAAAATGAATCTATCTTACACTCCCATTCAGTTTCCTTCATTATCTTATCAACGGAATTACAGAACCAAAGCACAGCTTCATGATAGTCTTTCTCATTAAAGAGTTCTTCGTCAAATTCCCCTGTCCTGAATTTGTTGAACACTAATTTATATGGTAGAGGCAATCCTTCCTGATGTAAGCAGTAGGCATATATGTATAATTGTCTAAAATATTCTGCCCGTTCTTTTTTATTGCGCCACTTGCCATGTGATTTATGGTCTTCAATGACTATCCCCTTATTATCTTCATAAACCAAATCTATATATCCGATAAATGGTATTCCCTTTGATGGAATATCAAGTCCCGGCGAAATTAGTCCTACAACTTCTTGTTCCACATATAATATTTTATATTCTTCAGAGATGCCTTCAAAATTATACAGGTAATTTAAAGTGGAATCATAAAACGATTTATACATATTATAATAGGGAAATCTATGCTTGACTTTTTCATCATATTTTTCTTCAAAATCTGAAGCCAATTCAAAAGCAATTTTTTCACCTTTATAATAAGATTCAAGCAATTCATGGACAAAACTGCCATGTTCCGCCATAGCATTTGTTTCTTCTTCTATATCCTGTATATACTTCAGATAAAAGGCATAAGGGCAAGTCTCATAGAGTTTGACAGAAGAATATGACCATCGCTTTTTTCTTAAATCCACTCTAACACCCCTTTATGGTATCAGAAAGGAGTATCATCGGCGGCGGCAATGTCCTCAAAGCCTTCTAAGTTATTTGTCTGTTGGGAATTGGGAGCTGGCGTTGCAGCAGTTCCATCGCTTTTACTTCCACAAAACTCTACATTATCCACATATACTTCCATAGTATAATGCATAACATCTTCATGGTTTTTATCCTTGTAATTATTGTTTCTCATTTCACCTTCTATGCAGATCATCTTACCCTTAGAAAAGTATTTTGCAATAAAGTCGGCTGTCTGTCTCCATGCAACACAAGTTATGAAATCCGACTCCTTATTACCTGTTTCCTTGTTGGCAAACTTTCTGTCAACTGCTACTGTGAATCGGCAAGTTGAAACCCCTGACTGAGTTTGTCTTAATTCCGGGTCTGCGGTCAAGCGACCTACTAAAATTACTTTATTCATAAATTACTTTCCTTTCTTTTCGGACTTAAAATTTTCTGGTTTGAGATTGTCAAGATCTGCCTTTAACTGATTTAGCTTATCGGCATCCTTAATTGTCTGAGGATTACTTGTACCGTAATTGATTTTGAGCCAAGATACAAGTTTATCCCTATCGTAACCTTCAGATATCTTTGCTTTGAACGTTTCGATAGCTGTGCTTGCCTTTTCAGTGTTCTTAACGCTCTCAACTGTAGCATTATAACTATCTTCAAGGTCTTTCTGCCAAAGTGAAAGTCCAAGTCCCATACAGGCGAGTGCTTTAACAAGGCAACGCTTAATGCTTTTATTAACATCAGTGCTGGTTATTTCGCCTACGGGAATACTTTGGTTTCTATTGTTCATTACAGCAAGCGTTTCTGATAATGTTTGATTTGCTACCGTAACTTCAACTTCGACCCAAGCTGTGCGACCATCGGAACAATATTGTAGGGGCTGAATGTCCTCTACAACAACATATCTCTCAGTGTCTTTTGTCTTTTCAACAAGAATCTGCTTGAAAATCTTTGTAGGGAACTCTCTGACCCTATAAGTTACCTTATCGGGAAACGCATCGTTTACAAGAGTAATTGCGGTAGACCATTCAAGATAGTCAAGATTCTGCTTCTTCTTTGTAAGACCTTGCACCGAAATACTGTTCAACGTATGGAATACAGGCTTATCAATTTCACTCATTTCTATACCTCCATATTATATATTTAACGGCTATTGCCGCTATTAACCACAAATGATGTTCTTAACAAAATTGGGATTTGAATAGGGATAATGTATCTCCTTACTGGCGCAACATTTTGTAGTCTCTACACCATTTTCATATTTATATAATGCATTTTGTGTTTTTAAAAATTGATCAATCTGATGTCCTCTACCTCTTCCTCCAAAGCAATTTGATAATAAGTGATTTCTTAATACCAAAATTGAAAAATCTTCTTTGTTGGTTGTCATTCCGCTTGTAAGGACTTTACAAAAGTGATCTAATTTTTCATATTCATAACCAGCATTATATGCATTCAATATTGCTCCCCAAACTCCAGCAACAGCAATACCTTTAATTTTATTTTCACTGTTAATATACGTAGAAATAAAAGAAAGACCTTCTATGTTTCGTTCAGCTTCGTCAATTAAAAGTGACTTAGACAAACTTTTTGTGCAATTGCTGAACTCACAATCAATAGAACATTTTAAAGCTGCCATAACTTTACTGCTCTTAAGAACTTTCTGTTCCTTTTTCATTAAAACTGCGGTATCAACTAAAGTTCTACCAACTCCTATATCATAACAAGATGTCTGATTATCGGGAACTCTAATCACAATCATGTTTTTTAATGTCTTATTGGCTTTAATACAGGCAGCTAAACGATGTTGTCCATCCTTTAATATGTTATCAGAACCTATAATTATCGGAACACCATTTGACTTCCATTGTTCATTTAACATATCTGAGGCATACATTGAAATCCTGTTTTTCTTTGGTTTTCTATTGGAAGTATTAAGCTTCAATAATTCTTTTGCATATTCGGGAGTAATATCAATAACTCTTATATTGATTACTCCCTGTTCTGTGTTTACATTCATTTCATTCATCATTTTTCACTCCTTAATTTTATACCTCACCAAGAGAAACAATAAAGAAGCCATTAATTATATACATACAAAACGCATAAAAATAAGCTCCTTTTCTCTTTGCAACCTCATTATATCATTAATTTTATACATTGTCAAGAGATTTTTTAAAATTATTCTGAAAAATATTTAAAGCTTGGGTCTTTGGTTTTTAACTTACACCATAACTCATACATTTCTTTATCGTGAGAAATCATGCTGCAATACCACTTATCATATTCTTCATAATTCCTACGCAGCTCATCGTAATGAGCCTGTAGGACATCTATATCCCATTGCAACTTTTTCTTTTCCTTTTCTAATTTTGCAATATCACCTTCATGTAATATCTTAAAAAACTCTGCTTTATCCCTATCTGAAAATTTCATAAAATCAGCTCCATTCTGTGTTTTTTACTATTTCAAACATTTCATCAATGGTCTTGTCCGCTATGGGCAAGCTTTTGCTCTTGGCAATTACTGAGTTCTTAGAGAACATACCATCCACAAGATCAATATAGAATGTAAATGCGCCATCATCTCCCATGTAGAATTTCTCCCATTCTTCTTCCGCCATCAGGTTCTTGACATCCAACTGTTCAATTGCTAAATTGTCAAATGATACACACTTAAAATGCTCAAACATATTTGGGAGTTGTTCCTTTAATTTTCGTATATTAGCACAAATCTCATCAGTGTAATCTTGTGCATATGTTATGCCTCTGCCTGTGCATTTATAACCTAAAAGAAGTATCTTCAAATTATTGTCGGAAAGTCTTTCAATTTGGTCAAGATCAAGAATGCCTACGATGGTATGGATAACAGCATTGGGTATTGCTTTTACACGCTGAATGAAATCATACGTGGGGTCTCTGAGAGATATGCCAAGTCCCCATATGAGTCTCATATCAAGCATTGCCTTTACCATATTATAATGGCGCTCAAAATGCATTTGATTTACCGTCAGATTAGCAATAATCTTTCTGTCTTTCAGCTCCTTAAGAAAAGAAATCAGGTGAGGATGCGTGAGATCATTGCCATTGAGAGCCATTTCTGTGCCGGGATGAAGCGAATTCAGGAATTTAGCATTAAGAATATCCCCATGTCTTCCTATCGGAGAACAACCTTCATAGCACATAGGACATCCACCATCACAGCGGTCAGTGATTTTTACATCACAATTTTCGGCAAAATCCGGGGCAAACTCATCGTCTTCAGTGTGTCTTACTTTAGTTCCATCAGAAAAGAGCGTGACCATATAATTGCCGTTTTTATAATGATGCAGAATTGACATAAAGTTCTCCTTAATCGTGTCCGTAATAACCAAATGCGTATATTGTTTCACCATTTGGTGTAGTATACTCTTCGTTGTAGGTTTCAAATTCTATATAATCCCAATCGTGATACTCGTCATAGGTTAGGTATCTTTGGTAGTTATCCCAATATCCTGTTTTAATTTCAGCTTCATCATCATCTTTACAATTTCTTGCAATTGTTATTTCATCATTTGGTTCGACAAGCTTACTTGTGCGTTTATCAAAATATAATTCCCCATTCTTCCATTTCGACCATTCATCTCCTGTGCAGAAAGTCAATGAATGAACAGAACTGCTGTTTGTTTCAAATAATCCTCTGCGAATAACCTCTTTGCTCATATTAGTTCTCCTTTACAAAATAATCAAATTTGTCTTCATTATGATATGGATTGTCAATCCAATTATCATCGTCATCATAAGCTTTTTCATACCCCTGATAGGCAGTTTCATATCGCCAAAATCCGTCACTATTATCATTGCCGGTGTAAACCGCGCTTTCTGCACCAAACAAATAGCGCATCAGCATATCTTCATTATTTAAGACAGCATCTATAAATTCCTGAGTTTCCCACGAATGATCAATGCCACCGTTTTCTAGATAACCATGTCTATAATCGGCAGGCTCAAAGGTATACTCAATGCCGTTTTTATCAAGAATTGCTTTCAGTTTATCTAAAAGCTTGTCTGAGTCGCATTGTTCCATAATGGCAGTATAGAGATAATTTGCGGGATTGACACTTTCAAATTCCCATCCATATTCTCCCAAGTAGAAGTTTATTTTTCTTCCCCTTACATTAAATATAGGTTCTTTGGAAATGCAAATTGAATGTACTGAGCTACTGTTTGTTTCAAATACTCCTTTTCTAATAGTTGTTTTCATTATATCACTCCTTCTTATATTTCTGAGCTTGCTTTGAAAGTTTTGATGATTTATAAAAGTTGTATATTGCTGTTCCGCCACAGATAACCATACTTGCAACAACAACCACACTAATCCTTGAAACGATTATGCACATTAGAATTTCAATAAAAACACATAATAAACAAATAATTCCTAACCGCCTTATACTTATGCTTGCTTTCTCAAGTGAGATATACGTTAGTTCTTCCTGCTTCTTAAGAAGTTGCTCCATCTCATCGATGAGCTGTTCAATTTCTTGCATACGACTACTCTCCTAGCCCTTTTCAAATATATCGGATATCCATTGTTCTACAAGTTGCATTCCTTGCATTTCACCTTTAATCCAATCCCAATTCATTTGGTTTTGAGCTGTTTTCAATGAATCCTTATTTTGTTTTATGAGTTCTTTTAATTGCTCGACCTTATCATTTAAAAGCATATCTGTAGTTTTTTTATCATTCATCAATAATGAACGCAGATACTCACTAAAGGATTTATACCCCTTTCTTGCTGCTTGCTCCATGTAATTGTCATGCTCATCTTTTGTGACTCTTACTCTAAGAATGCATAGTTTAATGTCTTTGGGGTCGGTGTGTTCAACATTCATTATTCATCTCTCCTACATAAAAATGCTCATCTTCGTTAGTAGTCCAATGTCCTTCAATGTATTTGTCGCATTTTTCATGGAGACATTTTTTATTTTCATAACCTTTTGACCCGTCAACCAAACATATGTTGGAAGATAAATCAAAATTGTCACATTGTTTGCATTGGCTCATAATGCCTACCTCTAATCATTTTTATCTTTTGCTGCTGAAGCCAGGGCGGCGGAAATAAAACCTACCGTTCCGCCAAGAAAAAATCCTATAAAAAAACCAATCATTTTAAACTCCTTACTGCATTCTTTTCTTCAATTCTTCTTCGATTATTATTTTATCATAGCCGCGATTACAAAGCCTCTTATATGAGATACTTGAATGTGTTTCCTTATAATCGTTAAGCAAGCAGTCCAAACACCATTTCTGTCTGCAATCCGCTAATTCTTTGCCACAAGAAGGACATCGTTTTCTGTTGGGGTTGCGTATTTTTCTAAGTGATTCATTACGACATTCCTTAGAACAATACCTTGAGTTATAAACTTTAGCTTTGAAAGCTTTACCACACACAAAGCAAATTTTGGAATAACCTATCATTATTTAATCACCTCTTGACTTTTGGGGATTATTATACTATAATATAAAGAAAAGAGAACACCACATAGATAAGCGGTTGTCCTCGGTTAGTTGTTATTAGAAATAATCGCCAACTTTGGACGGGAGGCGATTATTTCTTTTTGTCCTGTGTTATGGCAACTCTGAGGACTTATATTAACCGCCTACCGCTATGTAGTGTTCTCTGCTGTTTATTATATCACAGCAGAGATTTTTGTCAATAATTTAGAATGGCTTGCCGTCAAGTTTGATGATTGGCAGACCTTTATATTTTGGATGTTCTAAAGCTTCATCGTTAGATAACATACAATAATATCCCTGATCTGTTTTTGCAGCCAAAGAAATTTCTCTTATGTTAATCTTCCCACAAATCTTACAATGATCCGCTAAACAGTAATTCGCCCATTCTGAATAATCAACAAGCACTTTTTCATATTCGTGTTTATGATTGCTTTTGCATTTTGAAGGTTTTTCACGTTTTTTACCATTTGAAGGCTGCTCCTGTTGCGTCTTATCATAAAAGCTGTTGAGGGAGGCACGATTGTTCATTCTACATTCGCCGCCCCAATTATCATTTATCTTTTTATAATCAGATTTGCCCATTATTTAAGACACCTCTTATTAAAATATTTATTTTTGTATTTCATAATTGCTTTCAGCTTTCATTCTTCAGTAAGTATTTGTTGCTTACGACTTTCATACTAAGATTACTACTTATTCTATAACTGAATATAGGTTCAGTAGGGCGTATTACTATGCCCTCTTTTTTGCCCCCTTTAGGATATTCTCCATCAGCACGTTCAAGTAAAACCTCTACAGTAGGATATTTAGAAGGAAGATCAGAGCCGACTTCTTCTATTGGAACAGTCGTGAACTCTAATTCCTTACAAATTTCAAGCATCCTATTGAGTCCGACACGCTTGCCATCTTCAATTATTGTAAATACATACCATTCAGGCTTTAAAAGTTTCAGACGGTTTTTCTGTATGCCGGGAGCACAAAATTCTCCTTGTACTGTGAGAATTCTCAAACCATTCTTTTCAGCAAAACTTACAAGTTTCTCCTTATAGCCACGTTCATTGACTAATTTATAGAAATCACTATTGCCATCATCTTTGTACTCATAGTTGTGACCAGTAACATGAAAGCCACCTTCATCAATACTTATAGAATGAGAGCTGCCATCCATTTTAGTGCTGATGTAGTATTCCAATCCTGCAAACTCATTAATAAGATCAGGTTCAGCCTGGACTCTTGTTTCATCTGTGTGCGGAACGCTATATGGTAATACTCCAATTAATGTGCCGCCTGTTGTTGCACGTTCTTCTATCTCCCACTTGCGAACCTTCAACAATTCTGTAACATCAGTGCCAAGTTCAACATCAGCAGGAATCTCTGGAAACTGATTTAAAGGCAAAAGCAACCCCTGAGATATCTGACCACGAAACTTCATTGTTCTCAGACGGAATCCTTCGCCCATTATATCCGAATTCTTATAGCTTGATTTTCTCATAAACTCAAATTCAGGACGTATAGGAAGGAAACTGTCTATTTCAAAGTACACAGCCAAATCCATAGGCTTAAAATGCCCTTTATTTACTACGCATTGCCAACCAAGCACATATGCAAGTTCTATGTTATCAGCTCCATCTATAGGCTCTATCTTCCAAATTCTCTGTACGCTTGCTAATTTTCTACTCATAATTGTATCTCCTATTCTATGCTGCACATTCCTATGCATTGAGGTGTTTCATAAAATTCTGAGCAAACACGTTTTGTACATACATAGCGAGTTTCCTTCCAGTCAATTCGATTATCTTTGCCGATGTTATCAGAAATACTCAAATCTTCTTTGTTAAAACATCCTGACCAATCTTGCACTATAAACGCAAACATCTCGTCAAGCGTATCAAATGTTTTCATTTCAGCCATTGCATCGGTAAGAAGCCCTCTATGTGGTCTGTATTTTATCATCTATAATCTCCTTTATAATTGGAATACCTCCATATCTTCCCTCAAGATAAGCTTTGTCAATTACCTTATCAAATCTAACATTAAACTCATCAAGCGAATATACACGACTTTCTCCTTGTATATTTTTCTCAACAAACCATATCTCATCGCGCCTCAATAAATCAAAATTCAAAAGTAAGGTTTCATGTGTGATGATGATCAATTGGCGGTTAAGCTTATTTGCAAGATTCAAAAATCTGTTTACAAATTGATATGTCAAAAGAGGATGCAAACTCCTGCCGCTGTCAAGGTGATCTATGATATATGTGCTATCATCTTCTTCATCTGAAAGCAAAATTTCAAGCAAACCCATTAACTGAATTGTTCCTGCGGATTCGTGGCTTAATGGAAGTGTAATATCACAGTGCTTAAATAGTATAGTATCAGGTGCTTCATTTTTTATTTCATATTCTGTTATGCCTATATCAAATGAGCGCAACAAACAACATATCTCATCATGTTTTGTAGTATTGAACATATAACTGAAATCCAAATTGGAGAATAAGATTTTTAATTTGTTATTAAGCCATTCAAACACATGATAAAGAGGCAAAGCATTTGGGTTATTAATATAAAAATGTTTTTTATACTTATTCATTGTAGTAATTAATAATGTAGAACTATCTTCAGATATATCATCAGAATAAATTTTAAGTCTACCACTAAAAATCTTATTTGACAATTTTGTTTCGCCGTTTAATATATCTCGTGTAAATAATTCATACTCACTTTGACCATTAACTTCAACCAACCATTCCGATATAAACTCGCCTTTAGACAATATTACTTCAAATCCATATAGATAACAATGGTCTGCTATACTGAATTGTATTTCAAAATAACTGGGTTTAAATTCATTTTCAGGTTTAGATCTACAAAACATTTTGGGAGAGTCTTTGGGTAGTCCTAAAATCACAGTTTGCTTTATAAAGGATAAAGCTCTTATTAAATTTGTTTTTCCTGAGTTATTTGCTCCATAAATCGCGGAAAATTTTAGTGCTTTAATGTTATTTATTTCAAACAGATGTTCAGACTTGAGCCTTGTTTTCCCAGAAATTAAGCAAAATTCGTGTGACAATTCATCATCATTATTTTTTCTTTCTGAAAAAGACAAGAAATTCTTAACATTTAATCTGATTAACATTTAAACCCCCTAACAGTTTTTCAACTTCGTCTGCATATCGCCACTTGAACTTAATACCTACACAGCCTTCATCTTTACCAGATTCATATAACACATTCATATCTTCCATAGCTGCCTTCAAAAGCCGTTTTGCTTCTTTCAAATCTCTGAGCCATTCTGCAAGTTGTCTATGGTCTGCGGCACATTCAAAGCAGTCATTTTGATAGTTAGCAATAGCCCTACCTACCAATTGCCTGCCTATACTTTGTGCTTTTCGCTCTTGTTCTTCTGCAACTTCTTCACAATGCTTTATAGCTTGTTCAAGCGTCATGTCTCGCCCTCCTTGTAATCTTCGCCTTCTTCTGTCATTGTATATTCCATGCACTCGATAGCATCTAATAGCGTATCTTTGAGTTGTTCTGATATGAGATACTTGTTAAGAGCGTAGAACTCTTTAAGTATCTCATAATGATTTTTGTGGTTACACCAACTTAACCTTGCAGATTTCTGTATTAATTTACCCATATTTTCAGCCCTCCTGTTATTTACAAGCTCTATTAGGACAACAATCTATAAAATCACACTCTACGCAATCATCAATTTTAGAGCAGTAATCATTTATTACCTCAAAAGGATTTTCTTTCCATTGTTTAAGCTCTGTGAGCCATTTTACAACCTGTTTATGGTTTGATTCTGATTCTCTATAAGCATTAAGCATTTGATAATCTACTGATGATAACGGCATTGTTTCCGCTGATTCTATCAGTATTCTATCTCGTTCTGCTTGTTTCTTATAATACTTTATAGTTTCATCAAGGTTCATTTTCAGTTCTCCTGTTCCATGCTTCTGCCGCATTTTCTGCCGATTCATATACTGCTGTATTGCAATTGCAGTCATAGCACTGTACCATGTAGCAATCGGCTGCGAAATATGGTATATGTATTTTAATGTTATTACTACCACAAAACGGACAAGGTTTAAGTTCAGCCATTTGTCTCACCGTCCATTATATTTACGCCCGTATCTTTGGCTTCGCTCTCTATCAAACTTTCATAGATAGTTGTTTCTTCATCAGTAAGGTTTCGCACATTGTTGTCTTTATCCTTTCGTTTATCATAATAGGATATAGTTGTTCTATCTAATGAGATACTTTCACATAATTCAGATAGTAGTATTTCACTTATATATTTTTGACAACAATTGACACCGCAAAACTCTTTATAATGCATTTGATTATCAACAATATCTTTAACCTTATACACTTTCAGAAATGAATTATTTTTACAAATACTTTCTTTTCTGCCTTTATAAATTGCCCCACAATGGTCACAAGTAAATATTTCCCATTGTTCTCTCATTTTTTCAACTCCTTTATCTAAAAACAAGTCTCTGTCCTTCTACCTGTAGCTTGCACGTTGCCACCTGAATTTTTTTAAAGAGTTCCTTCTCTTTTATTGCGTGTGGCAATCCCCTAAGTGGTTAAATTACCCTATGTATTAAAACAAACTTTGTATTATCTCTCCGAAACGAAAAATCCAAGGGTAAATTTAGATGATGGCTGCCTCTAAGCCAACATTCCTTTATATTATTCTTCAGGAGCATCAGGGATATAAAACCAATATGAATACTTGCTTTCTAAATCCCACGGATGCAATATTTCGTCACCAATATGGATATTGCCATCCATGCAATATCGTGCGGCGACTATATCATGCAAAGTTCCCTTGACAAGTAAATTGAAATGAGTCCCCTTTTTAGGCTGTCCAGATTTAAAGGAATTCCATTTATTATCAGCAGGCATATCACAAACCACAATTCTTGCTTCTTGAAAAGTGTCGCGCCTTGTCTGTTTGTAAAGTAAAGGAACATCAGTTTCTTGATTAGCCAACATTGCTTCATCAAAAAGCTTTGCCATAACTTTTTCTTTGTCTAAATATTCAATCTTATTGCTCATATTATTTGTCCTTCATCACCTTATTGTTTAATCATTATCAAAAAGTTCGTCAACGTATTTTCTTTTTAATGGTGACATATCATCATAATGTTCGAGTAACCATATCTTTTGCTCATCCGATAAATGATACCTCTTGCCAGTTTCGGGATTATAAATTCCAATTAACCCATATACATCAGACGTTCTAATAACTAACCAACCTTGTTTCTGCAAAAATTCTTCTGCTTTAATTCCACTATAAAAAACTTTGCCCATACTTTCGGCTATTTTTACAGCCATACTCATATGTCCCCAAGCATTACACGGTATCAATGTTCCATCAGGTTTTAAAAAGCCAATATCAGCCACTTCAATCACTCCGTTCAATAAAATTCCCTTTGTATTAAAACGAAGAAATCCAAAAATTATTCAGATTGATTCTTCACCTATAAAATTAAATGGAGGTTTTGCAATGCTTGTGGTGTTTGCGGATTCAAAATGTTCAATAAATTTGATGCATCGTCTTACGACATCCAACTTTTCTTTAATATAATTCTCATGCAAAGTTGAAGCATACATGAGCGATTGTAAAGCATCGCAAGCTATATATGCATCATTGCGTATTCTTGAAGTATTATATTCATCAATCATTATATGTCCCCCCAATAATCAGAGTTAATGCCAATCACATACTAAAATTTCAATCTGAGTACAATCAAATACATCACGGATAATCTTTTCAACGTCCTTCCATTTCAGACGGTCTAAGCCACAGCCTATCTTTGGCATTGCTATTTTACCATAAAAATCAAAATCATTTGCCACACATTCAAGAGCATCACGCATTGTTTTGATTGTGGGCTTATACCAATATTTTTCTTTAGTTACAAGATTTAAAGCTCCGTGTGGTTTCGGTTCACTGGTCATGATACAATAGCCCTCGCCTTCCCATAAAGGCTTACTAGGGAATGCCGCATACTCTTGCAATTCACTTTTAACTCCAAGTTCTGCAAACTTTTTGGCAATACCTGCACCAAGGGCAAAGTCTGCCGAAATACAATGACAAAGGCAGTAGTCATCAGGCACAGTAAACAAGTCGCGTTTCTCTATTGTCAGTTTCATTACTCATTATCTCCCAATAAGCGTTTGGCTAATATCTTATTAAGATCAGACCGCTTAATGTTTTTAGCATAACCAACAGCATTACTAATATCAGAACTAATGTCAGATAGCAAAGAGCGCAAATACACAAATCTCACATAGAAACATATCAGACAAACATCACTCGCATCAATGTAGTTCTCTTCATAATTAACATCATTCTTAACATTGGAAATAACGTCATTGTAAGGAGCTTGCGGATTCTGTTCCAAATAAATGAGTGTGTTTTCTATCAAGTGTTCCAAGTTGCTCATTATTTTTTCTCCTTTTCCTTTTGTTTCAATGAAATTTCTCTTTCGATTTCTGCTTTA
>JAEEGL012623662.1_pt1 | contig 20629 bp, 24 predicted proteins | sample 9134231 | NCBI WGS metagenome assembly JAEEGL01 (sample SAMN16246548, study PRJNA631951) | gut metagenome | biome: gut microbiome; feature: rumen; material: fiber-attached | host: Bos | place: Iran: Karaj | collected 2018-10
ATTCGCGAGGACCCGTCCGGGTAAACCAGAACGTCGACCAGAAGGTCCGTTGTGGTGCAGGTGTTTTCTTCCACATTAATGTCGTAGTCCACAATATCGCAATACCAGTAAAGGAGGGTTTCGTCAGGCTTATAGAATTTGCTGACCTTGATGCCTTCTTTCAGGCAGTAGACGGAGAAACCGTGGGAGAAGTCTTTTCTTGGCCGCAGTGTATTCCACCTGGTCACGATGAATTCTTCGTTGCACAGAAGGACTATATCGTTCTTTAACCAGATACATTCACTGGGAATCAGTCGTTTGCGGTAAATCTTGAGATCTTCCATACGGTACCTCATCCGCATGCCGAAAGCGCGCCGGCAGCGGTCCTTTTGTTGTGGGATTTACGTGTACATGTAACGACAAAAAAGCTTGCATCCATGATAACACTTTGTGAAAAAAATGGCAACGAGTCCTTCACTGTAAAAATTACATAAAAACCACGATTTATACATAGACATAAAAAATGAATTCCTATATAATGATAAATTGAGTGGGAGTTTGGGAGAATGTCCAAGGTATTTCGTAAAATAGCATTTTTGACGCAGTTTGGACTAACGATTCTGACCCCAACCTGCCTTTTGTTTTTCTTGGGACTTTACCTGGATAAGAGGCTTGGGACATCCTGCTTATGCATTGTTCTCTTTTTTGTGGGAGCAGCGGGCGGGATTACCGCCGTTTGGAAGCTGGTCCAAAAGGAACTGAAAGGGGAACAAAAAGACGTCAGAAATCGCGACGCGGCATCAAAGGATTTGGACGTTCCGCCGTCCTGCGAACCGAAGACGGTAAAGAAATCACCAAAAAGCTCAGACAGGAATGAAGGATAAACTGCACCCAACCTTAATTGAACTCTGGATCGGAATCTTTTTCTGGAGTGTTTTGATTTCGGGAATCGGCGTGTGGTTTTGCGAAGATAAAATCGCGTGGTTTGCGGGAATCGCATTCGGGGCGGTATGCGGATGCGCACTTGCATTTTACATGACAAGGAGCGTATCGAAACTGATTGACGATCTCGATGCGGGCCGGGGCGATAAAGTAATCCGAAGCTCCGCCATGATTCGCCTGTTTATTGCGGCAGCAGCCATTGCGATTGCGTGTTTTGTTCCGTTCCTTAACCCGATCGGAACTTTCCTCGGAATCCTGTCGATGAAGTTTGCGGCCTATTCAAACGGTCCGATTCATGCACTGACAAAGAGGATGCATCCGTACTTCAAGGATAAGGAGTATCCGCCGGAGGAAACCGAAGAGGAGCAGGTTTCGGAAACTGCAGATGCTGAGGCGACCGAAAAAAAAGAGGCCGAAACATCCGGGACGGACCCGGAAGAGAAGCAGTAACATAAGAATTCAACCCGAAGGGGTTTATCATAATATTTAGGAACAGGGGGTGACAAATATGCTGCAGGCAGTCCTGCTTGCCGGCGATCCGGCTGAAAAAGTGGATTTTATGATCCATGAAGTGTTTTCATATCAGCTATTCGGACAGACGGTTCGCATTACAACTTCGCATGTATGTCTCCTTATTGTCGTACTGACATTAATCGCATTCTTTATTGTCGGCGGACAGATATTCCGCCACGCTTCCGAAATCCCTTCCGGATTTCAGAATATCCTGGAAATCATCGTGGAATTCCTTGACGGCATGGTGGACAAAACCATGGGAAAGAAAGGAAAAGGATTCCGCAACTACATCGGAACCATCTTCATTTTTATCCTGTTTTCCAACATATCGGGCTTATTCGGATTGAGACCGCCCACCGCGGATTACGGTGTAACCTTACCGCTCGGCGTTGTTACTTTCCTGTTAATTCATATTAACGAATTCCGTTACAATTCCGTAAAGGATATCTGGAAAGACAAATGTTCCCCGTTGCCGGCATGGTTCCCGTTGTGGATGCCGATTAACTTAATCGGTGATTTCGCGGTTCCGGTATCATTGTCCCTGCGTTTGTTTGCAAACGTGCTTTCCGGAACGGTTATGATGGCGCTGGTTTACGGCCTCTTAAGCAAGGTCGCATATGCATGGCCCGCAGTGCTTCATGTATACTTCGATTTATTCTCGGGTGCCATCCAGACATACGTATTCTGTATGCTGACCATGACTTACATCAAGAACGCTATGGGACCGGATGAGGTTCCGAGCACAAAGCCGAAGACGGAGAAGGCTGAGGACGAGGCGTCTGAGCCGGAGAAAGCGGCAGCTTAAATTTGAAACAAAATAGTAACCTATAGAGAAAGAATTTTTCAGGAGGAAAAACAAATGGGTGAATTTAATCAGGCATTTATCTACGGATGTTCCGCAATCGGTGCCGGACTTGCGGTTATCGCCGGTATCGGACCCGGTGTCGGCCAGGGTATCGCGGCAGGCTACGGTGCAAACGCAGTAGGACGTAATCCCGGAGCAAAGGGTGACATCACTTCCACCATGCTTCTCGGACAGGCCGTTGCAGAGACCACCGGTCTTTACGGACTTTTGATTGCAATGCTTCTGTTATTTGTTAAGCCTTTTAAGATTTAATGTAGGGGAGAATCAGGCGTGAATGCATTATTTGGCATGAACTCCATACTCCTGGAAGCCGAAGAATGGACAAGACTGTTCGATTTGGACTTCCAGCTTCTGCACGACTCGATCTTGACACTGATCGCGGTTTTCGTGTTGTTTTTGGTTGCGTCGATTTTCTTCTTCAAACCCGCAAGAGATTTTTTGGAGAAGAGAAAGAAAGGCATTGCGGACAACATTGAAGCGGCAAAGGCACAGAAAGAAGAAGCCGAGCGTCTGAAGGAAGAGTATGAAAGCAAATTAAAGAATGTGGATTCCGAAGTGGAGGGAATTCTCGCCGAAGCAAGAAAGAAGGCCCGTGCAAACGAGGAGCGTATTGTTCAGGATGCCATGGCGGAAGCCGGACGTATCGTGGAAGGTGCAAATCGCGAAGCGGAACTTCAGAAGCAGAAGGTTGCCAACGAAGTGAAAGAAGAAATTGTCTCCGTGGCAGGTGCCATGGCAGGCAAGCTTGTTGCGGCATCCATCGATGAGGAAACCCAGAACAGACTTCTGGACGAAACATTAAAGGAAATGGGTGAGGATACATGGCTAAGCTAGTTTCCAAAACATACGGCGAAGCTTTGTATGAGCTTGCCGAGGAAGGAAAGAAGAAAGCGGCGATGCTTGAAGAAGTAACGGCGCTTCAGGAGATTCTTCGCTCAAATCCGGACCTTAAGAACGTTATGGAGAATCCGAGGATTTCCAAGGAGGAGAAAATCTCCGTCCTTCAGGGAATTTTTTCGGGACGGATCAGCGACGATCTGACTTCTTTTCTTTGCATCCTTGTGGAAAAAGGACGTTACGGTGAAGTGGACGGAATCCTTGAATACTTCACGGAACGTGTCCGCGAGGAAGAGGGAATCGGCACGGCTTACGTCACCACGGCATTTCCGCTTTCCGAAAGCAAGAAAAAAGAGATTCAGGATAAAATCCTTGCGGGAACAAAGTATAAAAAACTCGACATGGTATATACCGTGGATGAGTCCATTATCGGAGGCATGGTAATCCGTATCCGTGACCGCGTGGTGGATTCGAGCTTAAAGACCCGCCTGGAAAAAATGGAAAGAGAATTACACTCCGTTTTGATTTCGGAGTAAATCGTTAGAAAAAAGAAAGGTAACAGGATCCATGAACTTAAAACCGGAAGAGATCAGTTCGGTCATTAAAGAGCAGATTGCAAGGTACAAGGACCGCATGGAAGTATCCGATGTGGGTACCGTTATTCAGGTTGCGGACGGAATCGCACGTATTCACGGCCTGGAGAAAGCCATGCAGGGTGAGCTTTTGGAGTTCCCCGGCGAAGTATACGGCATGGTCATGAACCTTGAGGAAGATAATGTCGGTGCCGTTCTTTTGGGAAATCAGAAGAATGTTTCCGAAGGCGATACCGTAAAGACCACGGGACGTGTTGTTGAGGTTCCGGTTGGCGACGAGATGCTCGGACGTGTTGTCAATGCGCTCGGTCAGCCCATCGACGGCAAGGGACCCATTGCGACAAACAAGTTCCGTCAGATTGAAAGGGTGGCAGCAGGCGTTATTACCCGTAAGAGCGTGGATACCCCGCTTCAGACCGGTATTAAGGCAATCGACTCCATGGTTCCGATCGGACGCGGACAAAGAGAGCTTATCATCGGCGACCGTCAGACCGGTAAGACCGCAATTGCGATTGATACCATCATCAATCAGAAGGGTCAGAACGTAAAATGTATCTATGTAGCCATTGGCCAGAAAGCTTCGACGGTTGCATCGATTGTAAAGACTCTGGAAGAATTCGGTGCCATGAGTTATACCACGGTGGTAGCTTCCACCGCGTCGGAACTCGCACCGCTTCAGTATATTGCACCGTATGCAGGATGTGCAATCGGTGAGGAATGGATGGAGAACGGAGAGGACGTACTTGTAATCTACGATGATTTGTCCAAGCATGCAACCGCATACAGAACACTCTCCTTACTGCTTCGTCGTCCGCCCGGACGTGAGGCATACCCCGGCGATGTATTTTACCTTCACTCAAGACTGCTTGAGCGTGCGGTAAGAATGAGCGAGGAGTACGGTGGAGGTTCCTTAACCGCGCTTCCGATTATCGAGACTCAGGCCGGTGACGTTTCCGCATATATTCCGACGAACGTAATCTCCATTACCGACGGACAGATTTACCTTGAAACCGAAATGTTTAACGCAGGTTTCCGCCCCGCGGTTAACGCAGGTCTTTCCGTATCCCGTGTAGGTGGAGCGGCACAGATTAAGGCAATGAAGAAGATTGCGGCTCCGATTCGTGTCGAGCTGGCACAGTACAGAGAACTTGCTGCTTTCGCACAGTTCGGTTCGGAACTTGACGATGCAACGAAGGAAAAACTGGCACAGGGCGAGCGCATTAAGGAAATTTTAAAGCAGCCGCAGTACAAGCCGATGCCGGTTGAGTACCAGGTTATCATTATTTTTGCAGCAACAAAGAAGTATTTACTGGATATTCCGGTAAACGGAATTCTTGATTTCGAGAGAGGTCTGTTTGATTATCTCGATACCAAGTATCCGGAAATCCCCGCAGCCATCCGTGAGGAGAAGCAGATTTCCGATGAGACGGAAAGCAAGCTTATTAAGGCAATCGAGGAATACAAAGAAGATATCAGTGACGCAATCTAGGGGATAAGCTATGGCTTCCATGAGAGACATTAAGCGCCGCCGTGCCAGTGTGGAATCCACACAGCAGATTACCAAAGCCATGAAACTGGTTTCCACGGTAAAACTGCAGAGGGCAAAGGATCGGGCGCTGCGCTCAAAAACATATTTTCACAGCATGTACCTGACAGTAAAAAGCCTGCTTGCGAAGTCCGAAAATGTGGATGTGATTTATACCAAGAAGCAGGAATGTGAGAAGAAGGCGGTTATCGTCATTACTTCAAACCGTGGTCTTGCCGGCGGATACAACTCCAATGTGGTAAAACTGATTACCCAGTCCGATTTTAAGAAAGAGGATTTGGAGATTTACGCAATCGGTAAGAAGGGCCGCGAACTGTTAGAGCGAAGAGGATATCATATTGCGGAAGACTTGTCCGATTTAATGGATGAGTATGAATATGCGGACACCATGAAGCTTTGCGACCGTCTGATGAGGCGTCTCGAGAAGGGTGAAATCGGAGAGATTTATCTGGCATATACCAATTTTAAAAATACGGTAAGCCACATTCCGACGATGCTCAAGCTTCTGCCGATTCTTCCGGAGGATGGACTGATCGGAGATGAGGAGGCGGATTCCGATGAGGAAGCGCTGATCATGAATTTCGAACCAGTGGATGTGGATGCGCTTGGTATGATTATTCCGAAATACGTGGCATCGCTTCTTTACGGAGCACTCATTGAGGCAACCGCGAGTGAGAACGGCGCCAGAATGCAGGCCATGGATAACGCAACCAACAACGCCGAGGAAATGATTTCCTCGCTGACATTAAAGTATAACCGCGCAAGACAGGGCTCCATTACCCAGGAGCTGACCGAGATTATCGCAGGCGCGGAGGCAATCAGTTAAAGAGAGGACAAAAGAATGGCAAACACAGGAAAAATCACACAGATTATCGGTGCGGTTTTGGACGTTAAGTTTGAAGAAGGACATTTGCCCGAGGTCAACGAAGCGATTCGCATTCCCTTAAAAGACGGAAAGAATCTGACGATTGAAGTAGCACAGCATTTGGGCGACGATATCGTAAGATGTATCGCAATGGGTCCTACGGACGGTTTGGTTCGCGGAATGGAAGCCATTGCAACAGGCGGTCCCATTTCCGTTCCGGTCGGCGAGAATACGCTCGGAAGAATTTTTAACGTACTCGGCGATCCCATCGACAACAAGCCGGCGCCGGAAGGCGTTTCCTATGAGCCGATTCACAGACCGGCCCCCGAGTTTAAAGAACAGGCAACGGAGACAGAGCTTCTTGAAACAGGTATCAAGGTTGTCGATCTTCTCTGCCCGTATCAGAAGGGTGGTAAAATCGGACTCTTCGGAGGTGCGGGTGTAGGCAAGACCGTCCTCATTCAGGAGCTGATTCGTAACATTGCAACCGAGCACGGCGGATATTCCGTATTTACCGGTGTAGGGGAACGTACCCGTGAAGGTAACGACCTTTACCATGAAATGCAGGAATCCGGCGTTATCGATAAAACAACCATGGTCTTCGGACAGATGAACGAGCCGCCCGGAGCAAGAATGAGAGTCGGCCTGACCGGTCTTACGATGGCGGAGTACTTCCGTGATAAAGGCGGTAAGGACGTGCTTTTGTTCATTGATAATATTTTCCGTTTCACGCAGGCAGGTTCCGAAGTGTCCGCACTTCTCGGACGTATGCCTTCCGCGGTAGGTTATCAGCCGACACTGCAGACCGAAATGGGTGCTCTTCAGGAGCGAATCACTTCGACCAAGAACGGTTCCATTACATCCGTTCAGGCCGTATACGTACCTGCCGATGACTTAACCGACCCGGCACCGGCAACCACATTCGCGCATTTGGATGCAACGACCGTTCTTTCCCGTGCCATTGTGGAACTCGGTATCTATCCTGCGGTAGATCCGCTCGAATCCACTTCGAGAATTCTGGATCCGAGAATCGTGGGACAGGAGCATTATCAGGTAGCCCGCGGGGTACAGGAAGTATTGCAGAAGTATAAAGAATTACAGGATATTATCGCAATCCTCGGTATGGATGAACTTTCCGAAGACGATAAGCTTACCGTAAGCCGTGCAAGAAAGATTCAGAGATTCCTGTCACAGCCGTTCTTCGTAGCAGGCCAGTTCACCGGTCTGGAAGGAAAGTATGTTCCGATTTCGGAAACCATTCGCGGATTTAAAGAAATCCTCGAAGGCAAGCATGATGAAATCCCCGAAGGAGATTTCTTAAATGCAGGTACCATCGACGAGGTTGTGGAAAGAGCGAACGCAAGAAAGAAATAAGAGTAGATACAAAGCATGAGCGAAGGCAATTTGTTCCAACTGAAAATCATCACTCCGGAGAGAGTGTTCTTTGAAGGCGAAGTTTCGATGGTGGAGTTCAATACCACCGAAGGCGAAATCGGCGTATTAAAAGGGCACATTCCTCTTACCGTGATTGTGGATCCCGGGATTCTGACCATCACGACGGTCGAGGGACCGAGGAATGCCGCACTGCATGCGGGATTTGCGGAAATCCTGCCCGAGAAGGTTACGATTCTGGCGGAACTCGTTGAGTGGCCTTCGGAAATCGATGCGAAGCGTGCGCAGGCGGCAAGGGACCGTGCAGAGATTCGTCTGTCGCATATCAAGCCGGAAACGGATGTTGACCGTGCAACGATTGCGCTGAAAAAAGCAATCTGCCGATTGGAAGTTTTGAAATAAGATTGAAAAGCAACTGGGAACAGTTGCTTTTTTCGACAAACGCGCAAATACTAATGATACAGGGGGAGGAAGGTTATGAACGAAAACGAAAAATATTTACGCACACTGGCCCGTCAGTTTCCCACGGAGCAGGCAGCCGCAACGGAAATTATAAACTTACAGTCCATTCTTTCCCTGCCGAAGGGAACCGAGCATTTTCTGACGGATATTCACGGCGAGGTGGAACAGTTTCAGCATGTGCTAAAAAACGGTTCCGGAACGGTAAAACGTAAAGTGGAAGCCGTCATAGGCCAGAAGAAGCCGGGCTCATATAAAAGACAGTTAACGACGTTAATCTATTATCCGAAGGAAAAACTCGAAATCATCCGTGCCGAAATGAATCCCGGGCAGATGGACGAATGGTATATGGAAACTCTGCAGTACCTCGTGGATGTGGTGAAGCGCGTGTCTTCGAAATACACCCGTTCCAAGGTGCGGCGTGCGATTCCGGAAGAGTACCGCTACGTCATCGAGGAACTCATTACCGAGAAGGAAGAAATATATGACAAGGAACGGTATTACAAGGAAATCATCCGTTCCATCATCGACATCGGTGTGGCGGATTCGGTAATCATTACGCTTTGCAATCTGATTCAGAGAATGGTGGTCGATCATCTGCACATCGTCGGCGATATTTATGACAGGGGCCCCGGACCGCATCTGATTATGGATACCCTCTGCGACTATCACTCCGTGGACATTGTCTGGGGAAATCATGATGTGGTATGGATGGGAGCAGCCTGCGGCAATGCGGCCTGCATTGCCAATGTAATCCGCATGAGTGTACGCTACGGAAATTTAAGTGTCATTGAAGACGGATACGGAATCAACCTGATTCCGCTCGCTGCATTTGCAATGAAACAGTATGAGGGAGCGGATTTATCCAGATTTCATTTAAAGGAAAATAACCGCGGTGAGTTTTTCGACCTGAGTGAAGTGGAAAGCCGGATGTACAAGGCGATTACCATGATTCAGTTTAAACTCGAAGCACAGCTGATTCGGCGTAATCCCGATTTTGAAATGGACGATCAGATTCTTTTGAATCAAATCGATTTTTCAAAGAAAATCGTTCGTTGCGGGGACAGGGAATATGCAATGCTTGACTGTGATTTTCCGACCGTGAATCCGGCGGATCCGTATGCGCTTACAACCGAAGAAGAACAGGTGGTAAGCCAGTTAATCTACGGATTTACCAACAGTGAAAAACTGAAAAAGCATGTACGCCTCCTTTACGAAAAAGGTGCGATGTACCGCGTATACAACGGAAACATTATGTATCACGGCTGTGTTCCCCTAAAGGAGGACGGTTCCTTCGCGGATTCAAACGTGGGAGGAAGCACGCACCGGGGCAAAGCGCTCTACGATCTTTTGGAGGAATATGCAAGAAAGGGATTCTATGCGCCGTTTGGAAGCCCGGAGCAGATCAAAGGCGGAGATATCCTCTGGTATTTGTGGTGCGGTCCGAAATCACCGTCCTACGGACGTAGTAAGATGACCACGTTCGAGCGCCTCTTTATCGAAGAGGAGGAAACGCATAAAGAGACGAAGGATCCGTATTACCGTTTCATCGAGAATGATGAAGAGGTGGCGGGCAATATTTTAAAAGAGTTCGGACTGAATCCGGACAGCTCGCACATTATCAACGGACATGTGCCCGTGGAAACCAAGAAAGGGCAGACGCCCATCCGTGCAGGCGGAAAAGTGCTGATGATTGACGGCGGTTTTTCGAAAGCATACCATGCGAAAACCGGAATTGCCGGATACACGCTTGCCATCGATTCCCACGGTATGTGGCTTGTGGAACATGAGCAGTTTGAGAGTAAGGAAGAAGCGGTCAGAAGGGAAACGGATATTGTATCCGATACGCTGACGGTTGAGAATTTTCCGAGACGTATGTATGTGGAAGATACGGATAACGGAAAACGGTTAAAGGAAGAAATTGCGGATTTAAAAGAGTTGCTGGCAGCTTATCGAAGCGGCGAACTGGAGAAACTTTAAAATGGATCTTTCGAGAATTTTGTCAAAACTGGATTACATGGTGGAAACCAAGGATTTTGAAGGTGCGAAGGAACTTCTTTCGTACTGGCTTGCGGATGCCAAATCACAGGGAAACCTGCGGGGCGAATTAAGCCTTTATAACGAGTCCATGGGACTTTACCGCAAACTCGGAGAAAAGGATATTGCGGTAAACTGCGCGGAGAATGCGCTGAGTCTGGTAAAAAAACTGGAGATGGAAGGAAGCATTACCGCGGCGACGACCTATATCAATTCCGCCACTGTCTACAAGGCATTCGGGCTTGCCGAAAAAGGAATTCCTTTGTTTGAGCAGGCGAAGGATATTTATGAAAAAGAGTTAAAAGAAGATGACGGAAGACTCGGCGGACTTTACAACAATATGGGCCTGGCCCTCCTGGATGTCGGACGGTATGAGGATGCACTGGAAAGCTACCGTAAGGCACTCGAGACCATGAAAAAGGTACCGAACGGTGCGCTGGAATCCGCCATTACCTACTTAAACAAAGCGGATGTGTATGATGCCATGCGCTCGGACGAGGAACACGAAAACGATTATTCGCCCGAAGAGTGGGAAGAGAGAATCGCGGATTTGGTAAACAAGGCAGCGGCCTGTTTTGAAGAGGAAAGCCTTCCGAGAAACGGATACTATGCATTTGTTGCGGAGAAGTGTATTCCGAGTTTTGAATACTACGGGCACTTCATGACGGGCGTAACCTTAAAGGAACGTGTGTCGGCAATTATCGAGGCGGAGCGCGAGAGCGGAACAAGGCTGTAGAAGGAACAGAAAAATGAACGGATTGTTGTTGGCAGAAGAATACTATAAACAGTTCGGCAAGCGGATGCTGCGCGAAGAGTTTGGGGATATCCTCGGACAGATTGCGGTCGGCCTGATCGGAAGCGGTTCGGAGTGCTTCGGTTATGATGACGAGATTTCCGAGGATCATGATTTTGAACCGGGATTTACGATTTTCATTCCGGGCGAAGCTTTCATGGATTCCAAAACCGCGTTTCGCTTAGAGCGTGCGTATGCAAAGCTTCCCAAGGAATTCATGGGCTATGTGAAACCTCCCGTAAATCCGGTGGGCGGAAACCGTCACGGTGTGGTCAGGCTGGACGAATTCCTGACGGCGCGACTCGGAAACTCTTCCGGAGAGCTGTCAGATGAAGACTGGCTGAGACTCCCCGAAAATTCGATTCTCGAGGTGACAAACGGAAAACTGTTCTTTGACGGATCCGGAGCATTTACGGCCATTCGCGAAGGTTTAACGGAAATACCGGAAGATGTTCGAAGAAAGAAAATAGCCGGGCATCTCTTAAACATGGCACAGGCCGGTCAGTATAATTATTACCGGCTTGTGGGACGCGGCGAAGAAGGGGCTGCGCAGATGGCGCTTTACGAGTATGCCAAAAGCACTTTGCAGGTTGTGTATTCGCTGAATCACAAGCTGATGCCGTATTATAAATGGGCATTCCGCGGAATGCGGGATTTGGAGATTTTATCCGGTTTGGAGGATAATCTGGTGTTCCTTTTAACAACGGGGAATGATAAAGAATTGTCCGTAAAGAAGGCAAATACCGTGGAAGAAATTGCAGGTGCAGTCATTTCCGAATTACAGAGGCAGAACCTGACGGAAGCTGTGTGCGGGGATCTGGAAAAGCATGCCTATTCCGTGAATGACTCCATCAAAGATACGAAGATACGGTATCTGAACATCTTTGCGGCGACTTGAAATAAGGGGTGCACACAGGCTCTTTAAAATGATATAATAATAGGGTATTAGTTGGGGCTATTACAGAAAAGTTAACAGGGGGTATTACTTATGAAATGTGAAGTATGCGGTGCGGAATTATCGGCACAGGCGCTTGAAGCCAACAGTTGTTTGAAATGCGGTGCGATTATCGATATCGACGCCCCTTTCAAAGATGCAAACGAGTATAAAAGAAAAGCAGAGTTCGTGGACAGCATCCAGAACCTGATGAATACGAACGTAACGATTAACCGTTCCCAGGAAGAGCAGAAGCAGGAAACCTTAAAGAAGGTAAATGATGCATTTGAGTATCGTGCGGAGATTATCGCGAGCAATTCCGACGGAACAATCAGCGGCGAGAAACTGAACTCCCAGTTGAAGGTTTATGCGGAGAAAGGCTGGAGACTTGCAAACTCCTTCTGCAATGTAATCGGAAAGAGTCAGGTTGCGGGCTACGGCGGAGTAACCGGCGGACTCGCAGCAAGCGGTGCGGTTCCCATTACGCAGATTATTTTGATTTTTGAAAGAAGAACCGGTGCGGCAAGAAGACCGGCACCCGTTCCCGGAGCGGTACCTCCCGGAGCAATGGCACCCGGTGCTCCCGGCGCCCCCGGTGTACCCGGCGGCCTGAGACCGATCAGTGCACAGAATAATCCTACGAATGCGGCAGCTCCGGCGGAAGGTGAGAAGAAAGATCTTTTCCAGGGCAGAAAACCCACGCCCCGTCCTTTGACCGAGGCAGAAACCGCGCAGTTAAATCATCAAGCGACTGCAGGACCGGCTCCGCAACCGGAGAAAAAGGATTCCGATTCCGAGGACGACGGAAGGCCGAGAATCATTCCGCTTCGATGAGATACTTCGATGACCGGATGTATGGATGAGTAAATATGGATATTTGTTGTGAAGAATGTGCCAATTATGTATATGACGATGACGAGGAGGAATATGTCTGCTGCGTCAGCATGGACGAGGACGATTACATCCGTCTGAATACCGACTCGCATTATCAGTGTCCCTATTATCAGTGCGGGGATGAGTACAGAATTGTAAGGCACCAGATGTAAGCGGGAAACCGGAATGAAGATTAAAAACGCACCCTTTCGGGTGCGTTTTCTTTTTGCAGGTATTTTTCTATATCTGTAAGGGTTCACTCTGTTACTGCGGATTAGAAAATGGGTTCTTCCAAAGGTTCTGCGGGCTGGGTATCGCGATTCTTCTGCTCCCATAAGGAGATGCGGTAGATGCCCTTAACGGGACCTTCGTCCAGCAGTTCCACATCCACGTTGTAATTGGTGATTCCCTTAGTGTATGTGGTATTGTTGTTGGAAGGATTGTTCTTGTAATCCTTTAACCAATTGTATGCGTTGTTCATTAGGAAAGGATGGTGAACGGTTGCAGAATCCACTTTTACTTCCATCAGTTCCGGCATAATGTCTTTTGCCTTTTCGTTGCTTCCCAGATACTTGAAAGATTTATCGAAGATTAATACACCTGTTTCGGATTTCGGTCCGAATGTGTCGTCTTCCGCAAGGCTGACATCATATTTCTTTTCCAGGAACAGCATAAGCAGGAAGAGAAGCTGTGCAATCACGAATGCGATTGGTGAGAACTGTACATCGCCGAAGAGGAACTGTTCCACAATGTAGGCAAGACTTAAGAAGATTTCGGCGAACAAAACGAGAACGGTCAGTTTACGGGAAACATCTTTCTGCTTTACAAGGCTGTAAATCAGAATCGTGAAGTTCATCAGCATGTATACGAAGTTCAGTGCGAAGAATCCGTAGAACATGAAGGCCATGCCGCGGGTTAAGAATACGAAATCGTCCTCGCGATGGAAGTAGACATACATATAAAAGACGCTAAGGTATCCGTTGAACGCAGCGCCTAAATAAATCATCGATGATAAGGTAAAGTAAATCATCCGGAATGCTTTCGGAATCTCCACTTTACAGAAATCCAGGATAAAGGCCATCATGAAATATCCTGCATAACAGCCGGCCAGATAAATAAATCTTTCCGCGCCCAGAGCCTCTTCCAGATTCTGGGAAAGGGAAAAAATCAGATATCCGATATTTGCGAGCGGAAACATTGCAAACAGAATGGTTAACGGGGTGCTGCGTTCTTTCTTCCATAAACATGCATAGGCAAGGGTAAGAAGGCAGGAAAGAATACAAAGAATCAGGTAATAGAGTGACATGATCTTCTCCTTATATTGTTCGTGAAAGTTTGCGCGTATGCCAAATGACGCCGCGAATTTTACCAAGAATTATTATAACATAAGAATAAAGATGATGTATAATAAAAAGACAAGGGGGTATGAAATTATGGAAGGTATGGAAACTTTAAAACAGTGGGTAAACGAGAGTGATAACATCGTGTTCTTTGGCGGTGCCGGAGTATCGACGGAGAGCGGAATTCCGGATTTTCGAAGCGTGGACGGACTGTATCATCAGAAATACGATTATCCGCCTGAGACGATTCTTTCGCATACGTTCTTTATGAGAAAGACACCGGAATTCTATAAATTTTACGCGGATAAAATGCTTGTCGAGGGGGCGAAACCCAATGCCGCGCATTTAAAACTTGCCGAGTGGGAGAAGCAGGGAAAACTGAAAGCGGTAATTACCCAGAATATCGACGGGTTGCATCAGATGGCGGGAAGTCAGGAAGTACTCGAACTTCACGGCAGCGTACAGAGAAACTATTGCATGAAGTGCCATGAGTTTTTCGATTTTGCGTCAATCAAAGAGCGGATGCACGACGCCGAAGACCTGGTCCCGAAATGTCCGAAATGCGGAGGAACCATTAAGCCCGATGTGGTTTTATACGAGGAAGGGCTTGATAACGATGTCATGATGAATGCCATTTATTATATTTCCCATGCGGATGTTCTGATTATCGGCGGCACCTCGCTGGTCGTTTATCCGGCAGCAGGACTGATTGATTATTACAGAGGCAACAAGCTTGTTTTGGTGAATTTATCCTCAACATCTAGGGACAGCCGGGCAGATTTAGTGATTCACGGTAAAATCGGAGAAGTTTTCGGTCAACTTTGATTTTTTTGCTTGAAAACACAGGTGTTTTATGCTAAACTAAAACTCCGTGATGTAAAATTCCTTGCTCACCTTGGGTGGTGGGCCAGAGACCAAAAGGAGGTAACTAGCATGAACAAGTATGAATTATGCGTTGTTGTCAATGCTAAACTCGAAGACGATGGCAGAGCTGCAGTTGTAGATAAGTGCAAAGCTCTCATCGAGAGATTCGGTGGTACGATCACAGATGTGGATGACTGGGGCAAGAAGAAACTTGCTTACGAAATCCAGAAAATGAAGGAAGCGTACTACTATTTCATCCACTTCGAGGCTGAAGCGACCGCACCGATCGAAATCGAAAACAGAGTTCGTATCATGGACGGCGTTATCAGATACTTAGTCGTTAGACAGGACGAAGAATAGAAAGTAGGTTAATATGAATAAAGTGATACTGATGGGCCGTTTGACCCGTGATCCCGAAGTAAGATATTCACAGGGAGACAATTCCACAGCTGTGGCTAGGTATTCCCTTGCAGTAGACAGAAGATTTTCCAGAAATGAAGAGAACAGTACTGATTTCATCAATATTGTTGCATTCGGAAAAGCAGGAGAGTTTGCTGAGAAGTATTTGCACAAAGGAACGAAAGTTCTGGTAACCGGAAGAATTCAGACCGGAAGTTATACCAACAAAGAGGGACAGAAGGTATACACTACTGATGTTGTTGCAGAGGATCAGGAATTTGCGGAGAGCAAGAATGCTGCATCCGGCAACGCATTCGCAGGAAATTCCGGCAACGCCGGAGACGGTAAGAGCGGTGGAGACGATGACTTCATGAAGTTCGATAACGATACATCCGCTGAATTGCCGTTCTAGTAACGAGGTTTTCATTAAGGAGGCAATATTATGGCTTTTGCAAAGACAGATAAGACCGATTCTCCTATGAGAAGAAAAGGTGGAATGCACAGAAGAAAAAAAGTCTGTGTTTTCTGTGGAAAAGATAATGTAATTGATTACAAGGATACCGCTAAGTTAAAAAGATACGTATCCGAAAGAGGTAAGATTCTTCCCAGAAGAATTACCGGAAACTGCGCAAAGCATCAGAGAGCGCTTACCGTAGCAGTAAAGCGCGCACGTCACGTAGCTTTGATGCCTTACGTAATGGATTAAGTTTTACAGACAATAAACCCCCGCAGATGATTTCTGCGGGGGTTTTGTTTGCAATGTGATGCGTCGGTCAAAGCGCGCAGGCTCAGGCCATGATGCTGCAATCATTTGGATACAAAAAACCCCTCCGCTTATGCGGAGGGGTTTGCTTTGCCGATTAGTTCTTGTCAGCTTTGTTTTTTCTTTCGTACTCGTCAGATTCGTTTTCACGGGTACCGTCGTTCTCAACTACCCAGGTAGTTTCATCCGGACGTCTGCCACCCCATACAGGACGATGGGAATAATCATCGGACATGTATCTGGGATCGGGATCGGGATACAGTCTGTAGTAAATGTTACAGTCACGACCTTCGCCGTCGCCGCCGCACCATACTTCAACACGGCCGGTATCTTTTCTCTTGCAGATACGCATCAGTTTGGTGTTTCTCTTTGTAAATTTCATTTTAACACCGGACTGGTTTAATTCGGTCTTCATAAGCTTAACGGTCTGAGTTAAGCCGGAACGTGTCGCATCACGAACGTCACCGAGCTGTTTGCCGTCACCGGTCTTGGTGGAGGAGAACTCCATTGCGTTCTGAAGTACGTAGGACTTTCCTTCGTAGTCACGAACGTTGAAGTGAATGTCGCTGACATTCTGGAAATTGTACCATTCATTGCCGGCTACGTCTTCGAAGATGATATTGTAATCCAAAGTCTCTGCGATAACTGCAGCAGCCTGAATGTCGCTGGCTTTGTTTGCCTGATCGATGTAACGAAGCAGGTTCGGCGCAATCAGGGAAATCAGAACACCGATGATTCCGACAACCATGATTAACTCAACCAAGGTAAAACCTGCATTGATGAGTTTGGAATTTGTTCTTCTCATAAGCATCTCTCCTATTCAAATTTTTAATACAAAAAACCACTTTTCATCTTTACGATCCGTCAAAAAGTGGAAACGATTCATATTGTTAACAATATAATAGCATACGGCCCCCGGAATTGCCATAGGATTTCATTACTTTTTCTTGTTATTTCAAGTACTCTGGGGGTTTTGAGGCACTTAAAACACAAGATGTTGTGTGGTACAATAGGACTAAAATGTGGTATAATAACTTCGTATTTGGTTTTAAATCAGATTAAGCCTTCAGGAGAGCTGCCATGGCAAAAAGAATCCGAATAAAAGGAAAGCTTCGCGTATACATCCTGCTTTTTATAGTGCTGGGTGTAATTATGGTTGCGGTTAATGTTCCCATATACATGACGGATGTCCGTTTCGGTATTTCTGTTTCCGTATTTTTGATTCTTTATTTTTTGGCGCTTTTGGGCTTCTGGTTATATATTCGCAATAATATCCTCGAGGAGCTTGTAGCATTCGCAACCCAGTATGGGCAGGTGCAGAAAAAGATTCTCAGGGATTTGCGTCTCCCCCACGCATTGATGGATGAGAACGGTAAAATCCTCTGGACCAACGAAGCATTTGAGCGTGTCTGCGGTATCGGCCGTGATTATCGCAAGTCCATCTCGGGACTTTTCCCCGACATCACAAAAGATCGCTTCCCGACCGCCGACAAGGAGGAGCAGGAAGAAGAGTTCCAGTTACAGTATGAAGACCGGTACTTCCGTGTTCAGATTTGCCGCATTAATATCACGCAGATGGTGGAAAGCAGCGCATTCATCGACTCCACGGAAGAGAACAGTTACCTGCTCGGAATCTATCTCTTTGATGAAACCGCATTAAAGATTGCCCTGCAGGAAAACGACGATCAGAGCCTTGCGGTCGGACTGATTTATCTCGATAACTATGAAGAAGCGCTGGACGGCGTGGAAGAAGTCCGTTCCTCCCTGCTTCTTGCACTGATAGAACGTAAAATCAACAAATACATTGCATCCATCGACGGTATCGTAAAGAAAATCGAGAAGGATAAGTTTATGATTATCCTTCGAAAGAAAGCCGTGATGCAGTTAAAAGAGCAGCGTTTCGATCTGCTCGAAGAAGTCAAAACCGTCAACATCGGTAACGAGCGTGCGATTACGTTAAGTATCGGTATCGGCCTCGGCGGCCTTACTTATGCGCAGAATGTGGAGTTCTCCAGAGCGGCGGTTGACCTTGCCCTCGGTCGCGGCGGCGATCAGGCGGTGGTTAAAATGCCCGGCCAGATTCAGTACTTCGGCGGAAAGAGCCAGCAGCTTGAGAAAAATACCCGCGTTAAGGCCCGTGTAAAAGCGCAGGCCCTGCAGGAAATCCTTTCCACAAAGGATCAGGTATTCATCATGGGACACCGTCTCGGTGATGTGGACAGCTTCGGTGCGGCGGTCGGTATTTACTGTATCGCAAACTCCATGGGCAAAAAGGCGCATATCGTGTTAAATACCGTAACGCAGTCCCTGCAGCCGATTGTGGATCTGTTTATTAACAATGAAGATTATGATTCGGACTTAATTATAAACTCCGAACAGGCGCTTACCGCCGTCGGAAACAATGCGGTTCTTGTTGTGGTTGATATCAACAAACCGTCCATTACGGAATGTCCGGAATTGATTAAATGCTGTAAGGCCATCGTAGTTCTGGATCATCACCGTCAGGGTGAGGAAACCATCGAGAATGCGACGCTTTCCTATGTCGAACCCTATGCATCCTCCGCATGCGAAATGGTTGCGGAAGTTCTGCAGTATGTGGAAAACGGTATCAAATTAAAGAGCTGCGAAGCCGATGCACTTTACGGCGGTATCGTGATGGATACCAACAGCTTTGTGGCAAAGACCGGCGTGCGTACATTTGAAGCGGCTGCATTCCTCAGAAGAAGCGGCGCCGATGTGACCCGCGTCAGAAAACTGTTCCGCGACGATGCATCCGAATACATGGCGAAGGCGGAGACCGTTAAGGATACCGTCATTTATCGTAACGATTATGCCATCGCGGTCTGCGATGCCGCACACTGCAAGTCGCCTACGGTTGTTGCCGCACAGGCAGCCAACGAGCTTCTTAACATCAACGGAATCAAGGCAAGCTTTGTCTTTACGGATTACAATAACACAATATACATCTCCGCGCGTTCCATCGACGAAGTCAATGTTCAGGTTATTATGGAGCGCATGGGCGGCGGTGGTCACATGAATATCGCCGGTGCACAGTTTAAGGATGCCAAGGTCGAAGATGTGGTTTCGAAACTGCAGCAGACCCTCGATGAGATGGCATCAAACGGAGAAATCTAATAAGTCGGAAGGAATTACGATATCATGAAAGTTATTTTATTGCAGGACGTGAAAAGCCTCGGAAAGAAAGGCGATACCATCGAGGTAAACGACGGATACGCAAGGAATTATATTTTACCCAAAAAGATCGGCGTGGAAGCAAACGGCGCGAACATGAACGATTTAAAATTGCAGAAAGCCAATCAAGCGAAGGTGGAGAAAGAGCAGCTTGAGGCCGCAAAAGAGCTCGGGGCAAGAATCGAAAGCCTTTCCGTTACCGTCGGAATCAAGGTAGGAGAAGGCGGACGTGCATTCGGTGCGGTTACCGGCAAAGAAATCGCCAAGGCGCTTTCCGACCAGCATTCCATTACCGTGGATAAGAAAAAAATCGTTCTCCCGGATTCCATTAAGAGCGTCGGAGAGTTCGATGTGCCCATCCGCCTGCATCCGAAGGTAACGGCGGAACTGAAGGTTCATGTGGAACCCGAGAAGTAAGATTGGAAAGACAGTAACATGGAAGAAGAAATTGTAAAACGAATCATGCCGCACTCCAACGAGAGTGAACAGAGCGTCCTCGGCGCCATGCTGATGGACTCCCAGGCAATCTCCTCCGCAAGCGAAATCCTTACGGGGGATGATTTTTATAATAAGCAGTACGGTGTTATTTTTGATGCCATGGTGGAACTTTCGAATTCCGGAAGAGTTGTCGATCTGGTAACGCTTCAGGACAAGTTAAAAGAAAAAAATGTTCCGCCGGAGGTAAGCTCTTTAGCTTATGTGCGTGAATTTATAGATGCCGTGCCGACCAGTGCGAATGTGAAAGCCTATGCGCAAATCGTTTACGAAAAATCGGTTCTGCGTAAAATGATTAAAACCAATGAAGAGATTTCCAAAGCCTGCTACGAGGGGACGGAAAAGCTCGAAAAAATCTTCGATGATGCGGAGAAAAAGGTATTTGAAGTCGTACAGCGCCGCGGAAGCACGGATTTTGTTCCGATTGAAGACGTGGTTATGAACGCACTCGAAGCGATTGAGAAAGCGGGCAAGGCAGGCGGAAAGGTGACCGGTATTCCCACCGGTTTCCGCGATCTTGATTTTTGTACCGCCGGCTTACAGCCTTCGGATTTGGTAATCATTGCGGCAAGACCTTCCATGGGTAAAACCGCATTTGCTTTGAATATTGCCCTGCATGTTGCCATGAAAGAAAAGAAACAGGTTGCCATGTTCAGTCTGGAAATGTCGAAAGAACAGCTGGTAAACCGTTTCCTTGCGATGGAATCCAAGGTAAGTTCGCAGGTAATCCGTAACGGAAGCCTGAATTCCGCAGACTGGAAAGAACTCTCCGCAGGTGCAACCAGAGTGGCAGGTTCTTCGATTGTAATCGATGATACCGGCAGTATCACACCTGCCGAGCTTCGTTCAAAATGCCGTAAACTGAAACTGGAAAAAGGTCTGGATCTGATTATTATTGACTACCTGCAGCTGATGAGCGGCGGCGGAAAGAGTGACAGCCATCAGCAG
>JAEEGL013147900.1_pt1 | contig 20629 bp, 24 predicted proteins | sample 9134231 | NCBI WGS metagenome assembly JAEEGL01 (sample SAMN16246548, study PRJNA631951) | gut metagenome | biome: gut microbiome; feature: rumen; material: fiber-attached | host: Bos | place: Iran: Karaj | collected 2018-10
ATGTCTGCCGTGAGGCAGTGGCGGCCCCTGGGCGGTACAAAGTAAGCGGGGTGGGGAGCAGCATTCGCAGGGACATCCATATGAACATACATGGGAGGAAGTAAGGAAACGTCAACGGGAAAACCTGAGATAATTCACGGATAATATAGACGAATGGCTGTATTAAAAGCAATGCGTATCATATATAATCAAACATGTGTGTACGTACCCGGCCGGGGTCTTCCATACCGAAAGAGGGACTGGCCGCATGATAAAGGGAGGATTATAATGAACAAGATGATACTAAAGGATCTGCGGCTTATAGGATCGCGCCTGGCAGTTATCGCCGCGGCGGTGATGCTTGCGGGCCTGATGCTTACAGGCTGCGGCGAAAAGGTAAGAGCGGATGATACCCTTGTGGGCAATTATACTGCCAAATACGGTGAGATGAGCGGGATCTCGGTGCCCATGGATGATTTTGGCAAATTCGAGATGGAGCTTAAGGAAAAAGGCAAGGGATCCATGACAGTGGATGATGAGTCCGAGAGTATCAAATGGCAGAATGATGACAATACGGTGACCATAAAGGTTGAGGGCGAAGAGCTTACCGGCAAACTGGACAAAGAGGCCATCATCATCGAAGATATGCTGGGGATGGGCGTCACCATGACCTTTGTGAAGGACGGCAGTACATACGAGCCGGCCGGTAAGGATGATGGGGAAGACAAGGATACCGAAGAGGAAGGATCCGAGGAGGCATCTGCCGAAGACAAGTCTGAGGATGAGTCCGCCGGTGAAGGATCGGGGGAAGATGTGGATGACGACAAAGCTTCCGATGAAGACGGACCGGCCGGGGACGATACGGCTGACAGTAAGGAAGGACCCAATGTAAGCGACATCGATGATGCGGAAGATGGCATGACCGGTGAGAAAGAGTATGAAGAGCTTGGGAGCCTTGATGATCTGGTCACTTCATTCTACGGGGTTTGGGTCAATGCGGGCAATGATTATGAAGCCCTTTATACTGAGGCAGACGCCCTCATCGCAAAGGGATATAAGGACTGTCTTGTGGTTGCAACATCCGACTTTGACGGGCTTGGCAGGAGTGTTTCCTACGCTCTTTCCTGCGGGATGTTTGATAATGAAAAGGATGCTAAAGACAGGCTTGATGAAATAAAAAAGGCCGGCTACAAAGATGCCTATGTGAAGCATACCGGATCATATGTTGCGGACAGTTTCTATTATGTTGTAACCTCAATGATTGAACCGGAGATCGATGAAGATAACGGGGAGATATGGTTTAAGAACGTGGAGGTCCAGTTCCCCTATATGACCGGTTACGAGACCGAGGGAAGTACTGTCAAGATGACATTGTATGTTGACAAGGATACTGTATTCGATCCTAATGCCCAGGGATTTACCAATCATAAAAACGGCGAAAAGCCCTATGACTGGATCGTAAAGAACTATGAAGCGGCCAAAAAAGATCCGGATGATTACGAAGCGACCACTGCACTTATGGGTGTATTTGAGGTAAGCATAAACGGAAATCATATCGACAGATACATAGCCAGCTACTGGTGGGATTGATAAAGGCCGACAGGAGATACGAGGTATAAGGATCATATGAGAAGAGGCGATAAATACGGGAAAACACTGATCGCGTGTTATCTGGGATTTGTAACACAGGCGATCACTGCCAACTTTGCGCCTCTTCTTTTTCTTACATTTCACAGGAGTCTGGGGATCCCTCTCGGTAAGATAGCGCTGATACCCTCAACGTTTTTTATTACCCAGTTGATCGTGGATGTAATCTGTGCAAAGTATGTTGACAGGATAGGCTACCGCCTGTGTGTGGTGGCTTCGGAGATAGCATCAGCTGCAGGACTGATAGGTCTTGCCTTTCTTCCCTCCATATTGCCGGATCCCTTTGCCGGGATCATGATAAGCGTTGTGATCTATGCTATAGGCAGCGGACTCATAGAGGTTCTGGCAAGTCCTATAGTGGAGGCATGTCCCTTCGAACACAAGGAAGCAGTCATGAGTCTTCTTCACTCATTCTATTGCTGGGGGAGTGTTGGAGTGATCTCTTTGTCCACGGCTTTCTTTGCCTTTTTCGGAGTTGAGAACTGGAGATGGCTTTCCGTTATCTGGGCGATGATCCCTCTTTATAACGTATATAATTTTGCCACCTGTCCCATAGAACCTCTGGTAAAGGAGGGGGATGGTATGACTCTCGCCGCCCTTTTTAAGACACCGATGTTTTTCCTCGGGGTGATCTTAATGGTATGTGCAGGAGCCTCGGAACTGTCCATGGGACAATGGGCGTCTGCCTTTGCGGAGTCGGCTCTGGGACTTTCAAAAACCATGGGGGATCTGGCAGGTCCCTGTTTGTTCGCTGTCACAATGGGTATAAGTCGTGCGATATACGGTAAATACGGTGACAGGATAGAGCTTACGGGATATATGCTGGGCTCAGGGGCCCTGTGCCTCTTCTGTTATATCCTGACCGCGACTTCACATAGTCCCATACTGGGTCTTATAGGCTGTGTCATCTGTGGATTCTCAGTTGCTATCATGTGGCCGGGAACCATAAGCCTGCTGTCAAAGAGGCTTCCCGCAGGAGGAACGGCTATGTTTGCTCTCCTGGCCATGGCGGGAGATCTGGGAGGGGCCTTCGGACCCGGAGTAGTAGGATTCGTATCTCAGTCAAGGAATGACGATCTGAAGGCAGGCATACTGGCAGCTGCCGTCTTCCCTGTGGTTCTCATAGCAGTCGTGCTGTGGATGAAGATAAAAGTGCGCCGGGACAAGGGTACTGCTGTAAGAAAGGGGTAATATGATCCTGAAAAAGGCAAATGCGACGCTCTCACTGCTGACCCTTTTGGGCATGCTCATACATGCTGGATATAACGTCTTTGCGTATCTGACATTTTATTATGATCCGATGATGAACAAGCTGACAGCCTACCCCTTTCTGATCTGCGTGTGTCTCCATGCAGTTCTTGGCATGATCATAGTCCTTACTCAGGGTGACGGCTCCGGGATCACCTATTATCCAAAGCAGAACATAACGACCTTGATCCAGCGCATCAGCGCCGCCCTTATTCTCATACTGCTGCCCATGCATATCAAGATGTTCGACCTGATGAGTTATGCCTCAGGGAATAAGAACCGGCTCCTATGGGGACTTCTGATATTCGGTGAAGTTCTGTTTTTTGCGGCAGTGATCTCACATATATCGGTATCCTTTTCCAAAGCGCTGATAACCATGGGATGGCTTGATTCCCTTAAGGTAAAGAAAAGGATCGATCATATCGCTTATGTTCTTGGTGCCGTGATATTTGCGGTATCATTATATGCAGTGATCAAGGGACAGGTAGTCATGTTTTTGCTGACAGGGGATTGATGATGAGAAATGTGCTGGTGATAGGAAGCGGGATATCGGGTATGTCCTGTGCCCTCCGTCTGGCAGGGCAGGGGCTTTTTGTTACTCTTGTCTCACCCTTTCCGTCCGAACGTTCCCAGTCTGTTATGGCAGCAGGCGGGATCAATGCGGTATTGGAGGACAATGACGAAGGAGATACCGTACAAAGCCATATAGAGGATACACTTAAGGGTGGAGCATATCTTGCAGGAGAAGAGGAGGTAAGAGGTCTTTGCGAACACAGTGGCGAGATCCTTAAATACCTGGAAAGCATAGGCACCGTTTTCAGCCTGGATAATGACAGGAAGCTCGCCAAGAGGGCTTTTGGCGGACAGTCACATAAGAGGACGTATTACTGCGGTGCATCCACCGGCAAGCAGATCGTTTCATCGCTTGTCATGGAAGTCAGACACTTTGAGGCCGAGGGCAGGATAATGAGAAGGCTCTGGAATTGCTTTCATTCCGCTCTGATAAAGGACGGAGTCTGCTACGGGGCTTTGCTTTACGATGAAACATCGGGAGGACTTGAGGCCTGTTATGCCGATGCAGTGGTGATGGCGACAGGCGGTCAGAATGCCCTCTTCGGCAAGACTACGGGGTCAACGCAATGTGACGGATATACACAGGGGATGCTTTTCACTCAGGGAGTAAAGCTTAAGAATCTGGAGTTCATCCAGTATCATCCCACTACCATGGAGACGGGACAGAAGAAGATGCTCATATCCGAAGCCGCAAGAGGCGAAGGAGGCAGGCTTTTCTACGTTGAAGACGGCAGGAGAGTCTATTTCATGGAGGATAAATACGGGGAAAAGGGAAACCTCATGACCAGGGATCTGGTGTCACGTGAGATCTGGATGACGAAAAAGCAGGTGATGCTTGATGTATCCTTCCTGGGGGAGGAGCTCATAAGACGGCGCATACCCGAGATCATGGAGCTTTGCGCGAAATACGGCGGCATCGATATAACCGCTGAGCCCATACCGGTAACCCCCTCTGTCCATTTCTTTATGGGTGGCTTTGCTGTGGGCATTGATCATGAGACCAATATCAGAAACCTTTTTGCGGTAGGAGAGTGTGCTTCCATATATCACGGAGCAAACCGTTTAGGTGGGAATTCCCTCCTTGCAGCCATGCATGGCGGCTTTACGGCAGCGGATGAGATCTGTGGAAGGATGGGAGGCGGGGGCCATCCCGATCTTGACGGATATATAAAGGATCAGAAGGAGATACTGGAGAAAAAGGGGAAGACGGAGAGCAGATTCCCCGTGGCCTATATCAGGGATCTCCTGGCAGAGACCATGCAAAAGGATCTGGGGATAGTAAGGGATGAAAAGAGCCTTGATAACGGCATAGCCGATGTGGATTACTATCTGGAGACAGCAGAGAAGATACAGTATGACAACAGCGTGATGCCCTATTTCAACTACAGTCTCACAGGGATCCTGACACTGGCCAGGGCAGTGCTTACCTGCGCAAAGAGCAGGAGAGAAAGCAGAGGAGCACACTACAGGGCAGACTATCCCAAAATGAATGAGGAGCTTGCACATGCAACCCTGATCTCCTATGATGACGGAGCCTATAATACAAGTCTTGAGGTCTGAAGGAGCATGGATTCAGGCCTTTGGAAGGATTAAGCAAGGAAGGAGGAAGGTATGAAGGTCAAGATACTGCGACAGGTAACCCCTGTATCCGGGCCCTACTGGGAGTGTTTCAATTATGAAGGTCCCATGGATATAACAGTTGCGGGATTGCTGGATCACATTAATTACAACGATGATATTGTGAATGATAAGGGTGAGAGCACCACCAGGATAGGATGGGAATGCTCCTGCCTGCAGGGAGTCTGCGGCTCCTGTGCCATGGTGATAAACGATAGACCGGCCCTTGCCTGCGAGACCTTCCTGAGGGATTCTAAGAAGGATGAGGTCACGATCCGTCCTCTTCGGAAGTTTCCGGTGATCCACGATCTGATCATAGACCGATCCTCCATACATGAGAACCTGAAAAAGACAAGCGTTTACATCGGCGAACTGATGCAGGGTGAGGACAGGGATCACGAGCATCAGTATACTGCGGCCAAATGCCTTAAATGCGGGCTCTGTCTGGAGGTGTGTCCCAATTACAAAAACGGCAGCACCTTCTACGGCGCTGCCTTTGCCAATGACTGTTATCTTGTATATGCGAGGAATAAAAACAAAGCGGAAGATATCAGAAGGGTGTACGGAGAGCGTTTCGGGAGGGGATGCTCCAAGTCATTGTCCTGCATGGATGTATGTCCCATGAAGATCCCCACCATCGCAAGTATCTCAAAGCTGAACAGGGGATGAAGAGGGCTTTTCCCATTCGTTAAGTCCCAGGCGCTGCCTCCTTTTTGCTTCATCCATAGATATGGGCTCTATGTCCTCCTTCAGATAATCGGAGAGTTCATCAAGTCCCTCGCCGGATATATTATCTACTTCAAATATACGATCGCAGCCGGCGTTTTCCATCCACAGTCTCACCATGGGCACATTGGCGTTAGGGGAGTCTTTTTTCGTTATGATCCCGATGAGGGGTCTGGATATAAAGGTGTGCAGACTTGCACCGAAAAGGTTATACGGTTCATCGGCAGACTGCACGATGGCCACCACGTCTGCCTCGAAGGAGAAGCAGGCAAGGCCAACGCTGAAATGCTTTGCTTCAGCATATTCACCGGGAGAGTCTATCATGCTTCCCGAAACGTCCGTATATTGGGTTTTGGAGTAATGGAGCGATTCGCCTTTCAGAGCCTGGGTAAGAGTTGTCTTCCCTACCTCGCTCCTGCCCATGAGAAACACCTTTTTCATAGCTTATGTCCTCTATGCTCCGAAGACCTTGCATACGGCAAAGCCCAGATCCTTATGGAAAAAATCAACTGTGGAATTAACGGCGGTTTTGACCTGCTCAAGTTCTCCCGTAATGATGAGGGAGCCGTTAAAACGATCCATAAAGCCGAGACTGACATCGGCGGATTTCAGAGCGCAATCTGCAGCGGCTATCACCGCTTCCCATGGGGTGAACCTTATGATACCCACAGCTTCGCCGAAATGGTCCTCGCCTTCATGTACTCCTATATTAAGGCCCAGATTGATATAGACTTTCTGATCCATGGGAGTAAAGACATGTGCCATGCACACCTCCTTGCCGGGGATGCGAAGCCTTGTCATGCGGAGCCGCTTCCCCTTCAGACTGCCATAGTCTTCGCCGAATACCTTTTCAAGAACCTGTACGGCATCCATTATGTATCGCTCCTACTTCTGTGTGACGGGGCAGACTACATACCCCAGGACATTACCGAAATAATCCACGATCTCATTAAGAGCCGATCTTATATCCGATATCTCGCCCGTGATTATGAGAGTACCCGTAAATCTGTCAGCAAAGCCGAGATAGATATCACCGCTTTTCAGGGCTATATCGGAAGCGATGACAGCGGATTCCGGAGGGGTCATGTTCATGATCCCTATGGCCGAACGGGAGTAATCCACCTGGGGATTAAGTCCCAGCTTCTGGAAGATAACGGGTTCGGGACTGCCTATGATATGGGCAAAGGTTATCTCCTTACCTGCAACCGTTTCCTGTACTATCCTTATCTGATCGTTATAATCGTTAGTCATATGCTGGCATCCTTCATAATTCAACAACAGCTTCTCCGGCCAAAGCCGCAGAAAATCATGATCATCCCACATTCCATGATCATAAAAACATCAATCCGTAATAAAACAACAGAATATCACAGATAATATATGGGCATCGCATCGCCTATAGCGAAGATCTCACCGTTTTCAGCGTCCCTTTCAAGGATCTGGGAGATGGTCTCATACTCGATCATGCCGGAGACATCCTCACTTACATTGGTAACAACAGCCGACTTCTTAACGGTCTGCCCGGCGGTACCTGTCTTTTTTGATGCTCCCGTCATTCCTCTTTTTCCTGCCATTGGTAACCCCTTCTCTTTGTACATACTGCATTAAGCTCATGTAATAAGCTACATTTCCTTATCCTACGGGAGGTATCATACCACTTTATATGGAATAATTCAAGAACAAACAAGAAAACACAAAAATCCAAAGCAAAAATGTGGTTTTGTGTTGACTTTTTCGGGCGGGAATTATATAATCCAGTCAAAACACTATTTTTGCGGCATTTAGAACACTAAGGAGGATTTGAAATGGCACAGAATGAATACGAGATTAAGAAGCAGATATGCGAGATCGGTAAGCGTATCTACGATCGCAATATGGTTGCGGCAAATGACGGAAACATCTCCGTGAAGCTTAACGATAACGAGTTTCTTTGCACACCTACCGGGGTATCAAAGGGCTTTATGACACCGGAGTATATATGCAAGGTTGATGCAGAAGGTAAGGTTATCCAGGCAAATAAAGGCTTCCGTCCCTCCTCTGAAATAAAGATGCATATGCGTGTATATAAGAAGCGCCCCGATGTGGGTTCAGTGGTTCATGCACATCCCACATTTGCAACAGCTTTTGCCATTGCAGGGATACCTTTAACACAGCCCATAATGCCTGAGGCAGTCATCGCTTTGGGATGCGTGCCTATCGCTCCTTACGGAACTCCCTCTACCGAAGAGATCCCTGATGCAGTTGAGCCCTATCTTGAGCATTTCGATCAGGTGCTTCTCGAGAGCCACGGAGCACTCACCTGGGGACAGGATCTTATGACTGCATACTACAAGATGGAGTCGGTTGAGTTTTATGCAGAGCTCTTATACAAGGCAAGAGCACTGGGCGGCCCCAAGGAATTCGATGAGAAGAACATTCAGAAGCTGTACGAGATCCGCCGTAAGATGGGACTTCCGGGAAGACATCCCGCTGATCTGTGCCTGAATAAGGGTGAGGCAAACTGCCATAACTGCGGTACATGCAGTGCGTCTGCCGGGGCTTCCGCTTCATCAGAGGATCTGGTTGCCGAGATAACTAAAAAGGTTCTTGCATCACTTGGCAAGTAAGCATATGCCGATAGAAAGGATGATGAAAATTGGCAGTTGATGAGAGATATATAAACGAGATAGTCAATAAAGTCCTGACATCCATTAATCTGCAGGAGTCTCAGGCCGGATCCATGGGAGTTTTCAAGGATATGGACAGCGCGATACAGGCCGCATACGAGGCTCAGAAGAAGGTCAGGGTCATGACTCTCGACCAGAGAGAAAAGATCATTTCCATCATGCGCGACAAGGTAAGGGATAACGCCGAAATGCTGGCGAACATGGGCGTATCCGAGACAAAGATGGGAAATGTGGGCGACAAGATATTAAAACACCGTCTTGTGGCGGATAAGACACCGGGAACAGAGGATATAACCACTACAGCGTGGTCTGGGGACAGGGGACTGACCCTTGTGGAGATGGGACCCTTCGGAGTCATAGGCTCCATCACACCTACCACAAATCCTTCGGAAACGGTTGTATGCAATACCATAGGGATGTTCGCGGCAGGCAATACGGTGGTGTTTAACCCCCATCCGAAGGCGATAAAGACTTCGATATTCGCCATCAATCTGATGAACGAAGCTTCGGTTGAAGGAGGCGGCCCGAACAATATAGCCGTCACAGTGGAGAATCCCACACTGGAAACAAGTGAGATCATGATGAAGCATCCTCTTATCCCACTACTTTGTGCTACGGGAGGACCCGGTGTGGTAACGGCAGTCCTGTCCTCCGGAAAGAGAGCCATAGGAGCAGGAGCAGGCAATCCACCTGCACTGGTCGATGAGACTGCGGATGTTGCCAAGGCGGCAAGGGACATCGTTAACGGATGTACGTTTGATAACAATCTCCCCTGTATAGCAGAAAAGGAGATAGTGGCCGTGGATGCCATCTGTGATGAGCTTATGGATCACATGATAAAGGAAAACGGATGCTACCTTGCAGACAAGAGTGTCCAGGACAGGCTGGTATCTACCGTATTAAGCCCCAAGGGCGCACTTAACAGAGACTGCGTAGGCAAGGATGCAAAAACGCTGCTGTCCATGGTGGGAGTTGAGGTTGATGCAGGAATAAGATGCATAGTATTTGAGGGTGAGAAAGAGCATCCTCTTATAACAAAAGAGCTTATGATGCCCATCCTTGGCGTTGTCAGAGTAAAGGATTTTGCCGAAGGGGTTGAGACTGCAAAATGGCTTGAACACGGAAACCGTCATTCGGCACATATACATTCAAAGAACGTGGATCACATCACGGAATATGCCAGGGCACTGGATACGGCCATACTTGTGAAAAACGGTCCGAGCTATGCGGCTTTAGGCTTTGGCGGGGAAGGCTTCCCCACGTTTACCATTGCTTCAAGGACCGGAGAAGGACTTACAAGCGCATCAACATTCACCAAGAGACGCCGCTGTGTCATGAGCGACAGTTTATGCATCAGATAAGGAGGTAATAACAGGACAATGGCAGTAAATGAACATGATATCGAGCAGATAGTTAGACAGGTCCTGAACGAGATGGACAATAAGCCTCAGGGAAGCCCCGCAATGGGAGCCTTCACTTCCTACACCTCCCTTGGAAATAAAGGTCCTGCTTCCATACCTGATAAGGCAAGGGTAGCAGTCCTTGTTGAAAAGGAAAGATTTGAGGTCAGGGAGTATCCCATTCCTCCCCTTGGAGATGACGATATCCTCGTCAAGGTTGAGGGATGCGGTGTCTGCGGTACGGATGCCCATGAGTTCAAAAGAGATCCCTTCGGACTTATTCCCGTCGCACTGGGACATGAAGGTACCGGTGAGATCGTGGCTATGGGTAAGAATGTGAAGGTTGACAGTGCAGGCAAGGATCTGCACATAGGTGACAAGGTCGTGACCTGCATGATATTCGAGGATGATCCCGAGATCACCATGTTTGACCTCAATAAGAAGAACGTCGGAAAAGCAGATGTATACGGACTGCTCCCCGATGACGATTATCACCTTAACGGCTGGTTCTCGGATTACATCTTCGTAAGAGGCGGCTCCACCATATTCAACGTAAGCGATCTGGACCTTGACAGCAGGATACTCATAGAGCCTGCGGCGGTTCTTGTCCATGCGGTGGAAAGAGCCAAGAGCACCAACATATTAAGGTTTAATTCAAGAGTTGCGGTTCAGGGCTGCGGCCCCATAGGACTTCTTTGCATAGCGGTCCTGCGCACCATGGGCATAGAGAATATCACGGCCGTAGACGGAAACGAGAAGAGGCTTGATTTTGCGAAGAGGCTTGGTGCTAATAAGACAGTCAATTTCAATGATCATAAAGGCATCGAAGCCCTGACAAAGGCAGTATATGATTCATTCGGCGGACACCTTTGTGATTTTGCCTTCCAGTGTACCGGGAACCCTCATGCTCATGCAAATGTCTATAAGTTCATCAGGAACGGCGGCGGACTTTGCGAGCTGGGCTTCTTCGTAGACGGAGGTGATGCAACCATCAACCCGCACTTCGATCTTTGCTCAAAGGAGATCAATCTTGTGGGATCCTGGGTATACACTCTCAGGGACTACGGAACAACATTTGATTTTCTTAAGAGAGCAAAAGCGATAGGGCTTCCGGTATCGGAGCTCATCACACACCGCTTTCCGCTTCAGGACATTAATGAAGCGCTTAAGACCAATCTGGCTATGACAGGGCTGAAGATAGCTATAGTCAATTAGTCGGATATATACGTAACCATAGATCATTCAATGTAAGGATCCGGGCAGATGACAGAGAATAAAGCAGTGGGACTTTTGGAGGTATACGGGCTGGTTTGTGCATTCCTGGCAGCAGATGCGGGATGCAAGGCCGCTAACGTGACTCTGGATGTATTTGACAAGAATAAGCCCGCAAACGCGGATTCCCTTCCCGTACCTCTTCTGGTGACTGTTAAGTTCAGAGGAGCGGTATCGGATGTAAGGGAAGCCATGGAGGCGGCAGAGGAAGTGGCAAGGAATACCACAGGTATCGTGTGCTCACATATCATCCCCAGCCCCACAGAGGATACTGAGAAGATGCTGACGATCAGTGCGTTGGATAAAGACTGAAAACACAGGAGGAAGAAAAATGTCACAATCACTTGAAGCATTGGGAATGGTGGAAACCAGAGGTCTTACAGCAGCCATCGAGGCAGCTGATGCCATGACAAAGGCTGCAGAGGTAACTCTCATCGGAACAGAGAAGATCGGCTCCGGTCTCGTTACCGTAATGGTAAGAGGAGACGTAGGTGCCGTAAAGGCATCCGTTGAGGCCGGAACAGCTGCTGCATCAAAGCTTGGAGAGCTTGTTGCAACACATGTGATCCCCAGACCTCACAACGATGTTGAGATGATCCTGCCGAAGTTCAAAGGCTGAGTACGGGATCAGGGAGAAGGTTTTAAGATGGCAAATGCTTACGGGTTTATCGAAATAACCGGAGTGGTGGCGGCACTGGACGTGCTGGATATAATGTGCAAGGCAGCCAATGTCTCACTGGCAACCTGGGAGAGGAAGCTTGGAGGAAGGCTTGTGACCCTTGTCATCGAGGGCGAGGTGGAAGCTGTACGTACGGCAGTCCTTGAAGCCGTGAACAATCCTAACATTAGGAAGCCTGTTGTATCCGGAGTACTGCCCAACCCCCACGAGGAGATCCGAAAGATAGTGGCCATCTCTGCATCAAGGTTTAAGGGAAAGGGAGAAAACGGTTCCGTATCAAGGATGCTGGGACAGGATCCCCCGGACTTTAATATCAGGGAACAAATGAAAACAGACAATAAATAAAAGATCATCAGGAGGAAATTATTATGGCACAGTCACTTGAAGCATTGGGAATGGTTGAGACAAGAGGTTTGGTAGCAGCTATAGAGGCAGCCGACCAGATGTGTAAGGCAGCAAATGTTACTCTTATCGGAACAGAGAAGATCGGATCTGGTCTTGTAACCGTTATGGTAAGAGGAGATGTAGGAGCAGTTAAGTCTTCCGTAGAAGCAGGCTCAGCTGCAGCAGGCGCACTTGGAGAGCTCATCGCAACACACGTGATCCCCAGACCTCACAACGATGTTGAGATGATCCTGCCGAAGCTTAAGGCTTGATCTGAAAGGAAGGCTGTACAGTGGACATTAACAGTGTGGAGTATATTACCAGACTGGTGATCGAGGCCGTAAACAGCACGGGAAACAAGACGGATATGGCAGTACCGATAGGAGTGTCGGCTCGCCATATCCACTTAACCCAATCGGATGTTGAGAAACTGTTTGGCCCCGGCTATCAGCTGACTAAGAAAAAGGATCTGATGGGCGGCCAGTGGGCCGCATGTGAGCAGTGTACCATCGTAGGGCTTAAACTCCGCGCCATAGAGAATGTCAGGATCCTCGGGCCGGTAAGAGGTGCATCACAGATAGAGATATCAGCCACGGATGCCAGGACACTCGGCATCAATGCACCGCTTCGCCAGAGCGGGGATACCAAAGGATCGGCACCCATAGCCCTGGTGGGGCCTAAGGGAGCGCTGTATCTTGAGGAGGGCTGTATAGTAGCAGCCAGACATATCCACATGACACCCACGGACGCACTGAGGGCAGGAGTTAAGGACGGAGATTTCGTTTCCGTAAGGATGGGCAGTGACAGAGGAGCGGTACTTGATAACGTGAAGATCCGGGTAGATGAGGCATTTTCTCTGGAAATGCACATCGATACGGATGAAGCAAATGCATGTTCCGTAAAGCAGGGTGATAAGGCATACATCATCCTGTAAGAAATGAGGAGACCGATATGATCATTGGGACCGTAGTAGGCAGTATATTTTCCACCCGTAAAAGCGAAAAACTGGTTGGAAACAAATTCATGATAGTCCGCCCGGAGAAGACCATGAGCGGAAACGGGAATGACCTTATCGCCATCGATATCATAGGCGCAGGCATAGGAGAAAAGGTGCTCATAGCCACCGGTTCCGCTGCGCGTATCGGCTGTGACATGGACGATTCTCCGGTGGACGCAGCCATCGTAGGCATAGTGGATGAAGGACAGGACGGCATGGAGGTCATATCCTGATGACAGTTGACGAGCTTAAGAGCATAGCAAGAAATTCGGGAGTAGTGGGAGCCGGCGGCGCCGGATTTCCTTCGTATGCAAAGCTTACCGATAAGGCTGATACGGTGATACTCAACTGTGTCGAGTGCGAACCCCTGCTGAAGCTTCACAGGCAGCTGCTGGCTCTTAATGCGGCACAGATAGTAAAAATGCTGGATACCGTAAGGGAGACCATAGGTGCAAAGGAAGCGGTGATCGGCATAAAGGGCGAGTACAGGGAAACCATAGAAGCTCTTGCACCGGTGGCTGAAAGGTACGAAAAGGTCAGGATACATAAGGTGGATGCCGCTTACCCCATGGGAGATGAGGTGATACTTATCTATGAGACCACCGGAAGGGTCATAAGACCCGGTGGGCTGCCCATAGACGAGAACGTGGTGGTATACAACGTGGAGACCATGTATAACCTTTATCTGGCAGTGACTGAGGGTAGAGGCGTCAGCGATAAGCTGGTATCCGTGGCAGGTGCCATAGATACTCCGAAAACGATCCGTGTCCCCCTGGGCATGCCTGTAACGGATGTGGTAAAGGCAGCAGGGAGAGTGACAGTGGATGATGCCGTTTTCCTTATAGGAGGCCCCATGATGGGATATATAGGAAACGCCTCCACAGTGGTCACAAAGACATGCAATGCCATAATCGTTCTGCCAAGGAGTCACAAACTGGTGCAAAGTGCCAACAAGGATCTTGGCATAGAGAAAAGAAGGGCATCCTCGGCATGCTGTCAGTGCAGGACCTGTACGGATCTGTGCAGCAGACATGCATTGGGACATCCCATAGAGCCTCACAGGGTCATGAGAGCAGTGGCCAACAACGACACATCTGACCTTAGTGTATTCAAGGGCGCAATGTACTGCAGCGGATGCAGGATCTGTGAAAAGTATGCCTGCCCTCAGGGATTATCCCCGGCGTCCATCATACAGGAGTTCAAAAAGGCTCAAAGAGCTGCAGGTATCCCGGTGGAGAAGGTGGAGGCAGCACCTGTTATGTCTGGCAGACAGGAGAGAAAGGTTCCGGTCCACAGGCTGGCACAAAGGCTCGGGCTTGCAAAATATGACAGGGAAACATCCATAGACAATGATTGTATATATGCAAAGACGGTAAGGATACCGCTTTCACAGCATATAGGTGTTCCGGCAAGAGCCGTTGTAGCAAGCGGCGATATGGTGAAAAAGGGACAGCTGATAGGAGAAGCGGCAGAGGGACTGTCGGTTAATATCCACTCATCGATAGATGGCAGGGTCACATCCGTTGATGAACATGAGATAACGATAATATCATCCAAGGAGTCGTAGTATGGGCAAAGCGATCGGTATGGTGGAGACATCCACGGTATCAGCAGGATTCAAGGCAGCTGATGACATGTCAAAGACGGCAGAGGTTGAACTGCTGCAGGCTGAGGTCACCTGTCCCGGAAAATTTGTAATATTGATAACAGGAGAGCTGTCTGCAGTCCGTGCAAGTGTGGACAGGGCAGCGGGAGCATACGGTGACAGGATCATAGATACTTTTGTCCTGGGGAATCCTCACGAGTCCATATTTCCCGCCATATACGGGACGGCACCGGCAAGGAAGCTTGAGGCTCTGGGGGTTCTGGAGACCTATGATGTGGCAGCTCTTATCGTAGCAGCGGATGTAGCTGCAAAGACGGCACTGGTGGATCTTATAGAACTAAGGCTTGCCAAGGGCATGTGCGGCAAGAGTTATATGACTTTGACGGGATCGGTTTCAGCGGTACAGGCAGCTATCGATTCTGCCAAGGCAGCGGCGGGAGACAAGGGTATGTTCCTGGACGAGGCCGTTATCGCAAGGCCCTCCGATGAGCTCATGCCATACGTATTTTAACAGCAAAAGGCAATGGAAGACTGTGAAAGACAGTGAGCCGGGAGAAGCAGGATGCTCATAGCAGAGAGACGGAGCTTGATAATACAGGAGCTCCGGGAAAATAAAAAAGTAGTAGTCAGTGAATTGAGCAGGAAATTCGATGTCTCTGAGGAAACCATAAGAAGGGATCTCGACAGACTTGCGGAGGAAGGGGTCGCCGTCAAGGGATACGGCGGAGCAGTGCTCAAAGAGCAGCTGGGAATGGAGCTTCCCTTCAACGTGAGATATAAGATGAATCCGGAGGGCAAGATGCATATAGCAGGACTTGCAGCCTCACGGATCATGAGCGGAGATTACATACTTCTGGATGCTTCATCCACCACCGTATATCTCTCAAGGATACTGGTGAACAAAAGCCTGGAAAAGCTTACTGTCATAACAAATTCCGTTGAGAATACAGTCACTCTCGCACCGGCACCGGGTTTCGAGATAGTCGTTACCGGCGGTACGCTGAATCAGCAGACCATGTCCCTTATGGGAGCAAAGGCCATAGAATCCATAACAGGTCATCATGTGGACAAGGCTTTATTATCCTGTAACGGGCTTGATATAGAAAGAGGTCTTACCGAGGGAAATGACGAGGTGGCAAGAGTGAAGCAGGCCATCATCGGAGCAGCGGATAAGGTGATACTGCTGGCGGATTCCAATAAGTTCGGAAGGTCATCCTTTTCAAGGGTATGTGAGCTTGATAAGGTGGATACGCTGATCACCGATACAAAACCCTCCGATGAATGGGCGGAAAAGCTTACCGAGCTTAACATAGAACTGATATATCCGGAAATTGCCGGGCTCGACGGTCAGGAATAAGACAGGCTAAAGCAGGGCATGCCGGAGCAGGAAAGACTAAAAGCAGGACAGGCAGGAGTAAGACGGACTGGAGCAGTAAAAGAGGATAGATTATGAGAGATTTTGACAGCACACCGGTTAATAAATCCGAAAGAATAACCCGGCTCGTACAGCATCTTTTTGAAAAGATGCCTGAGATCGAAGCTGCGAGAGCTGAGCTTATAACGGAATCATATAAACAGACGGAGGGACTTCCCGAAACCACAAGAAAGGCCCTGGCTTTCGATCACATATTAAAGGGACTGCCCATAATCATACGTCCGGAGGAGCTTATTGTTGGAAGCACCACCATAGCACCCAGAGGATGTCAGACCTATCCCGAATTCTCATATGAATGGCTTGAAGCGGAGTTTGACACGGTGGAGCACAGGTCGGCGGATCCTTTTTATATCTCCGAGGAGACAAAGGAAAGGCTCAGAAAGGTGAATCCCTATTGGAAGGGAAAGACGACCTCCGAGCTTGCCAGAGCATATATGTCCCCGGAGACCGTAAGGGCCATGGATCATAACTTCTTTACCCCCGGGAATTACTACTATAACGGGGTGGGTCACGTAAACGTCCACTACGACAGAGTGATAAATGAAGGCCTTAAGGGCATCATGGCTCAGGCGGCGGATGAACTCTCAAAGCTTTGTGCAGGTGACAGCGAATATGCCACTAAGAGAAGCTTTCTTGAGGCTGTGATCATCTCCTGCAATGCAGTATGCTCATATGCAAAAAGATACAGCGAGCTTGCCGCAAAGGAAGCCGAAAAGGAAAAGGATCCGAAACGGAAGCAGGAGCTTATAAAGATATCGGATATCACAGGCAGGATCCCTTACGAGCCCGCAAAGACCTTTCATGAAGCATGTCAGGCCTTCTGGTTCGTACAGCAGACCATCCAGATAGAATCCTCGGGACACTCCATATCTCCCGGAAGGTTCGATCAGTATATGTACCCTTATTACGAGGCCGATATCAAAAACGGCACCATGACCAGGGAGGAAGCCCAGGAGCTTATAGACTGCATATGGGTAAAACTCAATGATCTGAATAAATGCAGGGATGCATTATCCGCAGAGGGATTTGCCGGATATTCACTTTTCCAGAATCTCATAGTGGGAGGTCAGACACCCGACGGAAGAGACGCCACCAACGATCTTTCCTTTATGTGTCTTGACGCGACCAAGCACGTATTCCTGCCCCAGCCCTCCATCTCCATAAGAGTATGGAACGGCTCAGCAAAGGAACTGCTCATCCGGGCAGCGGAGGTTACAAGGACCGGAGTGGGATTCCCTGCATACTATAACGACGAGATCATCATACCCTCCATGGAGAACAGAGGAATACCTCTTTCGGATGCAAGGAATTACTGCATCATCGGATGTGTGGAGCCTCATGTACCGGGCAAGGAGGACGGATGGCATGATGCGGCTTTCTTTAATATGGTCCGCCCTTTGGAGATGGTATTCTCAAACGGCTATGAAAGAGGCGAGGAAGCAAGCATCCATACCGGAGACATAGAGAGCATCACATCCTACGAACAGTTCAAGGATGCCTACAAAAAGCAGATGGAATACAATATCGAGCTTCTGGTGAATGCGGATAATGCCATTGACAGAGCACATGCCGAGAGAAGTCCTCTTCCCTTCGAATCAGCTCTGATCGATGACTGTATCTCAAGGGGAAAGCCCCTGCAGTGCGGAGGAGCCGTATACAATTTCACGGGACCGCAGGGCTTCGGCATAGCCAATGTGGCAGATTCTCTGTATACGGTGAAGAAGCTTGTATTTGAGGATAAGAGATTTACCCTTGCAGAGCTTGCCAAAGCCATGCAGATGAATTTCGGAAAGGGATTTGATGAGATCACTGCAAGAGAGACGGCTTTGGAGGTGGCACGGAACATCGAAAAAGCCGGAGGGGAAGTGACGGAGGATATCATCAGGAGAGTGATTTCTGAAGTGCTTGAGATGAAGATAGATGAGGCTTCAAAGCAGAGATACGAAGAGATCTGGCAGATGATAGACGAGCTTCCCAAGTACGGGAATGATATCGATGAGATAGATACCATAGCCAGAGAGGCGGCTTTATTCTACACAAAGCCCCTTCCCTCTTATCGCAATCCGAGAGGCGGCATCTTCCAGGCGGGACTGTATCCCGTATCCGCCAATGTGCCTTTAGGTGCTCAGACCGGAGCCACTCCCGACGGCAGACTGGCTCATATGCCGGTAGCTGACGGCGTATCACCCACTAACGGCAAGGACCTTAACGGTCCTACGGCCTCATGTAATTCGGTCGCCAGGCTGGATCACGGAGATGCTTCAAACGGCACTCTCTTTAACATGAAGATACACCCTACCGCCATGAGCGGCAGCAAGGGATTAGAGGATTTCGTATCCCTGGTGAGAGGATTCTTCGATCAGAAGGGCATGCATATGCAGTTTAACGTGGTGGACAGAGAGACTCTCATAGATGCCCAGAACCATCCGGAGAAGTACAAGGGACTTGTGGTGCGTGTAGCGGGGTATTCCGCACTGTTTACCACACTTTCGAGATCATTGCAGGACGACATCATCAGGAGAACCGCACAGGGACAGTTCAGATAAAATGACGGATCGATCATATTTAGACGTTAAAGGCAGGATATTTGACATACAGAGATACTCCATACATGACGGTATCGGCATAAGGACCATAGTCTTCCTTAAGGGCTGCGCCTTAAGATGCAGGTGGTGCTGCAATCCCGAGTCCCAGAACTTTGAGGTCGAGACCATGACCATCGGAGGCAGGGAGAAGGTTTACGGAGAGGATGTCACCGTAGCGGAAGTGATGAAGACCGTAAGAAGGGACATGCCATATTACAGCCGCTCAAACGGGGGTCTGACCCTGTCCGGAGGAGAGAGTCTACTGCAGCCCGAATTTGCCGGGGCACTGCTTATGGCGGCTAAGGACCTGGGAATAAATACAGCCATGGAAAGCATGGGGTTTGGCAAGTATTCCGACATAGAGAGGATACTTCCCAACCTTGACACGTATCTCATGGACATCAAGCATATGAACCCGCAAAAGCACAAGGAATGGTGCGGCAGGGAGAACACCCTGATGTTGGAGAATGCGCTTAAGATCGCAAGATCCGGTATGACACGTCTGATCATAAGGGTTCCCGTGATACCGGGCTTTAATGACACAAAAGAAGAGATTGAGGACATAGCAGGTTTTGCAGCCACTCTCCCGGGAGTTGAGGAGATCGACCTGCTACCCTATCACAATTTCGGAGAAGGCAAATATGCAGGACTTAACAGGCCCTATCCCATGAAGGATGCTGTAAGGCCCACTGACGAGAAGATGGCACAGCTGTCCCTGGCGGCAGAAAGAGTCAGCGGCCTCTATGTCCAGATAGGCGGTTAAGGTACAGGGAATACAGGAGGTATGGGATGAAGATACTCGATATGGCATTTGTACAGGGCTTTATCAGGATGGCGGATGACGGGTTCCGTCTTGGCTGGCATGAGAGGAACGGAGGTAATCTGTCCTACAGGATCAGGCCCGAAGAGATACATATCATAGAGCCGAGACTTCGGAAGGACGGAGCATGGATGCCTATAGGGGCAAAGGTTCCCGGACTTGCAGGAGAGCATTTCCTTGTTACCGGAAGCGGTAAATTCTTCCGGGATATAAAAGATGATCCGGAAGCTAATCTTGCCATCATAGGACTTGATGATAAGGGAGAGAACTACAGACTGGAATGGGGGCTTATAGAAGGCGGTAAACCGACCAGCGAGCTGCCCTCTCATCTGATGAACCATGAGGTGAAGAAGCGCATCACCAACGGAAAATACAGAGTCATATATCATGCTCATCCCGCCAATATCATAGCCCTGACCTTCGTACTTCCTCTTGAAGACGAAGTATTCACCAGGGAACTGTGGGAGATGGCTACGGAATGCCCGGTTGTATTCCCGGACGGTGTCGGAGTTGTGGGATGGATGGTACCCGGAGGAGAGGAGATAGCCATAGCCACCAGCAAGCTTATGGAGAAATACGATGCGGCCATCTGGGCTCATCACGGCATATTCTGCGCAGGCGAAGGCGCTCATACTACCTTCGGACTCATGCATACCATAGAAAAATCCGCACAGATCCTCGTGAAGGTGCTGTCCATGTCTGACAGTAAAAGACAGACCATCACTCCGGATAATTTCAGGGAGCTTGCAAAAGCCTTCAAGGTGGAGCTTCCCGAAAGATTTTTGTATGAAAAATAGATCATTCGGATTGTCTTTTCGTATCCAAATCGATAAAATGATATGAGCGATATCGTCCTCGGATGCAGGGACTGTTTTATCCTGTGCGTCCGTACTTGCCAATTTCCGCAACAGAGCCACAACTCTTAAACTTGTGATGACAGGATCCGTAAGATGCTTGAGGACAAGCTGGCTGCCTATATGATCCTTCATTCTATA
>JAEEGL013725449.1_pt1 | contig 20629 bp, 13 predicted proteins | sample 9134231 | NCBI WGS metagenome assembly JAEEGL01 (sample SAMN16246548, study PRJNA631951) | gut metagenome | biome: gut microbiome; feature: rumen; material: fiber-attached | host: Bos | place: Iran: Karaj | collected 2018-10
AAGATGCTGGCCAAATATTATGATTGCACAGACCATCATGAGAAGCAATCCCTTCGTAAAGAGATTGTAGAAAATGTGAAGAAGCAACTCAAAGAGCAAGGCGTCAATGTTGATTTTGGTGACTTAGACCTTTCTGGAAATAACCAATTCATGCTCTGGCACACTTGGTTCTATGATGTGTTCTCACAAGGTGGTTTTGATATTGTGATTGGAAATCCTCCTTATGTGCTAATAAATAAAGAACTATTTAAAAAGGATTATGAGCGTTACTACAAGTATCAAGAGGGAAAAATAGATTTGTATCGTCTTTTTATAGAAAAAGGATTGTCTCTATGCTCTAATAAAGGAAGTCTTTCATACATAACACCAAACACATTCTTGTCCATTAGAAATTGTGCAAAATTACGTCGCTATTTACTTGATGGGAATACTATTGTTTTCATAGATAATTATGATGAGACTGTATTCGATGCATCCGTAAATTGTATTGTTTTCCTTTTGTTGAAGGGTATTGATAAGAATAAAATTGAAGTGAATATGCATTCGGCAAATGGAGTGGAATCATTACAATTAGACACATTAAAGGTAAAGTCCTCTCCATTATGTGAAATAAGCATCAATGCAGATGATATTGCATTCCAAATTAAGGAGAAAATGCTAAAGCAATCTTCTTTGTTAAATGAGATAAATGGGATTGAAATGTGTTTAGGTGCCCAACCATATCACAACACTATTCATTCTCCAGAAGAAATACAATCAAAGTTCTTGCATAGCGATTATCAATTAAACAGTCATTATGTCAGAGATTATGGAGGTAAACACTTTACAAAATATTTCGTTGACAAATTACCAAATAGGTGGATTGACTATAGTGCAGAGTTTTACACAAAACCTGCAAGAAAATATTTTGAAGGTCCAAGAATTGTTGTTAGAGAAATACCTTCTAATACACTTATTTGTGCTTATATAGAATCCTTTGCTTTGTTTAATAAATCAGTGTTTGTTATTAGATCAAATTCGTCCAGCATAGATTTAAAATATTTAATAGCTATTCTTAATTCCAAGGCCATTGGATATTATATAGCATCTTTTGGAGATAAATCTAAACAAACATTGTTTCCTAGAGTAAGTATGAAAATGCTAAAACAAATACCTGTTCCATCAATTTCATCAGGCAAGCAGCAACCTCTTATTGATTTGGTGGATAACATCCTGGATAAAAAAACAGATAATCCCAATGCTGATACATCTTCGGTAGAGCATCAAATTGACCACATTGTCTATCAACTCTATGGCTTAACAGAAGAAGAAATCAAAATTATAGAAGAATCATAAAATCAAGCAATATGACGAAACTTGAAAAGCTATACAGCATCATTGAGAACTCTCGCGATGTGGGAGTGAAACTGCCTAAGGGAGTGCTCCAACAGGTAGAAGAACTGGAGGAGGGTATCATCAAGGAAGAGATTTTACCTGCCCTCAGTAGTGATATTGCGCCAAGGCTGAACCCCATTCAGCGTGACTTGGTGCTGGTGGTGGAGTATCATCCTGGCGAACCTATCAGCGTAGCCCTAAGTCGTAAGACGAAGATTAGCGAGATGACTGGCGCTAAAGTGCTGACACCTCGTAGCAGCAAACCAGTGAAAAGTGAAGAAGAGCCAGAAGAGGTGGCCCCTCATGAACCTACAAAGCATATCGAGAACACCACAAAAGGCATGAAGGTGACTTTCCCTGATGGTACCATCATCTGGCGTCGCCAAGCTATCGACACTTTCATCGAAGCCCTCAGAAAGATTGGCTTGGAGCGTATCCCTGTTTTGGGAATAGAACATGGCAGAGGCTTCAACCTTGTCGGCAAGGAGAAACGTCCCCCTGTGGCGGGTCATATCTGGCAACATGAATGCGATGGTTGGTACATCTACTCGAACATCAGCAATGCCCAGAAAACGGAAGACTTGAAACGCATCTCTGACTACTATCATTTGGGATTGAAGATAGAAGAAGGAAAGCCAGGAACTGAAATGAGGAAGCCCATTATCAATGAGGAAGCCTCTCGTTGGGATTGGCCCATCAAAATGCAGTTCCATTCGTTCCTCGCAAAAAGAAGAAAAGAAAGTACAGCAAATAGCTATACCAACACTTTGGATCATGCTGTCAGGGAGTGGATCAATAAAGAGGTGGACGCTCAGGCAGATTCCATCTTCAGTTACACCACCTCAGAGGATGTACGTCTCTGTATTGATATGCTCAAATCATCAAAAGACTTCGTCGAAGAGAACAAACGGAAGCACAACAACATGTCTGCCGCCCTCAGTCAATATTTACTTTTTATCGAGGAAAGAGAAAAGGGAAATCTATAATAGAGTTGAATCAAGGGACTCCTTTCATTTGCCACCTCTCACATTCCAATTTCCATACCAATCCGCTTCCAATCCCATCTCATCGGCTTGGAGGCGGATTTTTTGTGGGAACAGGAGGTGAAGTGAAAAAGTTGGGGTTTTGTTTGGAGGGATGGAGGAAAAAAGCGTATCTTTGCAACGGAAAAAGTAAAATGGCATGAAAGCAGAAGAGCCTGTATTTGTATATAAGGCAACGCCATCAGTGGCCAATCTTCGGAAACTGATAATGAATCATGTGGAGCACGAGAACAATATCCGTGTTCTGCAGCAACTGCTTGTTTTTGTTGAACAAGTTTGTAAAGAGGATTCTTCGGAAAAGAAAGTTCATCCCAAGGGGTTGAACAGAAAGATCACTATCAGCAAACGCATTAAGGCACTTTCAGCCGTTCCTTCAACACCTGAAGATGGGGATTATAAGGAAGATCTGGTCGCCGTAACATCTGAAAAATACATGTAAGTGATGGCAACAAAGATTTTCCTTGATGCAAATGTGTTGATTGATGTGGTACAAAACAGAGATGGTTTTTCACCTATAGAGTTTCTTCGATTGATGAACATGGAATAAATCAAGGGACTCTCCTTTCATTTGCCACCTCTCACATTCCACTTTCTATACCTACCCACTTCCATCATCGATCAATCGACGACTCCACTCTCGATGAATCGATAACGTCGCTCTCGATGAGTCGATAACGCCATTGTCGAATCATCGACACCGAAAGATACATAACACCCATTTGCCCCCCCCAAGCGTTGCAGTTGTTACAGTTGTTACAGTTATTTTTTAGGGTTCTCAAACCCTAAAAATACTCCTATATTTATTAATAAATATAGAGTTTATTTTTGACTTTTGGGTATCGTTGATTTGAACTGTAACAACTGTAACAACTGTAACGCTCGGAGACATGGTTTTATTTCAGCGAAAAAAAAATCGACGGCTAGGAATTATCCCAGTCGTCGATTTTGAAATTGTAGTCCTCTGTATCGGAATTGTAGTCGTTCCAATAGTCGAAGAAGTTTTGCGAGGAGGGGGGAAGGTCTCCTTGTCCTTCACGGAAGATGCGCATTGTCTGCTGGTTGGCGAGTAGTTCGCTGCGCCAGGCAATGATTTCGTCGCGCCATTCATCCCAATCGATGTCGTACTCGTACTTCTCGTAGCGGAGGTCGTTGTACCAGCCGTCGCCTGCCTGATATTCCCAACTGTCGCGTCCGTGAGCGTCTGATAATCCGCATTGGCGTTCGAGGTCATCGATATGACGTCCGATGATTTCGCACATCCCGTCGGAGATGACATCCCGCAGCCGCACATATTCAGGATGATGACTTCCATCTAATCAGGCAAATCACTTCCATGTAGTAAGGACTATTACATGGAAGTGAAAAAGAAAAGTGGGTTGAAATGTTTTGTTGATAGAGGAAAAAGTGTTACCTTTGCAAGTGAGATATGATAAAAGAACATGACATCTATGACACCTAAAGAAGAGATTGAGCAACTCAGGAAGGAGTTGGAGCAGCATAATTACAATTACTATGTGTTGAATCAGCCGACGATATCGGACTTTGAGTTTGACCAGATGATGCATCATCTGGAGGACTTGGAGTTGTTCTATCCGCAGTATGCTGATGCGAACTCGCCGACGCAGCGGGTGGGCAGCGACTTGAACCAGTCGTTTAAGGCTGTGGCGCATAAGTATCCGATGCTGTCGCTGGCGAACACGTACAATGAGGGCGAGGTGCGCGATTTCTACAACCGTGTGAAGGAGGGGCTGGAAGGCGAGGATTTTGAGATTTGTGCGGAGATGAAGTATGACGGGTTGAGCATCTCGCTGACGTATGTGGATGGTGAATTGGTGCAGGCGGTCACGCGTGGTGATGGGGTGAAGGGCGATGATGTGACGAACAATGTGAGGACTATCCGTTCCATCCCCCTGAAGTTGCGCGAGGGGAGCGGCTATCCGCATGAGTTTGAGATTCGTGGCGAGATTTTGATGCCTTGGACTTCGTTTGAGAAACTGAACGAGGAAAGGGCGAAGCGGGAGGAGCCTTTGTTTGCCAATCCGAGGAATGCAGCGAGTGGCACTCTCAAGTCGCAGAGTTCGAAGGTGGTGGCGCAACGAGGCCTGGACGCGTACTTATATTATATATTGGGCGACGAGATTCCTGCAGATGGTTTCCACTACGAGAATCTGCAACGCGCTGCCTCGTGGGGCTTCAAGATTTCGCAGGGCATGAAGAAGTGTAAAAGCATTGACGAGGTGCTGGCTTTCATCGACTATTGGGACAAGGAGCGGAAGAACTTGCCTGTGGCGACGGATGGCATCGTGCTGAAAGTCAATTCGCTGAGGCAACAGCGGCATTTGGGCTATACGGCCAAGAGTCCTCGCTGGGCGATTGCCTATAAGTTCAAGGCTGAAAGGGCTTGCACGAGGTTGAATGAGGTGACCTACCAGGTGGGCAGAACGGGTGCTGTGACACCTGTGGCGAACATGAATCCTGTGCAGTTGGCAGGCACGATGGTGAAGCGTGCTTCGCTGCACAATGCTGATGTGATGGAGGAACTGGATTTGCACATCGGCGATATGGTGTATGTGGAGAAGGGTGGCGAAATCATTCCCAAAGTGGTGGGTGTCGATAAGAGCCAGCGCACAGAGGGCTTGCAGAAGGTGCAGTTCATCAAGACCTGTCCGGAATGTGGTGCGGAACTGGTGCGATTCGAAGGTGAAGCGGCACATTATTGCCCCAACGATAGTGCCTGCCCGCCGCAAATCAAGGGGCGCATCGAGCATTTCATCTCCCGTAAGGCGATGAATATCGACAGCCTTGGTCCTGAGACGGTGGATGACTACTACCAGCGTGGCTTGATTCATGATGTGTCTGACCTCTACAAACTGACGGTTGCTGAGATTTGTGGTTATAACAAGAATAGGGTGAAGTCTGCCCAAAAGGTGGTGGATGGTGTGAAATCGACCCTGAATGTGCCGTTTGAGCGTGTGGTGTTTGCCATCGGCATTCGTTTTGTGGGTGAGACAACCGCTAAACTGATTGCCCGTCACTTCAAGTCGATGGAAGCCCTGAGGAATGCCACCGTCGAACAGTTGATGGAAGTGGATGGAGTGGGGCAGGTGATTGCCGAGTCGGTGGTCAAATACTTCCAAGACCCCAAGAATGCGGAGATGGTGGACAAACTGGCTCAGGAGGGTGTGCAGATGCAACTTTCTGAGGAGCAGTTGTCGGGGCAAACCGATAAGTTGGCTGGCAAGAACATCGTCATTTCGGGTGTGTTCCAGAAACATTCCAGAGACGAGTACAAGGCCATCATTGAGCAGAACGGCGGTAAGAATGTGGGCAGTATATCGAAGAAGACCACTTTTATCCTTGCTGGTGAAAACATGGGGCCTGCCAAGTTGGAGAAAGCCCAGAGTTTAGGCGTGGCTATTGTGTCGGAGGATGAGTTTCTGGCGATGTTGGAGGATGAACCCGTTTGACCGCATAATGAATGGGCTCGTCGTCTTTTTGAAAATCTTCATCATGTTTTTTATTCAAAATTTTCTTAAATCAAAAAAAATCAGTACCTTTGCACCCGATTTGATACAAAGTAAAAAGAATTTTACTTGACGTTTATGGCTAAAAAGAAGACACAAGAACCTCATTATATCTTTGAATCTAGTTGGGAGGTATGCAATAAGGTAGGCGGTATATACACGGTGTTGTCTACACGTGCAAAGACTCTGCAAGAAAAGCTGTCTGACAAAGTTTTTTTCATTGGTCCTGACTTTTGGAAAGAAAAGAAGAATCCACTTTTTAAGGAAAGCAAGACGCTGCTTGCTCAGTGGAAGAAGAGCGCGGCTGAATATGATGGCGTGTCTTTCCGTGTGGGAAGATGGCAGATTCCTGGTGAACCCATTGCAATTCTTGTGGACTTTCAGCCATTCTTTGAACAGAAAAATGATATTTTCGCATGGGCGTGGAATCATTATCAAATCAACTCTCTGAATGCATACGGTGATTATGATGAAAGCCTGATGTTCTCGTGGGCAGCAGGTAAGGTGGTGGAGAGTTACTATAAGTTCTTCGGCTTGAGCAAGGAAGACAATGTGGTGTTCCAAGCACATGAATGGCAGACCTGTCTGGCAGCGTTGTATGTGAAGACGTATGTGCCGGAAGTGGCCACGCTGTTCACCACGCATGCTACAACCATTGGACGTTCCATCGCTGGCAACAACAAGCCGCTATACGATTATCTTTCGGCCTACAATGGCGACCAAATGGCTTCCGAACTGAATGTGGAGGCTAAACATTCGGTGGAGAAGCAGGCTGCATGGAATGTGGATTGCTTCACGACGGTCAGCGAGATAACGGGCAAGGAATGTGCGGAACTGTTGGATAAGCCTGCTGATGAAATCCTGATGAACGGTTTCGAGAATGACTTTGTGCCATCGCCTGCCGAGAAATTCAACGAGGCAAGGAAGGCAGCCCGTAAACTCATGCTGAAGGTGGCTAACACGCTGATGGGCACTGACTTGGATGACGATACGATTATCGTCAGCACGGGTGGCCGTTACGAATACCAGAACAAGGGTGTCAATGTTTACATCGACGCCATGAACCGTTTGCGCTGGGATGACCGCCTGGAGAAGAATGTGCTGGCTTTTGTGATGGTGCCTTCATGGATGAAAGAGGCACGTGAGGACTTGAAGACTGCCTTGAAGAGCAAGAAACAGAGTGGCGAACCTATTGGCGACCCACGCATCACCCATGTGCTGAATGAACAGGATAGTGATAAAGTGTTAGGGCAGATGAACTGGTTGGATATGCATAACCGTCCAGAGGATAAGGTGAAGGTGATTTTTGTGCCTTGCTATCTGGATGGCCGCGATGGTATCTTCAACCAGCAATACTACGATTTGCTCATTGGCACCGACTTGACGGTGTTCCCATCCTATTACGAGCCTTGGGGATACACTCCCACGGAATCAGTTGCTTTCCACGTGCCTTGCATCACGACGGATTTGGCTGGTTTTGGCCTTTGGGCAAACAGCCTCAAGGGAAGGTACAGCGAGATAGAAGACGGTGTGAAGACCATTCACCGTTCTGACTATAATTTTGATGAGGTGAGCAACACCATACGTGATACCATCCTGCATTTCTCGCAGATGGACAAGAAGCAGGTGAACGCTGCCCGTAAGAATGCTGAGAAGGTGGCTGAAAAGGCACTTTGGAAGCACTTCATCAAATATTATTACGAAGCATACAACAAGGCGCTGCTGAAACGCGATGAACGCCTTGCGTGATAATACACATTATTAATATATAAGCGATTTTCATTAACACGAATTATTAACATACTCAAATCAAATACACAACTATGAGAATTCAGGCAAGCAACGCCAACACGCCTAACTGGCGTGAAATCAGTGTTAGATCGTCCGTTCCTGCTGCTCTTGAGCCGCTGAACGAGATTGCCCACAACATGTGGTGGTCGTGGAACAACGAAGTTGGCCATATCTTCAACGATATGGATGCTCAACTGTGGCACGATGTACAGCAGAACCCCGTTCTTTTCCTTGGTCGCATGAACTATGAGAAGTTGGAGTCTATCGCTGGTGACAAGAAGATTGTTGAGCGCATCAATAAAGTATACAAGGAGTTCCGTGCTTACATGGACGTGAAACCTGACAAGAAGCGCCCATCTGTAGCTTATCTTTGTATGGAATACGGCTTGAGCCACGTTCTGAAGATTTACTCTGGTGGTCTTGGCATCTTGGCCGGTGACTACGTGAAGGAGGCTTCAGATTCCAACATCGATTTCTGTGCAGTTGGTTTCCTCTATCGTTACGGATATTTCACCCAGACCCTCTCTATGGAAGGTCAGCAGGTGGCCAACTATGAGGCTCAGGTGTTCCCAACCCTGCCTATCGAGCGCGAACTCGACGCAGACGGCAACCAGGTGGTTATCGATGTTCCTTACAACAACTATACTGTACACGCTCTCGTTTGGCGCGTAAACGTAGGTCGTGTGAAACTGTATCTGCTTGATACTGACAATGAAATGAACTCTGAGTACGACCGTTCCATCACTCACGCTCTTTATGGTGGTGACTGGGAGAACCGTCTGAAGCAGGAGATTTTGTTGGGTATCGGTGGTATCCTGTTGCTGAATAAGCTGGGCATCAAGAAGGATATCATCCACTGCAACGAGGGTCATGCAGCATTGGCCAACGTACAGCGTCTGGTTGAATATGTGGAGAGTGGCTTGACTTTCAACGAGGCACTCGAAGTGGTTCGTACTTCTTCTCTTTACACCGTTCACACTCCTGTACCTGCCGGTCACGACTATTTCGACGAGTCTCTCTTCGGTAAGTATATGGGTCAGTATCCAGAGAAGTTGGGCATCAGCTGGGACGAGTTCGTTGGAATGGGTCGTGTAAACCCAGATGACAAGGGCGAACGTTTCTGTATGTCAACCTTCGCTTGCAACACCTCTTCATGGGTGAACGGTGTGAGCTGGTTGCATGGCAAGGTGTCAAAGGATATGTTCAATGGCATCTGGAAGGGTTACTTCCCAGAGGAATTGGACAATGTGGGTTATGTGACGAATGGTGTGCACATGCCAACATGGACTGCTTCTGAGTGGAAGAGCGTTTATGCCAAGGCTTTCGACAAGTCATTCCTGTCAGATCAGTCGAACGAAAAGATTTGGGAGGCTATCTACAATGTACCAGATCAGGAAATCTGGAACACGCGTCTGGCGTTGAAGGCTAAACTCATTGAGTACATCAAGAAGGCCTTCAAGGAGGATTGGCTCAAGCACCAGGGTGACCCATCTCGCATCGTCTCTATTGTTGAGAAGATCAATCCGAATGCGTTGACGATTGGTTTTGCCCGTCGTTTTGCTACATATAAGCGTGCTCACCTTCTCTTCTCAGACCTCGACCGTCTGGCTAAGATTGTGAATAATCCGAACTATCCCGTTCAGTTCCTCTTTGCTGGTAAGGCTCACCCTGCAGATGGTGCAGGTCAGGGTCTCATCAAGAAGATTTATGAGATTAGCCGTCGTCCAGAGTTCCTCGGCAAGATTATCTTCCTTGAGAACTACGATATGAAACTTGCTCGCCGTCTTGTGACAGGTGTGGACATCTGGATGAACACGCCAACACGTCCATTGGAGGCTTCCGGTACATCTGGCGAAAAGGCTTTGATGAACGGTGTTGTCAACCTCTCCGTGCTTGACGGATGGTGGCTTGAGGGTTATCGCGAGGGCGCAGGATGGGCATTGACTGACAAGCGCACTTTCCAGAATCAGGAACAGCAAGACCAACTCGATGCTGCCACCATCTACTCGCTGCTCGAGAACGAAATCCTGCCACTCTACTACGCTCGCAACTCAAAGGGCTATTCTGAGGGTTGGATTCAGACAGTGAAGAACTCTATTGCTCAGATTGCACCTCATTACACCATGAAGCGTCAGCTTGACGATTACTTCACGAAGTTCTATTGCCCATTGGCAGAGCGCCGTAAGGTTCTTTTTGCTGACAACTTCAAGAAGGCAAAGGACATCGCTGCATGGAAGGAACTGGTGGCTTCACGCTGGGATGGCATCAATGTTGTTTCTTTCGAGAAAGCAGAGGACATGCTGAAGGGCGATGTGCTTTCAGGTAAGAAGTACAAACTCAAGTATGTGATTGACGAACAAGGTTTGGATGATGCCATTGGCTTCGAACTCGTCACTATCCTTCGTGATGAAGACGGTCGTGAGCATATCGCACAGGTGGAGCCTCTGAAGGTGACAAAGCGCGAAGGCAATCTCTACACCTTCGAGGGCACTCATGTCATTCCAATTGCTGGTAGCTTCAAGGTGGCTTACCGCATGTATCCTAAGAATGCTGATCTGCCACACCGTCAGGATTTCTGCTACGTGAAGTGGTTTAACTAAACCGCTATAAAATACTCAAAAAAAGTTGCACCATCTCCGTGTGGGGTGGTGCAATTTTTCTTTCTCACAAGATTTTTTTTGAATATGAAATACTTAAGTGTCATCATTTTTGTCCTGCTTTGTTTTTTACCATCAATATCTATTGCGGATAATGGCGGCAAGAAACCGACTGATGTGTTCAAACGGTCTGCTGTCGTGAAGACGTATCGTTCTTGCATGAAAGACAAAAACTATACCAAGGCAAAGCAGACCATTGATGAGGCTTTGAAGAAATATGATGAGGCAAAAGCCGATGCTCAGTTCTACCGCTATAAAATGGATGCTTTGAATGAACTCATCGGTCAGGAAAATCGCAAGATATACCTCAATTCAAAGCCAGACACGGTAAGTTATTTCGGTTACATCTATGAACTATACGAGACTGGCATCCTGTGCGACAGTGTTGAACAAGTGGCAGTCGTAGCTAAATTGAATGCGGGGAAGAAAATGACTCCGAAGTTGCGAGTTGGAGTGGGGCAGACGATGCTTGGGTATCGAAAGAATCTTCTGAGCGCAGGCAAATATTATTATATAAAAAAGGATTATGGCAATGCCTTCCGCTTTTTCGACATGTATTTGCAGACGAAAGCATCCGATGTTTTTTCTGACACGAAAGGCAATTCGACCTTGACCGATCCTGATGACCAAGTGGAAGTGTCGGTGCTTGCTGTGTTGAGTGCCTATGGTTCTAGTAATCATCGAGGTGTTATCGATTATTTATCTGAAGGATTGAAAGATACGAAGTTGGAAAGTCAAATCCTTGAAATAGGAAGTAAGTCAGCAGCAGAGGTGAAAGATACGGTGAAGATGGTGAGTCTGTTAGAGCAAGGATTCGACAATTATCCAGAGATTGAGTATTTCTTCATGACGCTGATGAAACACTATAATGGACTGGCTGATTATGGCACAGCCTTACAAAAGGCATCACGAATGACGGAACTTTATCCCCAGAAACGTGACTACTGGTATATGGCTGGAACGGAACAAGCACTGCTCTTCAAAGATGAGGAAGCGCTCCAGTCTTTTTCTAAATGCATCGAAATCAAGGCGGATGATGCCGATGCTTATGCCTCTATCGGCAACATCTATCTGCGTCAGGCTCATGCCGCATACGCCCAGTTTAATGTACCTTTGTCTGACCCTACCTACACGAAGAAAAAGTCTGCTATTGATGACTTGTACAAACAGGCATGCCGCTCGTTTGAACAGGCGCGTAAGTTTGATGAGAATCATCCGGATCTTTGGCTTGCGGGTTTGCGCGAGACATACTTCAAACTGAACAGAGGAAAGGCGTTGAAAGCGCTGGAAAAATACCAGTGATATGTAGGTTTAAATGAAACTTACAGGCCATTATGAGCGTTGTCATTCCTTAAAATAAAAGAAAAATTCTTTTTTTCTTTGTTTTATTCTTTTATAATTGTAACTTTGCAAAATCTTCTAATTGAAAACAATAGACCACATCGGATGGCAACGAACAAAGGACAATCTAAGAAAAAGAGAAACAGTAAATATGCTGCTGCACAAAAGGAAAAATTGTCGGCCGGAGATTTTTTCGTAGGCTTCGGCAAAGGCGAAATTTTTTCGTTCTGTGTGGGTTTGTTATTTGTAACACTGGCGGTTTTTATCTTAATCGCGATGGTTTCTTATCTCTTCACTGGCGAGGCGGATTTTAGTTTGGTGGAGAGTAAATCGGACGTGCTGAACACGGGTTTGAAGTACAAAAACGTGTGTGGCTCATGGGGAGCTATCGTGGCTTATTACCTGTTGAACGATTTGTTTGGTTTGGCTTCGTTCATCATTCCACCATATTTGATTATTCTTGGTTTCCGCCTCATGCGCATCTTCAAGTTTACCCTTGTGAGGAAGTTCATTCTGATGACTCTGCTGATGTTATGGACAAGTGTATTCTTGGCGGCGTTTGGTTATCTGTTCCCATTTTTTGAGGGGTCTTTCTTGAAATTGGGTGGTAATCATGGCATTCAAGTGGTGAAGGCACTCACTCAGTTAATAGGTGCTCCTGGTTTGTTGGCGGTATTGGCCATTACGGCTGTTTTGTATCTCATTTACATGAGCACCAAAACGATTGAGATGATTCGCAATGCGTTCAGATTGAATTTCTTGAAGAAGATAAACCCGGAGAGATTGAAGCGTTTCATGAAAAAAGATGACGACGATGAAGAGGGTGATGATGAGGATGACGATAATGAAGAGGCGGAGGAAGGTGATATTGATATGGATGCCATCAACAACAAAGATGCTTATACGGATGATTTGATAGAACATGTGGCGAGCGGAAGCGATGAGGATGTCACGAATGTGGTCGAGTTTGATGATGTGAACGGCACTGCAGGAAATGATGCGGCTGGAGATGATGAGGATGAGAATCATTTGGACGGCGATGTACTGGATGTGGATTTGACAGAGTTGCCATCCACGAATACGGGCATGACCGTTGAAGCAAAAGAGACGGAGAAGGGTAGTGGCAAAATTATGCGTGGTGACATCAATACGCCATACGATCCTAAATTGGATTTGGAACATTATAAGTACCCGACATTAGGACTGCTGAAGAAATCTGATGACCAAACTCCTCAGATTGACATGATTGAGCAGAATGCCAATAAAGACAGAATCATTCAAGTGCTCAAGCAGTTCGGCGTGGAAATCAAGAGTATCAAGGCAACGATTGGCCCTACGATTACATTGTATGAGATAGTGCCAGCAGAAGGTACGAGAATTAGCAAGATTCGCAATCTTGAGGATGATATCGCATTATCGTTGGCAGCAGAAGGTATTCGTATCATTGCACCGATTCCAGGTAAAGGTACCATTGGTATTGAGGTACCAAACAAGAAGAAGTGCATCGTGTCGATGGAGAGTGTCATCAACAGCCGTATCTATCAGGAAAGTAAGATGGAGTTGCCATGTGCCATTGGTAAGACCATCAGCAATGAGGTGTTTATGTTTGACTTGGCCAAAGCTCCCCATCTTTTGGTGGCTGGTGCGACAGGACAAGGTAAGTCCGTTGGATTGAATGCCATTGTGACCTCATTGCTTTACAAGAAGCATCCGTCTGAATTGAAGATTGTGATGGTTGACCCCAAAAAGGTGGAGTTCAGCATTTATAGCCCTATCGAGAACCACTTCTTGGCGCGTCTGGAAGAGGAGGAGGATTGTATCATTACGGATGTGCAGAAAGTGGTGAAGACGCTCAACTCACTCTGTGCGTTGATGGATAGCCGTTACGACCTCCTGAAACGTGCCCAAGCGCGTAATATCAAGGAATACAACGAGATGTTCAAGAACCGACGTCTCAATCCTGAGCATGGACATGAATTCATGCCTTATATTGTGGTCATTGTCGATGAGTTTGGTGACCTGATTATGACGGCAGGTAAGGAAGTGGAACATCCGATTTGCCGTATCGCCCAATTGGCCCGTGCCGTCGGCATCCACATGATTATTGCAACCCAACGTCCACAAGCCAGCATCATCAGTGGTGCCATCAAGGCAAACTTCCCGACGAGGATAGCCTTCAAGGTGAGTTCGATGATGGACTCTCGTGTTATTCTTGACCGTGCGGGTGCCAACCAACTGATTGGCAAGGGTGACATGTTGTTTCTGTCAGGAGCAGAGCCGGTTCGTGTACAATGTGCGTTTGTTGATACTCCTGAAGTCAATGAGATTTGTCATCATATTGCCACCCAACAGTCATTCTTGCATCCATTGTATCTGCCAGAAGTGGCTGATGCAGAAGGAGACGGTGGAGCCGGTATGGGTACAGTCGATAAAGGACATTTGGATCCTATGTTTGCTGATGTGGCCAAATTCGTGGTGAACAATCAGAGTGGTTCCACTTCAATGATTCAGCGTAACTATTCTATCGGCTACAACCGTGCGGGCAAGATTATGGATCAGTTGGAGAAGATGGGTGTTGTAGGGCCACAAGTTGGTAGCAAACCGCGTGAAGTGCTGATTAAAGACCCATTGACATTGGAAGGACTTTTGAATACAATAGGATAACGATGAAGAAGATTGTCTTGACACTGATGGCTCTTGTGGCAGCCTTGTTTGTTCAGGCACAGGATGCTACAAAGATATTGGATAGGTCGGCTGCTGCATTGCGGTCGGCTGGCAATGTGAAGATTGACTTCACGTTTGAGGTGGAAGGTGGCTCATCCGCCGGCTACATCAAACTGCAGCAACAGAAGTTTGTGCTCAATATGGGTGGTACCATCACATGGTTTGACGGCAAGACAATGTGGACGTATGTGAAGGCGAATGATGAGGTGAACATCTCTACGCCCTCTGCCGATGCAGTGGCAAAGATGAATCCGTATGCGTTCCTTTCCTTCTACAAGAAAGGTTACACAGCCAAGAAGGGGAAGGGTACGGCGAAAGAACACGAGGTGATTCTGACAGGCAAGCAGGGAAGCCCCTACAAGAAGGTGGTGGTGCGTATCAACAAATCCACTCAGAATCCGACACTCATCAAGATGACTTCTCCGAAAGGGGCAGTCACATCGATTCGTTGCAATTCCTTCTTGAAAAATCAGAAGTATACGGAATCCACTTTCCGATTTAACAAGAAAAATTATCCTGACGCAGAAATAGTGGACTTGAGATAATGGAGTTCTCGAGGGTACGGTTGTTATATAAGCTCATTTCTCACAATCAGCGGTTGCAGGCACGTCGCCATCCGATGTTTGAGAAAAAGATGGTAATGAAGATTCTAAGTTACATCTTCATTGCTTTTTGGGCAGTTTATCTGGTCATGTTGGGCTTCGCTGCCTATTCCTATTTCGAGGGTTCTGCACTGGAGGCATTCGACTGGATTGATGGAGGCATGATATGGTTCCTCATTGTCGATTTCCTGTCTCGTTTTGCCATGCAAGAAACACCTGCCCAAAACATCAAGCAATACAAACTTCACAACATCCCCACAGGTTTTCTGCTGCATACGTTCCTGCTGCGTATGGGATTGCAACCTTACAACCTCTTCTGGGCATTCTTCTTTGTTCCTTTCGGACTTCTTTCCATTCCTCATTTCTACGGCATCACGGGCTTTTTCGGCTTCATCATTGGCTGGTGGCTCATGTATGTGCTGAACAGTTATTGGTATCTGCTTTGGCGAACCCTGTTGAATCGCAACTTTTTCTTTATCGTCATACCCGTAATTACGTATGCGGCACTGGCATATTTTGGCATCTTCTTCGATACTGATTCTCAATGGTTGTTTCAAGGCACGGTGCGTTTGATGCGTGGTTTCTGTCAGTGGAATCCTATGTGTTGGCTGCTCTTTGTCGCAGCTGTGGTGCCATTGTACATCGTCAATTTCCGTTTGCAGAAAGTGGCTATTTATGTGGAAATCGCTAAAACCGAGGTGGTCAAGCAGTTCAAGACGCACAACATGACTTTTCTCGACCGTTTCGGAGTGATAGGAGAATATTTTAAGCTGGAACTGAAATCGACTGTGCGCAACCTGGTGGTGAGGAAGCAGTTCATTACGGGCGCCTTGTGTATGCTGATGCTTTGTGGCCTTTTCTCTTTCTCCGACATTTATGACGAGTTTCCCTTCATGCGCGTTTTCATATGTATGTATTGCTTCACATGTTTGGGTGTGATGACGTTGACGATGGTGATGTGTGCTGAAGGAAACTATATAGATGGTTTGATGGTGCGTAAGGAAACCGTGCTTTCGTTATTGAAAGCCAAATATTATTTCCAGTGCATGATTTTGATTGTGCCGCTGCTCTTCTCAATCATGCCCATCATGGAGGGAAAAATCACGTGGCTGACAGCGTTAGGATGTATGTTGTTCACGTCAGGGGCGGTGTTCCCCTTCATTTTTCAATTGGCAGTTTATAACGACATGACTATCCACCTGAACGAAAAACTTACCAAGACGGGGCGTGACACGAAGGTGCAGATGCTCATGGCGGGAGGCGCGTTGTTCCTTCCGATGCTGGTCATGTATGCGCTGGTGGAGTGTTTTGACGATTCCATTGCCTCCATCCTGATGCTCTCCATAGGATTGATAGGAACGGTGCTGCATCCTTTGTGGCTTCGCGACATATACAAACGATTCATGAAACGTCGATACGCCAATATGGACGGATTCAGAAATTCCAGATAGGCTCGGGACAACGTTTCTGGGAACTATTCATAAATAGTGCAAGATGAACTTAACAATCGAAAAACTGACCAAATCATTTGGCGACAAGCAAGCCCTCGACATTGACCATTACGCCATTCACAGTGGCGAAATAATTGGTCTTGTGGGTAATAACGGAGCGGGAAAGACAACCCTTTTCCGCATCATACTGGATCTTCTTCATGCTGATACGGGATGTGTCACCATTGACGGATATGTTGATGGAGTGCCAGTGTCGTGCGACACGGCAAAGAGTGAAGAATGGAAAGCCTATACGGGTGCTTTTGTCGATACAGGTTTCCTTATTGACTATCTGACCCCTGAAGAATATTTTCGTTTCATTGCCAAGATATCGGGTATTAAGGACGATGTCCTGCATGACAGGCTCCTTCAGTTCGATGGTTTTATGAACGGGGAAATATTGGGACAGAAAACGCTCATTCGCAATCTCTCCATGGGCAATAAACAGAAAGTGGGCATCATTGGAGCCATGCTTCATCATCCCCATCTGCTGCTGCTCGACGAGCCTTTCAATTTCCTCGATCCCACCTCGCAGTTGGCCATGAAATATCTGCTCGAGACCTATAGCCATGAGCATAAAGCCACCATCATCGTGTCATCCCACAATCTAACTCACACTCTCGACATCTGTTCACGTATCACCCTCCTCGAACATGGTCTCATCCTCAAGGACTATGACCGCGATTATGCCATGTTGAATTCCGAAATAGAAGAGTATTTCCGGGGGCAGCAAAGTGGAAAGATTTGATGGTGATGATGGCACTATGAGGTGTAGAGGATGATATAAGAATTGAAAATAACAAATGATATGGACACCATGAAAGATATAGAATCAACCCCGGCGTTGCTAACGAAGATAGTTGAGGGATGGGAGCAGAATCAAAGTCCGTCTTTCGATGAATTGGCAAATTCAGTCCTACAGACACATCAGACAGCCCAATCTGGTGCCATTCGTGCTGTGAATCAGATGGCAACTCTCCGCAATTGGCTCATAGGATGCTATATTGTGGAATATGAGCAGAAAGGTAGTGATAGAGCAAAGTATGGCGAGCGCCTCTTGAAGCGTTTGGAAGAGCGTGTGAATACAAAGGGATTGAATGAAACTTTGTTTCGCAATTCACGCACTTTTTATAATCTGTATCCTCAAGTTGCAGGACTATTTCCAATTAGTGCGACAGCGTTGCACAAAATAATTGGTAAGATTCATCCGATGTCATCGGATGGATTGAAGAATGACTCGTTAGAAATTCATCCGACGCCATCGGATGAATTTACTACACCAGCCAAAATGATAATTGAAAGACTTCCGTTCTCACATCTTTGTGAGATTATGACGCAGAAGGACCCTCTTGCCCGTTTCTTCTACGAAACGGAGTGCATCAAAGGCACATGGTCTGTCAAGGAACTGCGTCGTCAGATATCCACCAACCTGTATTTCCGTAGTGGAGTAAGCAAAGATCCTGAGAAGCTGCTCGCTTCCATCAAGCCTGAGACTACTTCGCCTGCACTCGTTATTCGTCAGCCATTCACTTTTGAGTTCTTAGGACTTCAAGCTAAAGATGTCATAACAGAAGGCGACCTTGAAGACGCTCTTATCACCCATCTTCAGGATTTCCTCTTGGAACTGGGCAAAGGCTTTTGTTTCGAGGCAAGGCAGAAGCGCATGATTATTGATGACGAATACTACTTTGCAGACTTGGTGTTCTATAATCGCATACTTCATTGCAATGTCATAGTGGAATTGAAGAATGATGAGTTCCGTCATGAATATCTTGGTCAGCTCAATGCCTATGTGTCCTATTATAAAGAGAATGATATGCATGAAGGTGACAATCCTCCAGTAGGCATTCTACTATGCACTCGTAAGGGTAAGAAGATGGTGGAATACGCTATTGCAGGCATGGACAACAACCTGTTTGTCTCCACCTATATGCTCCAGTTGCCGGACAAAGCCACACTTGAGCAGTTCCTACTGAATGAAATGGAGGATGTGCATGAATAGGATTTTCAATGAATGAAGAATAAGGTCATTCCGAGATAGAAGAGTACTTTCGGATGAAGCAAAGTGGAAAGAATTGACATTGTTTCTCTTCGTTGAATCGCGGCTATATCAAGAGATTCTATATGCATGACTCCAATGCAATGAAAATCTCTCCCCAAGTTGGGGGCAATTCTGAACCGCTGATCTTTTCTGTTCCTTGAAGACTTCAAAAGTGCTCTGCCATCTATTGAAGATATTGAAAATGAACTCAGAGACAAGGAACAGAAGGAGGATGAGGTATGAGTGAGTTGAAGAAAGTAATGTTAAAAGAATGTTGCTCAGCATTTCAATTGGGTACCGTGACTATGCCATGTTTTTTCTCCGAAGAAGAGCTGGATGAGGAGATTCGTGTGTCTATGAAGAGTGGAAATGCCACTCAACATGAAGTGGATGCTGTATTCTGTCATTTCTCAAAAAAACACTTGTAGAATTATTTGGAACAAAATTCCGAACCAGTGGCTCGGAAATTCAACACAACAGGAAATCCAAGCCAGTGGTTTGGAATTTGGAAACAACAGAAAATCGTAACCAGGTTACGAAATCAAAGATTTACTTTGCCAAAGGATGCCAACATCTATGCTCAGCAATATGCACTTTGCTTGCCTGACAAAGCCCTGCTTCAACAGAAATTGCGTGAATGGATTGCAGAATTTAAGGAAAAGGAGGATGAGGTATGAGTAAATGACGAGCAACCTTGTTTTTTCTGTTGTTTCTCAAAAAAACTTGTAAAAATATTTGGAAGCGAATAATAAATTGTATATTTGCAAACGAAAATTGAAAACAAAAAGGATGAAAGACTACATCGTGACAATCCATCGGACATTGATGAAGAATGGATTAAACGAGACGGAAAGATAATAATTCAATAAACTAAAACCAAAGTATATGGTATAATTGTTTAACTTGACATAAGAAAAAGAAAGTGTTTGCTTTTACTTGATGTAATTTGAAAATCGCCAAAAAGTAGAATTACGCATCAGCAGAAAAGTGAATGCTCTCACCGTTAGGTGTGGGCTTCAAGGTTGTATGCGTAAGGTGTTTAGCGATACCTCAAATTAGCAATCGGTAAGTCTCACGCCTTTCTTTTTGCTGTGTCGCAAAAAGAAGAAAAAATGAAATGCAAAATTGGCTTATTAAAATAAATATGGAATTATTCTAAAGCTCTGCCATAAATTGGCGTACCCTTGTCATACCTTTGCAGAAAAATTACTGAAACATGGACAACTACAGAAGCCAAAACGTGGAAAACCATCACCATGCCCTTCTGGATTCTAAGCTATATTGGGGTATGGAATGGGATAGGAAGAGATTAATATAAACAACATAAAAAATTAAAGAGATATGGCAAAGCGTATTTGGATGTATTGGCCAGACGAAAAGGCCGGCCAGTTCAAAGAGAATGTAGAAAAGGGTTTCATGGCTTGCGGACTCCCTAAAGACAGAGAAGTCGGAGACTTGGACGAATGTATGAGTAAAAAGGGCGGACTTGATGAAGCCTTGAGGGAAGCATACGGCCCTGGACGGAGAATTGCAAATGGAAGAAAACTACTCCGCGAATTTGCAAATGTGATGCAGATAGGTGACTACATTATTGCACGAAAAGAATTTTCCTCCATCGTGGGAGTAGGGATAGTTACGGGTGATTATCGATACGATCCAACTCGCAGCAAATTCCGCCATTGCCGTGATGTTAAATGGATAGACACACAAGTTCGTCCATTCCCCGAAGACTTTAAACGTGGCGGCAAATGGCACAGAGTGACCATGATAAACATGCCTTTTCGGCGTATCGCCGAGCAGATAATATCATCCATCAATGGTGGTGAGGGTGTAACAGGTTAATTGCAAAATTCTAAAACCTCTGCCACAGATTGGCGCACCCTTATCATACTTTTGCAAAAAAAACAAAGAAATATGGACAACGAAAGAGGACAAAGTTTGATAACCAAATATGTCTGGGTGATAGAAACCATCTATCGCAAGCGTAAAATCTCGTTCAAAGAACTGAACGAGCTGTGGCTGCGAGATGACATCAGCAGAGG
>JAEEGL015530887.1_pt1 | contig 20629 bp, 19 predicted proteins | sample 9134231 | NCBI WGS metagenome assembly JAEEGL01 (sample SAMN16246548, study PRJNA631951) | gut metagenome | biome: gut microbiome; feature: rumen; material: fiber-attached | host: Bos | place: Iran: Karaj | collected 2018-10
CGGGGTTTTCCCGTCCTTTGTTCTGAAAAATGTACGGCGATCGGATCAGATGACGTCGTCCTCGGTCAGATGCGGTATTTCAGGCAGGGGCTTGGGGACGCGCTTGAGCGGATCGTAGACGTATTTCCGGCAGCTCGCGCCCTTTCCGATAATGCCTTTTTTTCCGCAGAGCACGTTCTCCTCGTCGTTTATGAGCACGGCGTGTTCACAGAATTCGCAGGCGACGGGGATATCCTTTGTTTCGTTCTTTTTATTTTTCCTGAAGCACATCAGAGGGCGCTCCTTTCTGTTCTTGTCTCAAGAATTCTTACAGCTTCCGGCAGGGCGGAAACGTCTGTCACCGTCATATCGGGGACGAGATCTCCGTATACAGTCGGGCGGCTCATATAGTGTATCGTTTTCATGCCGGCGGCGGCGCCGCCCGCGATGTCTGAGCTCATGCTGTCTCCTATCATGACGGAGTCCCGCGGGTCGGCGCCCGTCTTTTCAAGCATATAGTCGAAAAACGCCCTCGACGGCTTGTCGGCCCCGACGTCCTGCGAAATGAATATCCCGTCAAAAAGCCCGCCGGTCCCGCTTATCTCGAGCCGGCTCCGCTGCACCGTCGCCGTCCCGTTCGTCGCGAGAAAGACGCGGTGTTCTTTTTTCAGCTCTTTCACGGCCTCGACCGCTCCGGGAATGACGTGGGCGGAACGGGAAAGATTTGCCTCGTATGCCCGCCAGACCTGCGCGGGGTCGGAAAGCGGGACGCAGAGCGTTTCGAAAAGCAGCGAAAATCTCCGGACAAGCACCTGCTGCCGGGTGAGCCGCCCCTTTTCAAGAAGCTTCCACTGCGCTTCGTTTATAAGACTGTAGAGCTCCGTGACCTTGTCGGTCGGTTCGAGGCCGAAGGCGGCGAGAGTTTTCGAGACCGCCTCTTTTTCCGACCGGCGGAAATCGAGGACGGTGTCGTCGAGATCTATAAAAATCCCGCTGAATCTGTACGGCATATCAGAAGAGATTGACGCCCGCCTGCCGGCAGATGCGGAGGGTTTCGTCGTCCCAGACCGAGGCCTGGACCTCGCCGATATGGGCTTTTCTCAGGAAAAACATACAGATGCGCGACTGACCGATTCCGCCGCCGACGGTGTACGGGAGCTTACCCTCAAGCAGGGCGCGGTGGAAGGGCAGGGAGGCCCTTTCGGGGCATCCCGCCTCGTTCAGCTGGCGAATGAGGGCCTCTTCGTCGACGCGGACGCCCATTGACGAAAGCTCGAGCGCGATGTCGAGGACGGGATAGTAAACGATAATGTCCCCGTTGAGCGTCCAGTCGTCGTAGTCCGGCGCGCGCCCGTCGTGCGGCTTTCCGTTTTTAAGTTTTCCGCCTATTCCCTCGATGAATACGGCGCCGAACTCCCTGGCGGCGGCGTATTCGCGCTCCTTCGGGGTTTTTGACGGATATTTTTCTTCAAGTTCGGAGGAGGTTACGAAAGCTATGTCTTCCGGCAGGAGCCGCGCGGCGAATGCGTAATCGTCGGCTATGTACTTTTCGGTGTGACGGAGGGCGCGGTAAACCCTTTTGACGGCGAGATGAAGCGTTTCGCGGGTCCGCTCCTCTTTTTTTATGACGCGTTCCCAGTCCCACTGGTCGACGAAAACCGAGTGGATGTTGTCGGTGATCTCGTCGCGCCGGATCGCGTTCATATCGGTATAAAGTCCTTCGCCTGCCGCGAACCCGTATGCTCCGAGCGCGAACCTTTTCCATTTGGCGAGCGAATGGACGATCTCGCAGTCGCCGTCGATCCCGGAAATCTCAAAGGAGACCGGTCTTTCCACCCCGTTCAGATTGTCGTTGAGGCCCGAATCCTTTTTAACGAAAAGCGGGGCAGTCACGCGGGTGAGATCGAGCTGTATCGCGAGGTCTTTTTCAAAAAAGTCCTTGACTTTTTTTATGGCGATCTGCGTCTGGCGCGGATTGAGCAGAGAGCGGTAGCCCTCCGGGATATATATTTTTGAGTTCTGCATTTTTACACTCCTGCGGTAAAACCGGAATTATTATATCACTCGCGCTCCGGCGTGTCAACGTCCCGGGAGCTCCGTCCTTTTCCCGGGAACACTTTTCCGAGAGCCGAAACGAGATATTTCGGGTTGAGTCCCCTGATCATAACGGCGTTGTTCGGGCGCACCGGTCTGATTATGCAGCCGGTCACGACGTTTGTGAAGATCTGGGTGACGAGCGACGCGGCGGCGGCGCCGTAGATCCCGAAAAACGGGATGAGCGCGGCGTTCAGCGCGACGTTCGCGAGCGCGCCGGAAAGATTGATCTTCCAGAGATGCTTCTGATTGCCGGTCGAAAGCATCCACACCCCCCGTACGGCGCCGAGGTACGAGAAGGTCGTGTACCAGACGACGATCGCGAGCGCCGGGGCGGCCGGCGCGTAGGCGGCGCCGTAAAGGATTCTCACGAGGAGCCCCGAGAAAACAGTCATAAGGACGCTCTGCGCGAGCGAGAAATAAATGACGATGGAGTAAAGGGTCGCGAGCCGTTCCTCAAAAAGCGGAGATTTCGGGTCGCATTCAAGAACGGACGGCCGGAATGAGTCGATTATCGCCGTGAAAACGAATGAGGTCATCCCGGCGCAGGTTATCGCCGCCCCGTAGTATCCGACCGACGTGTCGTCCATCATGTGCTTTATCATGATCTTGTCCGTCTGGGCAAAAACGGTTATCATCATGGACGACACGATATAGTGACGGCTTGACCCGAACATGCGTCTGAGCGTCGCCTTTGAGAACGACAGCCTCGAGCCGCCGAGCTTTTTGTAAATAATGAGCGAGAAAACGCCGATGAGACCGTAATCGATGACGTTTGAAAGGGCGAACCATATGATGTCGCTCTGAGAAACGAGCAGATATATCCGGTAGACGGTGGTCACCATGTAGGCGGCGAGCCCGATTATCGACGTAAATTTCGAAAGAAGCTTTGACTGATACCAGTAAAGAATGAGTTCAAGCGCCTGGAAAATGAGATTGAGGCTGTAAAGGAAACAGACGAGGACCGTCGTACGGTCGCCGCCGTTTGCGACGGCGGAGAACGCCGTCACGCCGGCGATACAGCAGAGGGAGGAGAGGAAACTCGTCAGGATCGCCGTTCCGAGGGTCTCGCCCTCCTTTTCCGGCCGGTCGATGAGTTCCTTTACGAGAACGTTGCCGAAGCCGAGGTTCATGACGGGCACGACGAAGGCGACGAGCGAAACGGCGTAGTTGATCAGACCGTAGTTTGACGGGCCGAGGTATCTCGCCGTCAGCATGCTTATCAAGAAGGTGATCACCGACTGAAAAATCTTGCAGGCGATTATCCACGCGGCGTTTTTTGCGACTTTATTCATCAGAGCCACCACCCTTATATGCGCCAGCAAGGTCTCTGTAGAGCGCGACGTACTCGGAAAATTTACTGTTTCTGTCAAACGTTCTCCCGCGCGAAACGCAGTCGTCCGTCGAAAACGGCCGGTCCCCGCAGACGCGGAGTATAGCCCCGGAAAGGGCGCCGTAATCGCCGCGCGGGACGGTCAGACCGCTTTTTTCGTCGGGGATCTCGGGACTTCCTCCCGTGTCGAAGGTGACGACGGGAGTTCCGCAGCAGAGCGCCTCGATATTCACGGTCGGGAAGGTGTCCTCGAGGGTCGGGTTTACAAAGACGTCGGCCGCCGAATAGATTTCGGCGAGCTCGTTTTTGTCCGTTCTCCCGAGAGAAACGACGCGCGGAGGGAGCGCCGCCCGCGTTTTTTCATCGACGCCGACGAGCACGACGGTATAATCTTCGGGGAGTGTTTCCGAAAGCCGGGAAAAGACGTCGAGCCCCTTTGCCCGGGTCCAGCCGGAGGCGACGCCGAGCACGATGTGCGCTCCGGTTTTTTTGATTTTTTCGTACGTCTCCCCTCGCGTCGGGCGGAACACCGAGACGTCGACGCCGTTGTTTATGACCCTGACGTCGTATTTTCCGAGAAACGACCTCCGGACGAGACCGGCGAGCCAGCGCGACGGGGTCACTATCGTCATTTTTTCGGGCATAGTGAAGGCGCGGCGCTTGTATTCCCACATGAGAGCGGCCCTGTCTCTGTCGGATTTCGGATAATCGCCGGCCGGCATCGGACAGTTTTCGCAGCCCGTTTCCCATTTGGCGCAGCCGAGGGCTTCAAAATGCGGGCATCTGCCGGTAAACGCCCAGCAGTCGTGGAGCGTCCATACGACGGGAACGCCGGATCTTCGTATGTAATCGAAGAGAACGCCGAGGTTAATATAATCCCCGTGGAGATTGTGCAGATGAAGAACGTCCGGGTTTATCTTCCCGAGCCGGGACACGAATTTTTTCGTCGCCGCGGCGGAGAAACAGCCGTGTCTGCCCGTCATTTTTCCGAGCAGGACGTGAAGATTTCTCGAAAACCTCGTTCCGATGAAAAGGTCCGCGCCGCCGCGGTTGGATTTCGCCGCCGGGCAGGCGGAAATGAATCCGACGCCCTCTTTTCCGGCAGCGCGCGAAACGCCGAGCATGACCCCTCCGGTGCTTCCTCTGACGACCGAGTTGATCCCGACGACGGTGATCTTCTTCTTTTCTTCACTCATCACAGGAGAGCCCTCCGTCGGTTATGGTTTTCGCGACCGCGGCCTCGCCGAAGCGCGCGGGATCGGGAGAAACGGGGCTTCGCTCAGCGACCGACGCGGAAAGGGCGGCCGAGATCGACTTTTCGTCGTTTTCGCAGAAAGAGAACCTCCCGTATTCCGAAAGATAATCGCAGATGACGTCCGAGTAGGGGTTGCGCCCGTCTTTAATGACAAGTATCTTTCTCCCGGAACCGGCCTCGTAAAAGACCTTTCCGGGGATCTGTACGCAGTTTGAGTTGAGAACGCAGACTGATATCCCGTGAGCTTCCGTAAGCCGGTCCAGCTCCCCGGGGGAGACGCGCCCGTGGAAAACGACGTTCGGGACGCCCGGGTCGGGCACGTCGCCGTTCCCGAAAACGTCGAGCGTGAAGGTTTCAGAGCCGGATACCGCGGATATGAGCGGCCGTATATCGCGAAACGCGGAGTAATAGTTCCCGGCGTAGACTATCCTTGTCGGATCCTTCCCGCTCCCCGAATCCGTTCCGCCGCACGGAACGTCGGAGAAGAACATTTTGCGGGCGAGCCGAGGATACAGTTTTTTCTGGCAGGAGCAGAGCGGCCGGGTGCCGTAGATTATCCTGTCGGCACGTCCGAGCGCCCTTGATTCGGCGAGCCGGAAGGGCAGGCGTCTGAGCCCCACTTTTTCGGGAACAAGACCGCTCATCGCGATGGGATCGCTCCAGAACTGATAATACGGCGCGGCGGGGAAAAGCCGATGAAGCTCGTCGCCGTAATACGCGCCCTCGATCGACGGACAGTGCGCGAGAACAAGGGAGGGCGAATCTCCCCCGGGGACTGCCCTTTTTACGTTTTTCGCGTAAAAACCGCGGCGCAGCGGGGAGAGCAGCATGCGAAAAAGCCGGGTGTACGCGTCCCCGGTTTTAATCCCTCCGAATCTGCTTGGCAGCGTGACCGTGATATCGGCGAGCGAAGGGGTCCCCGAAAGACCCTCCGCCGCCTGTCCGTCCTCGCATATCGCGAAAAGCACCGTGCGGAGGCCGTTTTCCCTCAGACCGCGCAGAACGGCGTAGGTCATTATATGAGTAGAGGTCGCGCGCGGATCGTCCGGCGCGCGGAGCTCGGATATGAAGAACACCGTTCCGTCCATTTAAGTTACCGTGTTTTGCCGGAAAATCCGGTCTCTTTCAGAATGTCGATGGTCCGGGGTATGCTTTCCCCGATTCCGTATAAAGGCCGCCATCCGAGCCGCCTGAGCTTTGAGCCGTCGAGCCGCGCCTTCGTGGCTTTGCTGTATCCTGCCGCCTCGATCCCGTCGGGGAGCTCGAAAACGACCTTCGTTCCCGCGTGCTCCGCCACGAGCCGGGCAAGCTCCTTCAGGGTGATATCCGACGATTCGTCGGCGATATTGTACGCCCCGCCGTCTTCTCCGAGAAGAAGTACCGTGAGGCGACCGAGGACCGCGTCCGCAACGTAGGTAAACGAGTAGTGCTGCGTCCCGTCGGATTTGAGTACGACGTCCTCCCCGGCGACGCCCTTTTTTATGAACTGGCTTACCGCCTTGGAATCCGTCGGCAGCATCGTCGGGCCGAACGTCCGCGTAAAACGCGGGATCACTATATCGATCCCGAACTGAGCTCGGTACGCCTGACAGAGCGCCTCACCGCAGCGCTTGCTTTCGGGATATCCGGCTCTGAGGGAATTTGAGTCGATATATCCGCAGTATCGTTCGTCGAACAGCTCGGCGTCTCCCCGGTTTTCTCCGTAAATCTCGTTCGACGAGGCGAAGGCGAAGCGCCGGGCGCCGCCTTCTGCCGCGAGATCGAGCATGTTTTTCAGCCCGTTGACGTTTGTCATTATCGTGCCGACGGGGTCGGTCGCATACTGCCTCGGATGCGTGTTCGACGCGAGATGAAGGATATATCCGCCGCCGGGAAGGCCCGCGTCGGTCAGGGATGAGGTGACGTCGCGGCAGACGATCTTCGCTGCGGGATCGCAAACCTGACCGCGGAATCTCTCAGCCGCCCTTTCGGGGGAGCGGCAGATGAGATAAACGTGACAGCCGAGCCCCTCCCGGTTCTTTTCGGCAAGAACGTCGGAGAGAAAACTTCCTATCATCCCCGTCCCGCCCGAGACGATGACCGGCTCGCCCGAGAGCTTTTCCCAGGGAAGGGAAGCGCCGGCGACCTTTTTCACGTCCTCAATATATTTTTTGTTTTCGTAAAGCGTCATTATTTGAGCCAGTTGTCTTTTTCCGACCGGAGATAGGCCTTGAACATTTCGAGATCGTCTTTCGTCGTGAGCTTTATGTTTTTGTCGGAGCCGGCGGCGAAATAGAGCCGCTCCCCGAGCTCGACCATCATCGTGTTGGTATACGACGAGCCGTAAATGCCGATCCCCTCGTCAAACGCTTTGCGATAAGCCCGGAGGAGCTTGCCGAACCTGTACGCCTGGGGGGTCGCGACCCTTCTTATGGTCTCGCGCGGGATGTATTTTACGGTGCTGATCTCGTCGTCGACTATAAAGATCTGCTCGTTATAAGGCATCGAGGTCACGGCGTTGCCGTACTTTTCGCATTTCAGAATAACGTCGGTGAGGACCGTTTCGTCGACGAGCGGACGTATCCCGTCGTGAATGACGACGGTATCTTCGTCCGACAGGTGACCTTCAAGGGCAAAGACGCCGTTTCTGATCGACTCCTGTCCCGTTTTGCCGCCTGTGACTATCTCGCGGAGCTTCGTTATGTTGAACTGCTTTGCGTAGGCGCGGAGGACTTCCTGCCACCCGTCGAGACAGACGACCTCTATCTCGTCGATCTGGGGATGCTTCTGAAATCCTTCGAGAGTATAGATTATTACCGGCTTGTCGTAAATATTTATGAACTGTTTCGGTATGTCCTGTCCCATACGGGCGCCGGAGCCCCCGGCGATTATTACGGCTGTTGTCATTTTTTTGCCTTTCCTGTTTGTGTGTACGGCGTGTTCAGGTCGGTTTCGCTGTCGTGATGGGTGATCTGTTTTTCCGGAGGCGGCGGAGTGCGCCAGTCGCCGTAGATCGCCGTGAGATACCCGTCTGTGTCGGCCGGACAGTTTATCTTTATGTTTTCAAAATCAAGCTCGACCGGCTTGCCGAAAAATTCGCGCGGCACGAGCTCGCGGGCTCCCCAGGCGCCGACGAGATTGCCGACGTATTTTTTGCTCTCAAAAGCGTTTTTTCTGCACATCGCGTCGATTTTCAGAGCGATACGCTTCGCCCCGTGATAGTAAGGGGGGCTCATTCGGGCGGCTATCAGCGCGAGGTTGTTTTTCAGCGAGCGTTCTTTCTTCAGCTTTATCCTGTTCAGGTCAAGCATGGTTTTCTGATGCCAAACGGGACGATAGGATCGTAAAACGTCTTTTTTTTCGTCGCAAAGCCCGTCGAGAGGGAAAATGTCTATATATATCCCCCTGACAAGCCTGGGTCGCACGTTTTCGATCAGTGTTGTCCCGGTGTCATACATTTTTGCAAAGGGATAGCAGTACCGCGGATCAGGCGAGTCGGGAAACTCGAACCGGTATTTTTCGCCGGAGAGCGACGGGGCCAGCGCCCTCAGTCTGTCATATTCGCTTCTCGGCATCCCGACGTCAACGTCGTCGTCCCACGGGATGAACCCGCTATGCCGGGCGGCTCCGAGAAGCGTTCCGCCGAGCGCGTAATATGTAAGTCCGTTTTCCTCGCACACGCGATGAAAAAAGCGGAGCATTTCGAACAGTATTTTCTGTTTTTTCAGAGTGAGTTCATCCGTCATGAGTTTCGTCTGCCGAGCGTTTCAAACAGCTCGGCGTGCCTTTCGGCCGATTTTTCGATCGTGTAATCCTTTACTGAGGCGGTCGCTTCGGCGCATACGCGCGCAGGATCGAGCCGGAGCGCCTTTTCCGTAGCTTCTGAAAGCGCTTCGGGGTCGTCGGGCGGGACCGTATAGCCGGTTGAACCCTCCCTGACGAGCTCGAGGGCCGCGACGCACCGGTCGGTCGATACGACGGGCAGTCCGAAGGACAGCGCCTCGTTCACGACAAGCCCCCAGATATCCTCTCTCGTCGGCATGACGAAGACGTCCGCCGCGAGATAGTAGTCGGCGAGCCGGTCCTTTTTCATAAATCCGGCAAAGGACACGTTTCCGGCGCCGGTCTTTGCCCTCAGCGCCGTGTATTCCGGCGGCGCCTCGCCTCCGACGACGACGAATCCGACGCCGGGCAGCAGAGCGGCCGATTTTATCAGCACGTCAAAGCCCTTTCGAGGGATGAACTGCCCGACCGAAAGGGCGACGGGACCGCTCAGTCCGAGCCGCTTTTTCGCTGCCTCCCGCGCCGCCTGTCTCGCGTCCCCGTCGGTAAACGCCGGCAGATCGCCCTTTTTCTGCGAAGTGAACGGGTATGTGAATATCCTTTCCGGGTCGGCTCCGCAGCTTATGAGATAATCCGCGGGAACGCGTCCCGTCCCGAGCCACGCGGACGCCCCGGATATAAAATACTTTTTGATTTTTTTTCTTAAAAAACCGTCGTCTGATACGAATCCGCCGTCGATCTCCATCACAAACGGGATCTTTTTCCGTCTCATAAAGTGTATCGCCCACATAAAAGTCGGCTCCGACCATCCGTGCATAACGATAACGTCCCATCCCCTGAGAATTATTTCCTTTACGTCGCGGAAGATCTTTTTTTTGCCGACGGAGAACGTCTTTCCCGTCGGGAAAAGAGCGGTAAACCCGGGATAACCGTCGGCAAACCAGCCGGCGTCGCGGTGTTTTATCTCCTCCGGACGGCGCAGAAAATATACCGTGAGGTCGGAATACCTTCCGAGTTCGGTAAAGAAATCAACGCGGTACGGCGAAGGATAGACGGAGATAAAGAGAACTTTTTTCATTTTCCGGCGACCTCAAGCACCGCGCGGCGCAGCGCGCCGGGCTCCTGCGGAACGGCGATGCCCCCGTTTTTCCGTGCGACCTCTTCGCAGGCGGTGCCTTCATATACAACGGCGGGAGTCCCGCATCTGAGCGCCTCGAGGGTGGTCATTCCGAAAGTCTCCTCTCTGCCGGGATTGACGAACACGTCGGACGTCGAGTAGATTCCGGCAAGCTCGGCCGCGCTTTCCGTCCGCGGGATCCCGAGGACCCCTTCGGGCAGGGACTTTATCTGCTTTTCGCTGAGACCGACGAGCACGACCTTCCAGCCGTCCCCGAGCTCCGACGAAAGCTTCACCATCTCGTCAAGTCCTTTGCGCCGGTCCCAGACCGAGGCGACGCCGAGGACGGTTTTTATCCCTTCAAGCCCGTATTTTTGCCTGAAATCGCTCTTTGTCGGCCGGAAAACTGTCTCGTCGACCGAATTCGGAACGACGGTCACGGGATAGCACGCCAGAAAGCTTTGTCTGACGAGCGCGGCGAGCCATTCCGAGGGAACGATGAGTTCAAGCCCTTTTACCCCGGTAAAGGCGGCTTTTTTTCTTTCATAGTTGCGCCTGCTGCCGTCCGTGAGACTGGAGGGATACTCTTTTCTGTTCGGGCATTTCATGCAGCCGGTCTTCCATTTTTCGCATCCGGCGTCGGAGAAGTAGGCGCAGTGTCCGGTGAACGCCCAGCAGTCGTGAAGCGTCCATCTGACTTTCATTTCCGGACGGGATTTTATCCAGTCGAAAAGAAGCTCGTAATTGATATAATAGCCGTGAATGTTGTGAAGCCAGAGCAGTCCGGGGTCGAAGCCGTCCGCCTCTTCAAGAAACTTTTTCGTTTCGGAGACAGAGCCGAGCCCGCTCCCGTCGGTCAGGCGTGAAAACAGGGCGTGCTTTTTTACCGAAAAATCCGAACCGATGCGCAGAGCGTAGTCCTTCGCCGCGTCGGGGACCGCTCCCCTGCCGAAGGCGATCTTTACTTCGTTTCCTTCGGAGGTCAGCCGGCCTGCTATTCCCGCGCATATCCTGCCGGTGCTCCCCGCGCCGCAGGTCGAGTTGATCAGAAGTACGTTCATCTCAGCGCCGCCTCGAGTTCATCCGTGAGTTTTTTCATGAAAATGCGTTTGTCGAAGTGTTTTTCGTAGTACTCCCGGGCTGCCCTTCCCATACTGTACGCCGCCTCCCGGATGTTTTCAGAAAAAATCATAACGTTTCGGGCGAGGGCACGGGAGTCCCCCGCGGGGGAGACGAGACCGCAGCCGGATTGACTGATAACGCGCGCCGTTTCGCCGTTTATCGCCCCGATAACGGGTTTTCCCGCCGCCATATAAGACTGGACCTTCCCGGGCAGGATCATGTTAAGAGCCGGGTCGTCCTTCATAGTGACGAGCATGGCGTCCGACTTTTTATAGAATTCCGGCATCTCGGAGAGGGGACGCCGGCCGTGGAACACGACGTTTTCAAGTCCTTTGTCCGAGGCGAGTTTTTTCAGCCGGTCGAGCTCCGTGCCTCCGCCCACGATGTGATAGACGACGGGGGCGTCCCGCGTAAGCTCCGCTGCGCCGAGTACGGCTCCGACGTCCTGCGCCGCGCCGACGTTCCCGGCAAACGTGAGATTCAACGTCCCGTCGGGGACCCTCGGACCGAGATATTCGAATACGTCCTCGGCGTACTGGGGAAGATACGAGATCTTTGCGGCGTCGACGCCCGCGTTTTCGGAAATCGAGCCCGCGAACGACGCGTTCGCGACAAGTATCCTGTCGGCCCGCCGGTAAATTTTTTTCGAAAGGGAGGAAAAGATCCTGTACGGGAGTCCGCCGCGCGAGAGACCTCCGGCGATGACGCTGTCCGGCCAGAGGTCGAGGCAGTAGAGCACGACCGGAACGCCGTGTTTTTTTCCGTAGCTCAGACCGGGCTCCGCCATCATGACGGGGCTGAGCTGGTTCACGAACACGACGTCGAATTTACCGCCGGAAGCGGGGGCGCATTCTTTGCCGTTGACGTATCGCTTTGCCGTGACGGGGAATGAAAAATAATTCATCAGCCGTCCGGCGCTCCCGGTCTTTCTCGGGATAAGAGGGCACCGGTGAACTCTCACGCCCGAAAGCGTTTCGTCCCGCCTCGCCCCTTTTTCATATCCCGGATAGATCTCCCCTTCGGGGTAGTTCGGCGTACCGGTGACGACCGTGACCTCGTGTCCGAGCCGCACGAGCTCCTCACAGATATCGTTCAGACGGAACGGCTCGGGAGAGTAATATTGACAGATTACAAGTATCTTCATTCCGGTTTCTCCTGTTTTCCCTGCCGTTCCACGCAATTATTTGCCGCTCAGAAGCCGGTCTATCCCGGCGGCGGCGGTCTTTCCGGCGCCCATGGCCGAAATCACCGTTGCGGCGCCTGTCACGGCGTCGCCCCCGGCGAACACGCCGTTCCGGCTCGTCATCCCGTCCTCGTTTATGATTATCCCGCCGCGGCGGTTGATCTCAAGCCCCTCGGTCGTGCTTTTTATGAGCGGGTTCGGCGAGGTGCCGATCGCCATGACGACCGTGTCGACTTCGAGGGTGAACTCGCTCCCGGGAACGGGAACGGGGCGGCGTCTGCCGCCTGCGTCCGGCTCTCCGAGCTCCATTTTTATACAGGTCATCCCGGTCACGAAGCCGTTTTTCGGGTCGCGCGGATCGGTCGGGTTTTCGTAACCCGTGATCTCCGTGGGGTTGCAAAGCAGGCGGAAGTCGACGCCCTCCTCCTTCGCGTGTTCGACCTCCTCCGCCCTTGCGGGGAGTTCTTCCGCCGAGCGGCGGTAAACTATATAGACTTTTTCCGCGCCGAGACGGAGCGCCGTGCGAGCGGCGTCCATCGCTACGTTCCCGCCGCCGACGACGGCGACCTTCCCGCCCTTCATGACGGGCGTCACGGGATCGGAGCGGTACGCTTTCATGAGATTTGTCCTCGTGAGGAATTCGTTTGCGGAATATACGCCTTTGAGCGATTCGCCCGGTATGCCCATGAAATTGGGAAGCCCTGCGCCGGAGCCGACAAAGACGGCCTCGTATCCCATATCGAAAAGCTCGTCTATCGTGAGCGTTTTGCCGATTACAGTATTGCACTGAACGTCCACTCCGAGCACCCTGAGGGATTCGACCTCCGCGGCGACTATCGATTTCGGGAGACGGAACTCGGGGATACCGTAAACGAGGACGCCGCCCGGCGCGTGGAGCGCCTCGAAGACCGTGACGGAATAGCCTTTTTTCGAAAGATCCCCGGCGCAGGTGAGACCGGACGGTCCCGACCCGACGACGGCGACCCTGTGCCCGTTTCCGACCGGCTTTGCGGCGGGCGGAGCGGAGTTTTTGCGGTGCTCGTCTGCGACGAACCTTTCAAGCCTGCCGATCGCGACCGGCTCGAATCTGATTCCGAGGGTGCATTTGCTCTCGCACTGGGTCTCCTGGGGACACACTCTTCCGCACACGGCGGGGAGAGACGAGGTCTCCGAGATGATCTTATAAGCTCCCTCGGTGTCGCCTTCTTTCAGTTTCGATATAAAATCGGGAATATTGACGTTGACGGGACAGCCGCTCACGCAGGGGCGGTTTTTACAGTTCAGACAGCGGCTCGCCTCTTCAAGCGCGAGCTCTCTGGTATAGCCGAGGGCGACCTCGTCAAAATTGTGCGCCCGGATCTCCGCGGGCTGCGTCGGCATCTCGTGCCGTTTCTGAATAATAGCCATTTTTTTCCTCCGTCAGTCCGCTTTTTTAAGAAGTTCGCAGGCCTTTTCGCGGGCGTGCTTTTCAAAATCGGCGTACATCCGTCCGCGCGACATCGCCTCGTCGAAATCGACCTCGTATCCGTTGAAGTCAGGTCCGTCGACGCAGGCGAATTTCGTTATTTTTTCTCCGTCCCGGCTGAGGGTAAGGCGGCAGCCGCCGCACATGCCCGTCCCGTCTATCATGATCGGGTTCATAGAGACAGTCACCGGAACCCCGAACGGCTTTGCCGTGAGGGTGACGAACTTCATCATGATAAGCGGTCCGATCGTTATTATCTCGTCAAAGGTCTCCCCGGCTTCGAGCATTTCTTTGAGCGGGACGGTCACGTTTCCGTGGCGCCCGTACGATCCGTCGTCGGTCATCACGAAAAGCCGGTCGGAGCACTCGCGGAATTCATCCTCGAGAATGAGCAGATCGCGGCTGCGGAAGCCGATTATGCTCGTCACCTCAGCGCCGAGACGGCGGAACTCCCGGGCGACCGGCATGGCGATCGCGCAGCCCACGCCCCCGCCGACGATGCAGACCTTTTTAATTCCGTCGGTCTTCGTAGGGACGCCGAGAGGTCCGACGAAATCGCTTATATATTCCCCCGCTTCTTTTGCGCCGAGGAGGATCGTTGTCCCTCCGACAAGCTGGAATATGATCTTGACGGCGCCGCGCACGGGGTCGACCCCGGCGACGGTCAGGGGGATCCGTTCGCCCTCCCCGTCGACTCTCAGAATGATAAACTGCCCCGGTTTCGCTTTTTTTGAAACGAGAGGCGCCTCGATCTCCATCTGGACGACCGTCGGATTCAGTATTTTTTTCGTAAGTATCTTGTTCATTCAGGAATGCTCCCCGTCGCGTCGCGGACGGACGTTCCGTCCGCGTAAAATAAATCAGTATATTATACTCCACGTGCCCCGGAATGTCAAACGGGAGATTGACAGGGCGGGACGTTATGTGGTATCATTCATGAGCGGAACCGGTATGCTCCCGCCGGAACAAAAAATTTTCGGATTCGCCGGAAAAACCGGAAAAACCGTCGTATATATTTACAGAGGGCATCGAGCATGAAAAGGAACGCGAGCGGGCAGAAAAACGACGCGGATATCATCCGCAAATATTTTGACCGTGACGAGACGGCGGTCGACGATACTTCCGAGAAATACGGCAGACTCATCTACTCGGTCTGTTTCGGGATTTTGAGGGACAGAGCGGCGAGCGAGGAGTGTCAGAACGCCGTTCTCTCCGCCGTCTGGAACAGAATACCGCCCGACTGCCCGGACAACCTGCGGAATTATCTCTGTATGGTCGCCCGCTCGAGCGCTATCGACAGGTTCAGAAAAGACCACAGGAAAAAGCGGATCAGCTCGGGGATAGTCGACGCCCTCGACGACTACGGCGATCTGTTCGAAGATGATTTCGACACGTCGGCGGAGCTCGAAACGAAGGAACTCGCCGCGGCGATAAACGGTTTTCTCGACGCCCTGCCTGAACGGGAGCGGGCGTGCTTTATAAAAAGGTATTATTTTGCAAAGACGATCAAGGAAATATCGAAAGAGACAGGCATCCCTAAAAGCACCGTTTACGACGTTCTCGGCAAAACTCGCGAAAAAGCCGCCCTGATGCTGAAAGAGAAAGGATATTGACATGAACAAAGGAACATTTATCGACGCTCTGTCGATGATCGACCCCGAACTCGTGGGTTCGGCGGAAGATTATGAGGAAAAGAGCGCCGCCGCGGCGCTTAAAAAGCCGGCGCTGATAGTCGCTCCAATCCTTGCGGTCACCGTGATCGCCGCGGCCGCCGTCGCCGTTTCGACGGCGGTAAAAATGAGAAACGCGCTGCCCGGGGCGCCCGATTTCGGGTCGATGACGCAGGTTATAGAAAATCAGCTGCCGCTTGCGGATTCCCTAGACGACAATCCGGAATACGTTCAGCCGTTCAGCACGCCGACGATTGAGGAGCTTTACAGCGATCCGGTTTTCAAATGGCTTCTCCCGAGAGAACTGCCGGACGGTATTGTTTGTTACAGAAGTTATCTGACGAAAGAACGCGGTTTTCTTGGCCTGTATTTATATTCCGAACCGTGGGAACAGTGGAAGCAACATGCTGTAGACCCGAGCGGAGCCGACGACCGAAATAGTTGTTTTCAGCTTGAAATAAAGATATCACAGTTTACGAACGGCACGCTCCTCGCCGATCATGCTGACCCGAATACGTACAGACTGTCGCTCTATTACGGGTCGATGGAAAAAGACTCGTCCGTTCCCGGCTCTCAGCTGCCCGGGGTTTTCGAAGCCGTTTGCGCAGAGGACCTGACGCGGGAGATAATTGAAGAGAAAATATACGCGTTTTCCGGGGGAGGATGCACAGCAGGTATCAGCATTGTCTGCGGAGACCGGGTAGTCAGTATCTTCTATAACGGGAAAGAGATCAGCGTGGATGATTTCTGCGATCTTGTGTCGTCCTCATGGTACGTGGTTAAGGGGCTCAGAACAGGCACGATCGATTTGAAGTAACGGGAAGAAAAGCCAAGGAATCCCGATTGATGCAAAGTAATAAAACAACAGAATGACAGGAGAAGTGTTAATCATGAAAAAAACAATGCGTACAGTAATAATCATAATACTTGCCGCCTGCTGTGCGGTGAGCGTAGCGGCCGCCGTCGGCATCGTTCAACTGAACAATGATCAGGAAAGCGGTGTGACTGAGCCATGTTCGGGCGGATATGATTGTTCGCTTGAAAAAATACATTTTTATACCGACGGAGAGGAATTAACCGACGTCGATGATCAAAACGAACTGGAGAGAGCCGTATGTCTTATCCATGACAGAGAGAATTATTACGGCGAGGTGGTCGTGACTGTTCAGTTTAAAAGCAACATAGAACAGGAAAGCGAGTACCGTTCCATAAAAAACACCGAAATAAAAACCGCCGAGGACGCACGCGAATACCGCGCCCGGCTAAACGCTTTTTCAAAGGAATATCATCGGGAAATTATTGAATCGAACGTCAAATTGATCGGCTGCATTACTTACACGGCAATTGAGCCGATTGAATATTCTCCGTTTGTCAGACTTACCGTGAACGCGCACGATCTGACCGCAGACTGTCTTCTGCTCGCTTCGGGTTGTGAAAATATTGTTTCCATCGCCATTGGGTATGATATCCCTCCTGAACAAGATGCTTCTTGGGACGAGGCACTTTCAGCGACGAATGCATATGAGGCCGCATAGATCGACTACAGGTGCGTAATGCTTTGATTACAACTTGACAAACCGCGCAAAAAAAAGTAAAATATCCCTGCGGCCGGCGGAGCGTTCAGATAAAGGGCGTTCCGCCGGTTCTGCAATCCAGACCGGAAAGGCAAACGGAAATCATGTTAAAGAAATCGCTCTGCATACTGCTCGCCGCTCTGTTCCTGATATCGGCGGCTTCGTGTGCGGCAAAAAACGGGGAAGACGGTATGAGCAGTACGTCGGAAAACGGGGAAGACAGTATGAGCAGTACGTCGGAAAACGGAACGGAAACGGAAAAAACGGTTTACACGGGCAGGGAGACGCCGCTCCGCAAGGAAGGGGAAACCATGAAGGTCCTGATCTCCGACCCGCCCGGCGAGGATCCTTTCATAGTGACAAAGGGCGCGGCGCCCGATCCCTTCGTGACGTATGACCCGATGACCGACTATTATTACGGCATGTCGACGCAGAACAGCGAGATAGTGCTCCACAGAAGCAGGGTCCTTTCCGAGCTGTTCACCGGCGGGGAGTCGAAAAAAGTGTACTGGACGGGGGCGCAGATATTCGATTCGCTCTGGGCGCCCGAGATGTATTATATGGACGGGCTTTGGTATATTTACTCGAGCGGGACGGAGGACCCGCGCAATCCGGTAAAACGGCTTTTCGTTCTCGTTTCAAAAACCTCCGACCCCTTCGACGGATTCAGATTCAAATCGTATATCGACAACTCGATCTTCGGGATCGATCCGACGGTGTATATTGACGACGAGAGCGGGAAACGCTATCTCTGCTTTTCGGAGGTCATTGACGGGCTGCAGTGGCTCAGCATCGCCGAGCTTAAAAAGCCCTGGAAAATCGGTCCGCGCACGGCGATATGCGACCCGAGGGACTACGAATGGGACGGCATGCTGAACGAAGGACCGTTCTTCGTCAAACACGGAAAACGGCTTTTCATCATTTACTCGGCGTGCGGATGCTATGACGACAATTACAAGCTCGGACTCCTCGAATACAAAGGCGGCGATATGCTCGGCAAGGAAAGCTGGGAAAAACATCCCGAGCCGATCTTTGTAAAGAATCCCGACGCCTGCGTTTTCGCGCCCGGGCACGCGTCGTTTTTCACCTCGCCGGACCTCAGCGAGACGTGGATAGCGTATCAGTGCTTTTATTCGACGAACGCCGAAAATCCGGCCCGCCGCCGCATGAGAGTCTGTCACGTTCAGCCGGTCGGATTTGACGAAACGGGCTTCCCGGTAATCGGCGAGCCGCTTTCGGGCGATTCGCTCATTCCCGTGCCTTCGGGCGAATGAACTTGACAAAACCCCTCGATTATTGTAAAATCTTCAGGTCCACCGGGTCGGGCGCTTGCGTGCCGTCACGCCGAAAGGTATCGGCATGAGGAAAGTCCGGGCATCACAGGGCGGGATAACGGATAACGTCCGCCGAGGGTGACCTCCGGGAAAGTGCAACAGAAATAGACCGCCGCCCGCATCTGCGGGCGGCAAGGATGGAAAGGCGAGGTAAGAGCTCACCAGTTCGCATGGCAACATGCGTCCGCTGTAAACCCTATCCGATGCAACGCCCCGCGGCGGGGAGATATCCCCGCGTCTGCCCGACGCAGACCGCGAGGCGGCTTGAGCCTGCCGGTAACGGCAGGTCGAGACAGATGAGCGCCGATCACAGAACCCGGCTTACAGACCCGGTGGACAAAAAACGCAGCGCGATTATATCGGCTCCCGAAGGCATCCCTTACACAAGGGAGCCTTTTTTGCTCGTTCGGCGGATTGATTTGCCGCGCGGGGTATGGTATAATTAACGCGAAAAAAGCACCGCTGGGGGGCTCTATGAATCTTACAAAAGCAAGAGAAAAGGCGAAAAAACTCGTCTCGGAAATGACCGTAGAGGAGGCGATGACTCAGCTCCTTTACACGTCGCCGGCGATAAACCGTCTCGGGATAAAAGAATATAACTGGTGGAACGAGGCGGCGCACGGCGTGGCGAGAGCGGGGAGCGCGACGGTTTTCCCTCAGGCGATCGGCATGGCGGCGACCTTCGACCCCGGGCTGATGAAAGAGATCGGCGAGGCGATATCCGTCGAGGCGAGGGCAAAATACAACAAAAATCTCGAATACGGCGAAAGAGGCATTTACAGAGGTCTGACCTTCTGGGCGCCGAACATAAATATCTTCCGCGACGGGAGATGGGGAAGAGGACAGGAGACCTTCGGCGAGGATCCGTGCCTGACCTCTCTCATGTCGGTCCCGTTCATAAAGGGAATCCAGGGCGACGGGGAATATCTCCGCGCGGCGGCGTGTGCAAAGCATTTCGCCGTCCATTCCGGTCCGGAATACTACCGTCACGGCTTTGACGCTGAGGTCAGTCCGAAGGATCTTTGGGAGACCTACCTTCCCGCGTTCGAGCACGCCGTGAAGGCCGGGGTCGCCGGGGTGATGGGAGCGTACAACCGCGTCAACGGCGAGCCCTGCTGCGCGCACTCTTATCTCATGGACGAGGTGCTGTACGGGAAATGGGGATTTGAGGGTTATTTCACCTCCGACTGCGGCGCGATAAGGGATTTCGTCGAGGGGCACGGGGTGGCGGACACGCTTCCCGAGGCGGCGGCGCTCGCCGTCCGGCACGGGTGTCACCTCAACTGCGGTCAGGCGTACGAGGCGCTCGCGGCGGCGTTCGACGACGGGCTCGTCACCGAAGATGAGATAAGAGAGGCCGCCGTGCGGCTTTACACGATACGCGCCGCCCTCGGTGAATTCGAGGAGGAGCGGCCGTTCTCTGACGTGCCGTATGAGGCGGTGAACTGCCGGGAACACAGGGAGCTGAACCTCCGCGCGGCGGAGGAGAGTCTCGTTCTCCTTAAAAACGAGGGCGGATTCCTTCCGTTCGGGGACAGATTTGAAAAAATCGCCGTAATCGGACCGGTATGCGACTCAAACGTAATGCTGGAGGGCAACTACAACGGCACTTCGCCGGAGTATATCACCCCCGCCGAGGGCGTAAGAAGGGTTTTCCGGAACGCCGAAATAACCGTCTCGCCGGGCTCGCTCATGTATGAGTATTCCCCCGAATGGGGGAGCAAAAACTCCTTTGCGGACGCTCAGGCGGCGGCCGCGGGGGCGGACGTGACGGTGCTCTGCCTCGGACTTGACAGGGAGGTCGAGGGGGAGGAAATGGGAATCGACAACCCGGACTTCTTCCACGGAGACCGCACCGGCTTCGGTCTTCCCGAAAGTCAGATCACGCTCGCGAAAAAGGTCCTCGAGGCGAGCGGGAACGTCGTCGCGCTCGTGTTCTGCGGAGGCCCCGTCGATCTCGGGGACGAAATAAACTCAAAACTGAAGGGGCTCGTCCACTGCTGGTATCCGGGGGCGCTCGGCGGACTTGCCGTCGCGCGGCTGCTTCACGGGGATTTCTCTCCGTCCGGACGCCTTCCGATAACCTTTCCGAAAAAAGACTCGCCGGCGCCCGCCTTTGACGATTATTCGATGAAGGGGAGGACGTACGCCTATATGACCGGGGAGCCGTTCCGGCCCTTCGGCTTCGGACTGTCCTATACCTGCTTTGAATACGGCCGGATGTCGGTCGTCTCCGACGACGGGGAAAATCTGACGGTCTCGGTCGACGTGAAAAACGCCGGCGAGGTCGCCGGGCTCGAAAAAGTTCAGGTCTACGCGGAGGTAAGGGACAGCCGTACCGAGACGCCGCGTCTCCGGCTCTGCGGTCTTTGCCCCGTATATCTCGAGCCGGGCGAAAGCAGGACCGTCGGCGTGAATATCGAAAAATACTGGCTCCGCGCCGTCCTTCCCGACGGGTCGAGAGTCGCGCCGGATCTCGGGGTAAAACTCTTCGCCTCGGGCGGAATACCGGACGGGGACTGCCCGTCGGTCATTCCCGGGTGCACCTTGTAAATTATAAAAGCATCATGCCGCATAACAAAGGTTACAAAACACCCCGTCCGCATCCGCGGACGGGGTGTTTTGTCAGTTGATATTCAGGGTTTGCCGCACGCAGTCGGGGACGTCGCCCTCGCCGCTCAGCGCGGAGGCAAGGTTTCTCAGCACGACGGGCTGATCCATAACTCCGCCCACGTAATATC